>Ga0315336_1002531_pt1 | contig 27480 bp, 10 predicted proteins | sample ASW5metaG_FD_204512 | JGI IMG/M metagenome (GOLD analysis project Ga0315336, IMG submission 204512) | Ammonia-oxidizing marine archaeal communities from Monterey Bay, California, United States - ASW #5 | ecosystem: Environmental > Aquatic > Marine > Intertidal zone | place: USA: California... | reverse complement strand
CGGGGAAGAGTCGGCTTGCCGCCTGGCTTTCCGAGCGTGCCCACGAGCTGGGTGCCGCGGTCGTCCTGCGCGCCGTGCACGGCGATCCGGTCGGCCCCCACGACGGCCTGGCGCACATGGTCGAGGCCTTCGTTCGCTGTCGGGGCCTCGGCCGTCCGGAGGTCGCCGCCCGCGTATCGGCGTTCGCGCCGGATCTGCCCGCCCTCGATCGCGGTCGGCTCACGGAGCTGATTCGACCGCGCGCGCTCAAGGAGGATCCGGGCCAGCTGCCGGTGGTGACCCTCATCGACGCCGTCGATCGTCGCGACGTGGTGACCGACCTCCTCGGCTGGCTGTGCCGATCGCGGCCGGTGATCGTGTGGCTGGACGACGTGCAGTGGGGATTGGAGTCCCTGGACTTCGCCCGACATCTCCTGGAGGAGGTCGACGAGTTGCCGGTGCTGGTGGTGCTCACAGTGCGCGACGAAGCAGTGGTCGAGGGCTCTGACGCCGAGCGCTCCCTCGCCCGCATCCTGGCCTGTGAGGACACCACCGAAGTCGTGGTTGGACCTCTAGAAGGCGACGATCGGTCCACATTGGTGGAGTCCCTGCTCGGCCTCGGTCAGGAGGTCGCTTCCGCGGTAGAGGAGCGCACGGGAGGCAATCCACTCTTCGCGGTTCAGCTGGTCGGAGATTGGGTGCAGCGCGGCCTCCTGATTCCCCGAGACGACGGGTTTGCCCTCCGGCCCGGGGCAGACGTCACCCTTCCCGACGCGCTCCACGAGATCTGGACCTCGCGCGTTCGCGAGCTGCTCGCCGAGCGCCCTGAGGCCGACCGTCTGGCGTTGGAGCGCGCTGCGGTGCTCGGAACCGAGGTCTCGCAGGTGGAGTGGGACGCGATCTGTTCCGAAGCCGATACCGCTCCACCCGAGGGGTTGGTCGATCGCATGGAGACGGTGGAGCTCGCCCGTCCCATCGACGGAGGTTGGGCCTTCTCCCATGGGATGTTGGTCGAGTGCCTTGTGCGGCTGGCTCGAGACGCCGGTCGCCTCGACGCCCATCGCCTCGCGGCGTGCCTGGCGCTGCGCGCGATGGCCGAGAAGCAGTTTCTGGAGGGACGCGTCGCCGAGGCGGCCGAGCGCCTGGAGCGAGCCGCTGGATTGGCCCATGGAGATCGTGGAACGTGGGCGCGAACCCTGGGAACCCTGGGCATGTACCACGACAGTTTAGGTCGGGTGGAGCGGGCTGAGGAGGAGCTCGAGGAAGCGCTGGCGGTACTTCACGACCTCGGCGATGCCCAGGGCGAGGGGTTGACGCTGAACCGCCTCGGATTGCTCCACAAGTCCCAGGGGCGGCCGCAGGAGGCCCAGCCCCTCCTCGAACGCTCCCGAGAATTGGCACGTCAGACTGGAGATTGGAGGCTCGAAAACGCCGCTGTAGGCAATCTCGCCACGCTGCATCGCGAGGCCGGTCGGATCCAGCTCGCCCTCGAATACTACGAAGAGACCCTCGCGATTCGACGCGCCCGAGGAGACCGACGCGCGGAGGGTTCGGCGCTCAACAACGTCGCGATCGTGCACCTGCATCAGGGTCGGGTGGACAAGGCGCGCGAGCTCTACGGGAAGGCCCTGGAGGCGGGACGGGAGGTCGGCAATCTCAAGGGGCAGGGGACGGTGCTCGGCAACCTGGGCAACCTGCACCTGATGCAGGGCCGTGCCGAGGAGGCGCGCGCCTTCTACGAACAGGCGCTGGCCATCCGTCGCGATGTGGGCACGCGGAGCAGCGAGGGCCGCGTCCTGGCCGACATGGCCAATCTCCATCGCCTTCAAGACGACCACGAAGGCGCCCGGGAGCTGTATGCGCAGGCCCTGGAGATCCACCGTGAGGTGAGGGACAGCACGGGCATTGCGTACACGCTGACCGCCCTGGGCTCCATCTGCTTGGCGCTCGGAGAGCTCGACGCCGCGCGTACCCAGTACGAAAAGGCCATCGCCATTCACCAGGAGGTTGGAAACCCCGAGTTCTCGACCCTGGAGTGCCTGGCCGATCTCCTCCTCGTCGAGGGCGAGCCGCACGAAGCCGCTGCGCTATGTGAACGGGCGCTGGGCGACTATCGCTCCCGAGGTCTACGCCGCGCCGAGGCCATCGCCCTGGCCCGGCTCGGCAAGGTGAAGCGGGTCCTCGGCGACCTCGGGGAAGCCCAGGTCGCGCTGGAGAAGTCGGTTGCGTATCTGCGCGAATTTGGAGACCGGCGCGCCCTCGGAATCGCCTTGCGCTCGCTGGGCGAGGTGCGGCTCGACACCGGAGATCTGGACGGCGCCCGGGAGGCCCTGATCGAGGCGGCGGAGGAGAGCGCCTTCGTGGGACACCGCAGCGGAGAAGTCGCCGCCCGCACCGCCCTCGCAGAACTGGTGTTTGAGGGGTAGAGTGCCCCCATGGGCAGGGTGGTGCCGATTCTGGCGATCTTGGTGGGGTGTGCGCCGCCGGTGGTGCCCACCCTCGATTGGGTCGTCACCGGCCGTGCCCAGCCGTTTCAGCTGGGCTTCGACGTGACGGTCGACCGGCCCGCGAATCTGAGTCTCAGCTGTGTGTCGTTCGAAGACCCCTCCGAGCGACATCGGCTCGCTGCCTGGGCCGAGAACAGCCACCGTTTCAGCCTCTTTGGGTTGCTGGAGGACCACCCGTACAACTGCACGATCACTTCGGTGGGCACGACTACGCAGACCTGGCGGGGAACGGTGACCACGTCCGCGGGTCGCCCGATCGAGACATCGGTGGAGACCCTGGCCGGGCAACAGCGGTGGGGGAGCTACACCCTCGTCAGCTACTGGTACTCGGGAGACAACAAGAGAGTTGCCCTCATCCTCGATCCCGAGGGGCGCCCGCGATGGACACTGCCCTTCGATGACGCGACCACTGGCGGGATCGAGGTCCACTACAACGACGGGCTGCTGCTGGCTGGCGGTGGCAAAGGCCAGGCGCCGATGCTGGTCGACCTCGCGGGTGTCCCGGTCTACGAGTCGGGCCCGCCGTTTACCGGCGGCGAGCGGGACAGCTTCCACCACGATGTTCAGCTCACCGAGGACGGTCAGGTCATCAAGCTCGCCAGCGCCGAGAACTTCACGCCTGGCGGCCAGGAACTCCCGGGTGGGTTTGCCGTGGAGGCGGCCAGTGTTCTCACCGACGAGACGTCGTGGAGCTGGAACAGCCAATCGGGCATCGACAGCGGGGTGCTGATACCCGACCCAACCGGCGACGCCTTCCACGCCAACGCCATCCAGTGGACGCGGGACCCCGAGGGGGACGCGCTGTATGTCAGCCTGCGGGCGACGAACCAGATCATCCGGATCGACCGTGTATCTGGTGAGATCAGTGGCATCCTCGGGCGCGGCGGCGACTTTGCGCTCCAGGACACCGAGGGAATACTCCTGGACGACGCGGAGTGGTTCGGCGGCCAACACGCTCCGGAGCTCGAGGGCAACCGCCTGCTGGTCTACGACAACGGCGCCCACAAGGGACCCGTCTCGGACGCCTTCACGCGCATTGCCGAGTACGAGATCGACTTCGACCGGCGCGAGGCCATGCTGGTGTGGACCTACGAAGAGCCGGGGTGGTTCGAGCCGCTGTTCGGGGACGTAGATCGGCTTCCAAATGGCAATATCGTGGTGGCTAGCGGTCACTGCAACAACTGCAACGGCTCGACGGATGAGGACGCCCGCTCCTTCGTCGCCGAGGTGGATCCCGCCACGGGCGACAACATCTGGCGCATGTCCTTCGCCGATCACAGGGACGCCATCTACCGGGCGCAGTTCATCGACGGGTGCGACATCTTCGTCAACGAGAAGTACTGTCCGCGATGACCTACGGAGTGCGGTCTCTGGGTCACCTTTCCCTGCGAGGTCGCCGGCGCATCGCGGGGAGCAGGGCCAGGAACACGAGGCTCAACCCGCCCATCGGGTTCGCGCTGCTGTCGCAGGAACAAGCGCCGCCGTAGTACTTGCCGGCAAGCGGGCCATCGTCGACTGACGGGACATCGTCAGCCGCCTCGAGCGGATCCATGCCGTTTTCGACCTCTTCTCCGTCGGGCACACCGCCCGAATCGGTGTCGGCATTGTTGGGGTCGGTGCCGTGCACATCCACTTCGTCGCCGTCGGTGAGGCCGTCGTCGTCGCTGTCGGGGTTGTTGGGGTCGGTCAAGGTGTCGTTGACCTCATCGCCATCTGTGAGGCCGTCGCCGTCGCTGTCGGGGTTGTTCGGGTCGGTCAGGGTGTCGTCGACCTCGTCGCCATCCGTGAGACCGTCTCCGTCGGTGTCGGAATTGTCCGGATCGGTGTCGAAGATGTTGACCTCTTCGCCGTCGCTCAGGCCGTCTCCGTCGGTGTCGGGATTGTTCGGATCGGTGTCGAAGACGTCGACCTCGTCTCCATCTTCGAGGCCATCGCCGTCGGTGTCGGGGTTGTTCGGATCGGTGTCGAAGTCGTTGACCTCGTCGCCGTCGTTCAGCCCGTCGCCGTCGCTGTCGTCGTCGAGGGGATCGGTGTCGAAGTCGTTGACCTCTTCTCCGTCGGAGAGCCCGTCTCCGTCGGTGTCGGGGTTGTTGGGGTCGGTGCCGATATCGTCCTCGATGCGGTCGGGAATGCCGTCTCCGTCGGTGTCCTCGAAGTCGTCCGTCGGGTCGAGGGGGTCGATGCCCTCGTTTACTTCCTGTCCGTCCGGGATGCCGCCGTCGTCGGTGTCGGCGTCGTTGGGATCGGTGCCCCAGACCAGGACTTCGTCGCCATCCGTGAGGCCGTCTCCGTCGGAGTCGGGGTCGTTGGGATCGGTGCCGAAGACGTCGACCTCTTCGTTGTCCTGCAGGCCGTCGTCGTCGGTGTCGCGGTCGTTGGGATCGGTGCCGTAGACGTTGACCTCCTCGCCGTCGTTCAGGCCGTCGCCGTCGGTGTCTGGATTGGTGGGATCGGTGCCTTCGTCGACGATTTCCTCGAAGTCGGTGAGGCCGTCCCCGTCGGTGTCGGGGTCGTTGGGATCGGTGTCGTGTACCAGCACCTCATCGCCGTCGTCCAGGCCGTCTCCGTCGGTGTCGGGGTTGTTCGGATCGGTGCCGAGGTCGAGCTCTTCGTCGTCGGTGAGGCCGTCTCCGTCGGTGTCGGTCGGATCCGGGAAGTCGTCGGCAGGGTCGAGGGGGTCGGTGCCGTCGGCGACCTCCATGCCGTCGGGTACGCCGCCGTTGTCGGTGTCGTCGTCGAGGGGATCGGTGTTGTGCACGTTGACTTCGTCGCCGTCGTTCAGACCGTCGTTGTCGGTGTCCGCGTCGGTGGGGTCGGTCCCGTGGTCGGCGACCTCGACGCCGTCCGGCAGGCCATCTCCGTCGGTGTCCGGGTCGTTGGGGTCGGTGCCGTAGGTGTGCACCTCCTCGTTGTCGTTGAGACCGTCTCCGTCGGTATCCGGATCGAGGGGATCGGTGCCGTAGGTCATGACCTCTTCGCCGTCGCGCAGGCCGTCCCCGTCGGTGTCTGGATCGTTGGGATCGGTGCCTTCGTCGACGATTTCTTCGTAGTCTGTGAGTCCGTCTCCGTCGGTGTCGGGTTGCTGGGGATCGGTCTGGTGATCGAGGACTTCTTCGCCGTCGGTGAGGCCGTCTCCGTCGGTGTCGGGGTTGTTCGGATCGGTCCCGTAGATGAAGATCTCCTCGTCGTCTGTGAGCCCGTCGCCGTCGGTGTCGGGTCCGGGCGGCAGGTCGTCGGTGCCGTCGTTGGGATCGGTGCCGTCGATGAGGACTTCGACGCCGTCGGGGATGCCGCCGTCGTCGGTGTCGGCGTCGTTGGGATCGGTGTCGTGCACGTTGACTTCGTCGCCGTCGTTCAGGCCGTCGCCGTCGGTGTCCGGATTGGTCGGATCGGTGAGCTCGACGAGGACCTCGATGTCGTCGGTGAGCCCGTCGCCGTCGGTGTCGGGGTCGTTCGGATCTGAGCCGTGCAGGTTGACCTCGTCGCCGTCGGTGAGTCCGTCGCCATCGGTGTCGACGTCGTTGGGATCGGTGCCGAAGGTGTCGACCTCCTCGGCGTCGGTGAGGCCGTCGCCATCGGTGTCGGGGTCGTTGGGATCGGTGTTGTGCACGTTGACTTCGTCGCCGTCGTTCAGGCCGTCCCCGTCTGTGTCGGGCCAGAGCGGATCGGTGAGCTCGACCAGGACCTCGTCGCCGTCGGTGAGCCCGTCTCCGTCGGTGTCGGGGTTCAGGGGATCGGTGTTGAGGTCGATCCACTCGTCGCCGTCTGCGAGTCCATCTCCGTCGGTGTCGGGATCGGTCGGGTCGGTGCCGATGGCGGCCTCGAGATCATCGCAGAGGCGGTCCCCGTCGGTGTCTCCAGCGGCATCGTCGCCGACACAGAGGTCGTCGCTGTCACACACGCCGTCGCCGTCCGCGTCGCCAGTGGCGTTGTCGCCGAAGCAGGTGTCGCAGTCGTCGGGGATGCCGTCGCCGTCGGCATCGAGGGTGTCGTCGCCGCCGGGGCAGAGGTCGTCGCTGTCGCAGGAGCCGTCGCCGTCGGAGTCGTCCAAGGCATCGAGGGGGCAGGCGTCGCAGCCATTGGGCACGCCGTCGCCGTCGAAGTCGGCGTTGTCGTTGAAGCCGGGACAGATGTCGTCGGTGTCGCAGACGCCATCGCCGTCGGTGTCGTTGGTCACATCGATCGGGCAGGGGTCGACGTCGTCACAGGCGCCGTCTCCATCGGTGTCGCCCGTGGCGTCGTCGCCGAGGCACAGGTCGCAGCCGTCGGGCACGCCGTCGCTGTCGGCGTCGTCGTTGTCGTCGGCTCCGGGACAGATGTCGCAGTCGTCGGACACGCCGTCGCCGTCGGTGTCGCCGAGGGCGCACAGGTCACAGAAGTCGGGGATTCCGTCGCCGTCGGTGTCGGTCAGGTCGTCGCCGCCGGGACAGATGTCGCCATCGTCGCAGATCCCGTCCGCGTCGGTGTCTCCGGTGGCGTCGTCGCCGAGGCACTGGTCGCATCCGTCGGGCACGCCGTCGGCGTCGGCGTCGAGGCTGTCGTCGGAGCCCTCGCAGAGATCATCGGTGTCGCAGACGCCGTCCCCGTCGGTGTCGTTGGTCGCGTCGAGGGGGCAGGGGTCGAGGTCGTCGCAGACGCCGTCTCCGTCCGTGTCTCCGGCGGCATCGTCGCCGTCGCAGAGGTCGACGTCCTCGCAGACACCGTCTCCGTCGGTGTCGGGGAAGGCGTCGTCCCCGGCGCACTGATCACAACCGTTCGGCACGCCGTCGGCGTCGGCGTCGAGGTTGTCGTTGAAGCCCTCACAGGTGTCGTCGGTGTTGCAGACGCCGTCTCCGTCGGTATCGTTCGGCACGTCAAGTGGACAGGGGTCGAGGTCGTCGCAGACGCCGTCCCCGTCGGTGTCTCCAGCGGCATCGTCGCCGGCGCACAGATCGACGTCCTCGCAGACGCCGTCTCCGTCGGTGTCGGGGAAGGCGTCATCGCCGTCGCACTGGTCGCATGCGTCGGGCACGCCGTCGGTGTCGGCGTCGAGGTTGTCGTTGAAGCCCTCGCAGAGATCGTCGGTGTTGCAGACGCCGTCTCCGTCGGTATCGTTCGGCGCGTCGACGGGGCAGGGGTCGAGGTCGTCGCAGACGCCGTCTCCGTCCGCGTCTCCAGCGGCATCGTCACCGGCGCAGACATCGATGTCCTCGCAGATTCCGTCCCCGTCGGCGTCGGGGAAGGCATCGTCTCCGAGGCATAGGTCGCAGCCGTCGGGGACGCCGTCGGTGTCGGCGTCGAGGTTGTCGTCGGAGCCCTCGCAGACGTCGTTGGTGTTGCAGACGCCGTCTCCATCGGTATCGTTGGGCGCGTCGAGAGGGCAGGGGTCGAGGTCGTCGCAGACGCCGTCTCCGTCCGTGTCTCCAGCGGCATCGTCACCGGCGCAGACATCGATGTCCTCGCAGATTCCGTCCCCGTCGGCGTCGGGGAAGGCATCGTCGCCCAGGCACAGGTCGCAGCCGTCGGGGACGCCGTCGGTGTCGGCGTCGAGGTTGTCGTTGAAGCCCTCGCAGAGGTCGTCAGTGTTGCAGACCCCGTCTCCGTCGGTGTCGTCCGGCACGTCCTGGGGGCAGGGGTCGAGATCGTCGCAGACGCCGTCCGTGTCGGTATCTCCGGCGGCATCGTCGCCGAGGCACACGTCGCAGCCATCGGGCACGCCGTCGTTGTCGTTGTCGATGTTGTCGTCGTTGCCGGCGCAGATGTCGCAGTCGTCGGGCACGCCGTCGCCGTCGGTATCTGCGAGGGCACAGGCGTCGCAGAAGTTGGGGATGCCGTCGCCATCGGTGTCGAGGTTGTCGTCGCCGCCGGGGCAGATGTCGCCGTCGTCGCAGATCCCGTCTCCGTCGGTGTCGCCGGTGGCGTCGTCGCCGAGGCATAGATCGCATCCGTCGGGCACGCCGTCGGTGTCGGCGTCGAGGTTGTCGTTGAAGCCCGGACAGAGGTCGTCGGTGTCGCAGAACCCATCTCCGTCGTCGTCGTCGAGGACATCCAGCGGGCAGGGGTCGAGGTCGTTGCAGACACCGTCTCCGTCGGTGTCGCCAGTGGCGTCGTCGCCGGTACAGACGTCGATGTCCTCACAGACGCCGTCTCCGTCGGTGTCGGGGAAGGCATCGTCACCTACGCACACATCGATGTCCTCGCAGATCCCGTCTCCGTCGGTGTCCGGGAAGGCGTCGTCGCCGTCACACTGGTCGCAGCCGTCGGGCACACCGTCGGCATCGGCGTCGAGGTTGTCATTGAAGCCGGGGCAGATGTCGTCGGTGTCGCAGAAGCCGTCGCCGTCGTCGTCATCGAGGACATCCAGTGGACAGGGGTCGAGGTCGTCGCAGACGCCGTCTCCGTCGGTGTCTCCGATTGCGTCATCGCCGGTGCAGACGTCGATGTCCTCGCAGATCCCGTCTCCGTCGGTGTCGGGGAAGGCATCGTCCCCGAGGCACACGTCGATATCCTCACACACCCCGTCTCCGTCGGTGTCTGGGAAGGCGTCGTCTCCGTCACACTGGTCGCAGCCGTCGGGCACACCGTCGGCGTCGGCGTCGAGGGTGTCGTCAAAGCCGGGACAGACGTCGTCGGTGTCGCAGACACCGTCGGCGTCGGCGTCGTCGAGGGGATCGAGGGGGCAGGGGTCGAGGTCGTCGCAGACGCCGTCTCCATCGGGGTCTCCGGTGGCGTCGTCGCCTGTGCAGACGTCGATGTCCTCGCACACCCCGTCCCCGTCGGCGTCGGGGACGGCGTCGTCGCCGAGGCACTGGTCACAGCCATCGGGGACGCCGTCCGCGTCGCTGTCTACTGCGTCGTCGAAGCCGGCACAGATGTCCGCGCCTTCACAGACGCCGTCCGCATCGGTGTCGTCGGGATTGTCGAGGGGGCAGGGGTCCAGATTGTCACAGACTCCGTCTCCATCGGTGTCGTCGGGATCGGCCAGGGGACACGGATCGATGTCGTCGCAAACGCCATCTCCGTCGGTGTCTCCCGTCGCGTCGTCACCCGTGCAGATGTCGACGTCCCCGCAGACCCCATCCCCATCGGCGTCATCGGGGGTCGCGTTCGGACAGGTGTCGCATGCGTCGGGCTGGCCGTCTCCGTCCGCGTCGATCGTGTCGTCGAAGCCCGGACAGACGTCGGCACAGTCGTCGGCGCCATCTCCGTCGCTGTCCGCTGCCGCCGCGTCTGTCTCCCCGAGGAGTGGGTCGTACTGGCCGTCGCCATCCAGATCCTCTTCGCCGTCGAGAAGGCAGTCTCCATCTGTGTTGTTGTCGAGCGGATCCGTCTGCTCTGCACCGCCGTCGGCGTCTGGAACGAAGACCAACGGGTCGGTGTCGTTGCCCTCGGCGGCGACCAGGCCCAGCTCCGTCCCGTCCTGGATTCCATCCCCATCGGTGTCGGGATTCAGGGGGTTGGTCAGGTGGACGTTCACCTCGTTGCCATCGGTGATGCCGTCGTCGTCGGTGTCGTCGTCGAAGGGATCGGTGAAGTAGAGGTCGACCTCGTCGGCGTCGGTGATTCCGTCGCCATCGGTGTCGGGGAAGATGCTGTCTCCCCAGTTGTTTGCGCAGTCTCCGTCGCCGACGTCCTTGTTGATCTGCACTGCGGACGCCGACGTGGCGTAGATGAACTTCACCGTCGAGGGGTCGGCGACCCCGGTGACCGTCGTGTAGTCGGCTAGCGGAACCTGAATGTCGAGGAAGAAGTCCGCGGCCCCACCAAGCGCGGTGTTCGCGTCGTTGACCATGGCGTTGCCGGTGAAATCAGGAGGTGCGGCATAGGTGAAGTTGTCGAGGTCGATGGAGTCGCCGCACCAGTTGGCGTTCTTGATGGTGTTCGTCCCGAGGCGCACGTTGTCGGTATTGCCAACCAGATAGACGGCGTGGTCGTAGGAACCGTCGACGGTCAACCCGTCCGTTTCCTGCACGACGAAGAACGCGAACGACTTCCACTTGGTGACGCTCTGTTGGGGCGTGTCGGCCAGACGAACCCGGAAGTAGATCGTCGTCGCGTCCCAGAACACGTAGCCGCCGGGGTTCGCGACGTCGCCGACGATGTCGAAGACGATCTGGCCGCCGCCGTAGTCGCCAGTGGGATCGGTCATGTCGCCGCCCGAGAACGACTGGACGGGTGTCCAATCTCCGGGCTGGGGCCAGGTCTGCGCGCCTGCCGTGGTCCAGAACGCGAACGCCAGTGTCATCCAGGTCATGCAGTCTCATCGGTTCGGAGAGGCGGTTCTCCATCGATCAGTCTACGTGCGCTCTCCATCCGGGCGCACGGGAGGTCTAGCGGCGCAACACGGTTACTGGCGGAGCGCCTTTCAGTCCTGGAGTTACCCAGTTGTAAGGGGGAACGTGGGGCTGCTTGTTGCGAACAGAACGGTCGTCGAAGGCCACAGTACCCGTACGTCTTTTCTTGCGTCCCGCGAACTTGTGCGCATTTGGCCGATTCTTCGGAGCCGATGACGTAAGCTCTGGTTCTCGTGTGCGTTCTCCGGGTGCCATGATTCCCATCCTCCTCACAGCGTTGGTCACTTCTGTTGCAACCGCAGATGACTGGGCCTCCCCGGTCGAAGTCGAGGTCCGGTCCGCGGACGGCACCTTCTCGGCTCGCATCGTCCCCGGCCGGCGGGGTTCGACGGCACACCTCACGATGCCCGATGGGGAGTTGCGGACCTTCGAGCTCCGCAACGAACACGCTCCGGTCGATGTCCTGCTTCTGGACGGAGGCACACTGCTCGCGTTCGACGAGTGGCATTCCCTGGGCCTCGGTCCGGTCCTCACCGTCTACGACAACGACGGAGACGTGCGCCTGACCCGGACCCTGGAGCAGCTGATGCCCGGCGTCGACCTCGACCGGATCAGCCGGTCGGTGTCCTCGCGCTGGTGGAGGAAGACGCCGCTGGAGTCCGAGGTCGCGCCCGACCCCAAACCGAAGACCGTGCTCGTGACCCTGTGGGACGAGAACAAGCTGGCGATCGACATCGCGTCGGGCGTGGGCAAAGTGGTCTCGGTCGATGTTCCCGACGACCCCGATCGGCTCCTGAATCGCGCCGAGTCCATGCCGGACGACAAGGGGGTCGAGGCCCTCGCTCTCCTCGATCGCGCCCTCTCGATCGATCCCCGCCACCTGCGGAGCCTGGAGGCCCGAGCTGGACTCCAGCACCGATTGGAGAAGCACGCCGACGTCGCCGACCAGCTCGGTCCCATCGTCGCGGAGCTGGTGGCCGAGCCCCCGCCCGATCACGGCTACTCGGTCGCCAATCTCGCTGTGAGTCTCTCCGAGAGCCTGGTCGAGCTCGGCAAACCCCAAGACGCCGAAAAGGCCCTTCGCAGTGTTCTCTTCGTGGAGCCATCGTATCAGCGACCCGTCGACGTGCTGGCTCGCATGCTTCACGAGCAGGGCCGAGATGACGAGGTCGACGCGCTCCTGAAGCGGTGGTTGGATCAGGCCCCGACAGGCTATCGCGACATGATGATTGCCGACGCCGGGCGAATCTATCTGAACCAACAGCGGCTGGAGGCGGCCAGAGACACCTTCCTCCTGTTGTATTCAGCGGACTCGGTGTCGATGATGCACGCCTACATCGAGCTCGCGAAGCTGCACGAGAAGCTCGGCGACGCCGCACTTGCCATCGCGGTGCACGAGCAGCTGGTCAGCTACTACAAATCGGCGGGAGAAGGGGCTTTTGCCCACTACCTCAAGGAGTCCCGCGAGGCGTTGGCCCGGCTGAAGTGACGCTGTTCTCACTCATCGTGATGGCCGCTTGTGTCAAGCCGACTCCGGTGGAGACGGTCGACGCGGAGCCCGATCCAGTCGCCATCGCACTCGCGGTGGATTCGGGTTTTGCCTGTGCGGCCCCTGGAGATGGGTCCCTGTGGTGCTGGGGAGACAACTCGCGCGGACAGCTCGGCACCGGCGACGAGCATCCTCGCGACGGTCCCGTTCGGGTGCCCCTCGACGAGGTGGTCGACGTCAGCGCCGGCACCCGGATGGCCTGTGCGGTCGCGGGCCCGGAGCGCCGCGTCTTCTGCTGGGGAGAGAACCGTCCAGGGGGCGTCGGCGTGCAGGCGGGCCCCAAGCCGTCTCCACCGGTGGAGTTGCCGGGTGTCTCGGGTGTGGAGCTGCTGTCGGTAAACGGCGAAGCGTCGTGCGCCGTCAACGCGGCGAAGGAGGCCTGGTGTTGGGGCGATCACCCGTGGTCATCGGTCGACGAGCGGGGCCGGCGAGACGGATTGGCGAGCATCTCACCGGTGCGGGTTCCCGACCTCGACGGGGCCACCGATCTGAGCATCGGCAGCGAGGTCTGTGGTCTCCTTCCCGAGCGTGGCCTGGTCTGTTTTACGCCCGCCTACGACGCCACCCAGGTCGTGGACGACCGGAGGGTTCGCTTGCATCTGGCACAGGAGATCCCGGGGTTGGCGGCCGCCGAGCAGGTGGATTCCTGGGTCAGCACGTCGTGCGCATTGCAGGCCGGCGCGGTCTGGTGTTGGAAATCAGGACGCGGAGAGCCGGCGGCGCCCAAGGAGATTCCGCTTCGAGGCCCAGCGATCTCGGTGGCGGTGTTCGACGAGGTCTGCGCCCAGCTGGAGACGGGCGCCGTCCAGTGCTTCGACGTCGACCACCGCGACCTCACCATCGAAGACCAACCCGAGATCGTGGGCATCACCCAGATCGCTCTGGGCCGCGACTTCGGGTGTGGGGTGCGGTCCGACGAGGTGGTCTGTTGGGGCAACAACTACGAGGGCCAGCTTGCGAGTCGCTCCGAGGCGGCGTCCCAGACCCCCGTTCGCGTGGAGGGGCTCGCGGACGTGGTTCAGATCTCGGTGCAGGACGACCGAACTTGCGCCGTGGGCCGAGCCGGCGCGCTCTGGTGCTGGGGCGATACGGTCGATAAACCACGGGAAATCCCCGTGGATGCGGTGGCGGTGTCCACGTCGGGGAGCCATTCCTGTGCGCTGGATACCGATGGCGCTGTCTGGTGTTGGAAGGGGTACTCGGCGCCGGTGAAGGTCGACGGTATTGGCAACGCCACGAGCATCGCCACCGATGACAACCGAACCTGCGTTGTTACCGCCGACGGCGAGGTGTGGTGCTGGGGGAGCGTGACCCTGTTGCTCCGCGACCTGACCGAGCCAGGCGAGCGGATCCCGTCGAAGACCGAGGTCCCGGTCCGCATCCCCTGGGCGACCGACGCCGTCGAGGTCGTGCTGGGGCCGACCCGGGGCTGTGTGCGTTCGGGCGACGGAACGCATCGATGTTGGGGCTGGAGGCGCCCGACGTTCATCGACGCGGTGGGCCTGTCTTCGATCTCCCTGACGACCTTCGGCGGCTGCGGGCTGCTCGAGGGCGCCGTTTCTTGCTGGAGTTTCCCAAGTATGGGAGAAACTCAGGAACGCCTGGCAGTGGCGACCGCAGGGGCGTGGAAGGACGTGGTTCACCTCGATACGAGCCGCGCCGACGCGTGCGTGGTGCATGGCGATGGCACGGTTGGCTGCGTTCAAGTCAACCTGCTCCGTGCGCCCGACGGCGTGCCCGACCTCATCCCGGTGCCCGGACTCGACGGCGTCGTCAGTCTCGATCAGGGCGGCTACCACCTCTGCGCCCTCACCGACACGGGAGACGTCTGGTGCTGGGGTGACAACAAGAAGGGTCAGCTCGGAGTCGGTGCCGAGTCGACGGCGTTTGTGGAGAAGAGTGTGAGACCCGTTGTTATCGAGGGGTTGCGCTGATGCTGGCTCTGTGGCTTGGTCTCGCTTTCGCGGCGCCATCGATGGACGATCCCGAGACGGCTGCGATGTTGGAATCCTGTGCCGCTGGAGAGGGTTCCGCGTGCGACCCGCTCGCCATCGCCTGGGCGGAGGCCGAAGATCCGGAGCGGGCCACCAAGTTGTGGATAGCGGGTTGCAAAGGCGGGCACGAAGCGTCCTGTGACCGCCTCCCAGAGCGGCTAGCCATCGACTCCGATCCGCTGCAGGCCCACCTGTCCTACGCGGTGCTGCAGGTCTGGCAGGGTCTCCTTGAGGACTGCGAGGAGACCGGGGGTGCGATCTGTCGATTCCTGGCTCGAGAAGGACCCTATACGTCAAACGCAGTGGAGATTCTCGGCCACGGCTGTACGGTGGGGGACAAGGCCAGCTGCAAGGCGTTGGCCGAGCTTGGCCTGCGCGATGGACCTCCAAATGTGGAGGCGGCCTGGATGGGTCGTGTTCCCGGTCACCTGCGCATCGCCTCCGCGGACTCAGTCGTCGTCGACCCCCAGAGCACGCCGTTCCACAGAACGCCAGACGTCCTCGACGCGGCCGGGCAGGAGGACTGCAGAAAGCGGGCGCGAGATGGCGTGCTCGCGGTGGTCTTTGGCGGCGATCGGGGCTGTCGCTATGGCGCCGGTCTGTGGTTCGGGAATGCCGAGACCCACGAGGAGCTGGGAAGATGGGACCTCGGCGACAAGCCCCCCGATTTGTTCGTCGTCGCCGGTGGAGAGTCAGTGCTCGCCAGGACGCGATCCGGTTGGGTCCGGTATGTGCCGGGCGCGGATCCCACACCAATCGAGTTCAGCAGGTCCTACGACAGCTATTCGCAAGGCAGCCACGGTCGCTACCTCCTCGGGATGACGACCCTGGGCGCCTCTCCGCCCTGGGGTCTGGTGTTGATCGACGCCCGGACGGGTGCCGAGACCCCGCTCGACATGGACGCCATGGCCGCCGGCGAGAATGTGGCGGACTTCTCGGTGGCTGCGGGTCGGGTGGCGGTCTCGACGACGCACCGATTCGCCGTGTTCGACCTCGGGACGGGCGCAGCAGTATGGCCGACGATCGACCTGCCGATGGGGTGTCTACAGCTGGTCCTCGCCGACGATGGAGAGTGGGCTGCGTGTTGGTCTCATTCTGGGGTGGCGGTCGTGGGGCTGGGTGCAGAGCCCCGCTCCTGGACCTTCACCGCTGGAGAGCGGCCGAAACAGATGCCCGTCAAAACCTCCTCATTACCCGATCCGCCGCTGCGTGGGAGCGTCTACCACCCAGACGGAATGCCGGAGGGTGTCGAGGTCGTGTTCCTCGGGGCGGAGGGACCGGTGGGCACCGCAATCCCCGACGACAAGGGCAACTTCGAACGCGCCCGACCCGAGAACTGGATGCGTGCACTGCAGGCGCGGGCACCAGGTTGGCTGTCGGAGACCTTCGACTACGGGAGATCGCCGGGACGCGAGCCCTCGCTGAAGTTGAAGCCGGCTCACGAGGTCGAGGTCCAGACCGAAGCCGGTGCATCGGTCGTTGCACTGGGAGACAATGGTGGGGGGTTGCGGCCCTTCCTCAGCGAGGCGACTGCGGACGCCGAGGGCCGCACGGTCGTGCAGATCCTGACCGGAAAGCCGACGAAAATCATCGCCCGCGGCGCCGCTGGTGCGTTCTCCATCGCCACCCTTCCCGAGGGCGAGGAGCGCTCCGTCGAGATGCAGATGGGCGAGGGACTGGGCTGGTCCCGTCGCTTCGTGGACGAGGATGGCGAGCCGATCGCCGGGGTTCGTTCTGGGTATCCGCCGCTGAAGTCACTGCGGTCGGGGTCGGATGGGTGGTTGGCGGCCCACGGAGAGCTCAAAGCCGACTCCCGAGGCACCTTGTCCTTTGTGCTGGGAGATCAACAGTTCTACAGCGACCACGAGGCCACCACGGTGGTCGTCGGGAGCGCCGAGCTCCAGATCCCCCGCTCGGACATCGACTTCACGGTCTCTGCAGGCGCCCACCCCTCGGTGCTGGTACACGAGAGCGGCGCTCGATCTCCAAGGGTCTCCGAGGGCGGCGGAAACCTGTATTACAAAGGCCTGATCGCCGGGAAGTGGGCACTGCTGTCGACCCAGTTCAACGGCAATGGGTCCGCAGTGGATGTGATCGATATCACCCGGGGCTCAGCGACCATCCTGGAGCCGAGCTGGAGCGATGCGGTCATGAAGGGCCGCGTCCTCGACACCGACGGCTGGCCGGCGATGGGTGCGGTGGTCTGGGGTCCCTGCATCTCCCATGTGCCTGAGATCAGTCTCGACAGGCACATCGGTGAGTGCAGCGTATACACGGGGGTCGACGGGCAATTCGAGATCAACGGACTGGCCGGACAGGGGTGGAAGATGACCGCCAACTACCTGAGTCAGCGGGGCGGGAAGGGCTCGGTGGAGATCGAATCTCTCGACGAGGATGTGCTCATCCAGCTCGAGGAGGTCGAGTGATTCCGCTCCTCCTGACGCTGCTCGGCACACCGGCGCTCGGCGGTCCCCAACCGCTGTGCGTCGATGCGTGGTGTTGGGAGTGGCCCATCGGCACCGGAGCGCGTCTCAACGACGTGGTCGCGCTCTCCAAGAAGGAGTTCATCGCCGTCGGAGCGGGTGGACTGGTCTTGCACTGGCGCAAGGGCCGTTGGCAGGCCCTCGGGCGGCTGGATCAGACCCTGAACGCCGTGCGTGCCACCAGCACACGAGACCTGTGGGTGGCGGGAAATGGGGGGCTGATCGCTCACTACGACGGCGAGAGCTGGGAGATTGTCGACGTCGGGACCGAGGCCGACCTGAGCGATCTATGGTTCGAGGCCGGACAGCTCACAGCGGTGGGGCACAAGGAGCGAGATGGCGTGATCGTCGAGGGTCCGCCCGAGGGTCCGTTCACCGTGACTGCGTCCTTCGACCGCCTCAATGCGCTGGCCCGGGGCACCGAAGGCCTGATCGCGGTCGGGGACGACGTGCTTCTTCTGCGTCGTGGAGAGGAGGCGTGGGAGGGCATTCCCGAGAAGCGGTTTGGCAGGGGCTCAGGCGCCGAGCCGATGCCGGAGGACGATGACATCTCCGTCAACCTGCACGCCGCCTGGGCCGACGCCGATGGCACCCTGTGGGCCGCCGGCACCGAGATCCTCGGACGGCATGTGTCCTTGCTGCTCAAACGGGAGGAGCGGGGGTGGGTCCCGTTCGAGATTGCCGCGGACGACAACGCTCGGGTCACCGCTCTGGGAGGCGCGGACGGCGAACCCATCGTGCTCACCAGTCAGGGTGGGGTCGGCGACACGGTGATCTACACCCAAGAGGGACGCGTCTGGACTGCCGACGAGAGCATTGTTCCCCAGGGCATGCGCACCGAGCTGACCTCCATAGACGGGGTTGGCGGCGCGGTCTTTGTCGTCGGAGACTCGGGCTTGGCGGCCCGGCGCCGGAGAGGGGAGTGGGAGGTCCTGTCGGGCGCCATGTACTCCCAGGACTTCTCAGACATGGCCGCCGACATCGCCGCCACCGACGACGGCGTGAACCTCATCCTTGGAGACGACGGTTGGGAAGAGGCTTTCGTCAGCCCGAGCACCGGAATGAACTTCGCTGTAGCAGTGGACCCCGATGGGGGGCTGTTCCTCGCCAGTCACGAGGCGATGTCCCGCTGGCAGGGGACCGAGTGGACGCAGCTTCCGGTGGGCGGCATCCGCAACCTCGCCGCTCCCGGCGTCGACAATGCCTGGGCCGCTGGGCGAAACGGCCTGCTCCGCTGGGATGGAGAGGCCTGGAACAAGGTCGAGGGCATGGGTGGGGCACGCGCGGTCTGGGCTTCTGCGACCGACGTCTGGACGGCTGGTACAGGGTTCGTAGCGCACTCCGACGGGCAGACCTGGACGCGGCACGATCTGGATCTCGGACGCAACTACCCGAAGTCCATCGCCGCGACCGGAGCGGAAGATGCGTGGTTCCTGGCCGGTATCGACACGGTGTGGCACTGGAACGGGAGCGCGCTGGAGCCGATTGCGATTCCCGAGGAGCTCCGGGGAAACCGGCGTGCTCGCGCTCTCGGTGCGGCTGAGGGAGAGCTGTGGGTCGTGGGCAGCGGTGGCCTGGTGCTTCGCTACGCCAACGACGAGTGGCTCCCGATGCACGCACCGGGAGCCGACCTCCTCTTCGGGATCGAGATCGGCGACGAGGATGTCGTCGTCTATGGACGAAACGCCATCCTCCGCCGCAACCGCTAGCGGGGAAACACAGCCGGGTCCACGGGAACCTGCAGCAACAGGACGGCGCCGTCGATGAACAGGTCATCGATGCAGCTGGCCTCATCTCGGCCCAGATGGCCAGTGGGATCGAGGAGCCGCTGGTAGACGTCGCTGTCGGTGGTGTGCTCGACGGCGGCCTCGCACTGCAGGGTGGTCAGCGTGTAGTCGGGAATCTGCAGGTCGAGCGGCAGCAGGTCTACCAGGCCATAGATGCACAAGTGGTCGTTGTGTCCGGGGTAGATGTCGGCGTTGCTGTCGTTGCAGTCGCCGCCGACGGGCACCAGGTTCGCGGTCGATGTCGGGCAGATGCTCCATGGGAGGTACAGCCTCGGCAGCATCAGCGAACGCAGCCCGTACTCGGGATCGTCGGCTCGCTCGTCGCCCTCGTCGCCGCAGCCCTGGTACACGAAGTCCACATCGGGCACACCATCACCGTTGGCGTCGGGGATGCAGGCGTTGCCAAACTCCTCTCCGCCGTAGCCGTCTCCGTCGCGATCGATGTACCAGACGGTGTCGGGATTCGCGTTCGGGTCGGTGTCGTCGCAGTCGGAGACGTTGTCGACGTAGCCGCGGCCCGCCGGGTCACACTGCTTGACCGAGTCCGCCCAGTCGCCATAGCCGTCTCCGTCGGCGTCATAGCCCCACATCACCACGCCGACCTCGGGGTCGTAGGGGTCGCAGTCCTCCCCACACTGTTGGTGCAGGTCCGGGTCGGACTGGGGGCCGCAGTACCAGGCGCCGTTGTTCTCGCAAGAGGCGATGCCATCGCCGTCCCAGTCCTCGGCGTACCAGACCTTCTGCCAGACTTGGGAGTCGGCGTCGTCACAGTCGGCGGTGTTGATGACGTGGGAAGCGGGGGCCGTGCAGGCTTTCACCGGCGAGGCGTTCTCGTCGCCCTTGCCGTCGCCGTCGTCGTCGGGCCAGTAGCTCTTCTTGGAGTAGACGCCGGCCACGGAGTCGCAGTCGTCGCCGTCGTTGGTGACGTAGCCATCGCCGGGGTCGCAGTCGTGGAGGGCGTCGGCGTTGGCGTTGCCCTTTCCGTCCCCGTCTCCGTCGGGCCAGTAGTCTTCCTTGTCGTAGACGCCCGGGAGATCGTCGCACTCGTCGTCGTTGTTCGACACGTAGCCGTCGGGCGGGTCGCAGGAGTAGAGGCTGCCTGCGTCGGCGTCTCCCTTGCCATCGTCGTCGCCGTCGTGCCAGTAGTGGTCCTTCAGTCCCTCGTCGGCGCCGGCGATGCAGTTGTTGTCGAGGCCATCGCAGATCTCGGACGCGCCGGGGTAGATGCCGGGGTTGCTGTCGTCGCAGTCGCCCCCCTGGTCGATCGACGGCAGGTCACCGTCCCAGTACGCATCCTGCTCAGCGGCACTGGCATTGCCCGCCCATGTCCACACTTTGTCGGTGTACCCGTTGCCGCACCCGTCGTCGTATTCCCAATTCCAATACCAGCCGGACTGCTCTCCGCCCCAGCCGTCGCCGTCGTGGTCGAAGTAGCGGTAGTGCTTCCAGGTATCGACCAACTCCATCTCGCAGTCGGGCTCCGATGGCGGTGGCGGCGGTGGCGCGTCGCAGCTGTAGTAGACGTACGCCGCTGGGCATTGCGTGGCCCCGGGCCCCGCGCCGCAGATGCCCTCCATGGGTGCACTCTTCGACCAGCTGGTGGAGGGCGAGGTGAAGTCGGGATTGTCGCACATGAAGTCGCTCGCTGGGTACACGAAAGCCCACGATTCGACATTGAAGTCGTCGCAGGACTCGCCCCAGAAGTCGAAGTAGGCATCGACGTCGTTCTGGTTGAACGAGTAGCTGCAGGACGTGGCGGATTCTCCCGTCTTGTCGACGCTGAGCGGGCCGTCCGCGAACGCTGTGGAGAGTGCAATCAAGACAGTCAACATGGGACACCTCATTTTGTGAGAATGAGGGTATGGAGCCGACTCGACGCGGGCGCCTTACATCGACTTACACTTGATTCCGTTCACGGTCGGCGCCCAAACCGGAGGAATAGCGCTTGCGCCCTCCGGTTTGAGTGTCGACTGTGAATGGATCTTCCCAGTGGCGCGCTTGCGCGTCACGAAACTGATGCTTCGAGGTAGACTATCGACCGGAGGGAGATCGTCTGGCTCGATTCCTGCGACGGAGAAATACGGCGAAGAACGCAAGCCATGCAGTCCACGGCACGCCGCCCGAGGTCTCGCATCCGCACCCGCCGCCCCCCTTGCCGCCGCCCCGTGTCCCGGCCGGATCTCCCAGCTCCCAGGTCCCGCCGCGGGTCGAGCGCAGGGTGACGATTCCCGGATCGCTCCCGACGCCGGTGAACGCCGCGGAGAACTCCAGAGCCTCTGGATCCCAGGTCAGGTCTCCGAAGGTGTCCAGGGACAGCGCCGTGCGCCCTCCAAAGGCACTTGTGGCGTGGATGGTCAGTGTCTTCGCCGACTTGTCGTAGTCCAGCCGCGCGTCCACCATGGATTCCTCGAGCAGGCCCAGCGTCTCGTCGACAAAGGAGAGCTGATTCGCTGGGACTCCGGTGACCGTCTGGACCTCACCGCCCGGCCAGCGGATCTCGACATCGGCGGACTCGGCGTCTCCGAGCCCGACGTGAACGATGAGCTCCGACTGGGAGTGGGCGCTGTCGGTGCCGCTCACTCGGCGAATCTGGGACAGGTCGTCGGTGGCCACCGTGACGTGAGCGCCGATGGCGTCGCGGTTCGAGGTGGTGCCGATGAGCTTGAGTTCGAGCCAGTTGTTGTCGTCGATCCCGTCGTTTCGGAACAGCAGGGAGTCCATGAACCGGTTCTGGGCGAGCAGATCCATGTCCCCGTCGCCGTCGTAGTCGGCCATCGCCGAGCCCTGGGAGAGGTTGCCGTTGAAGGCCGGGACCTCGTGGGCGCCAAAGGTGCCGTCGCCCTTGTTGACGTACATCATGTCCGGCTTGTCTTCGTAGGTCGTGCCGACGCGAAGGTCGATCCACCCGTCGCGGTCGAAGTCGGCAAAGTGCACGGGCCAGGTGTGGTATCCGATGCAGACCCCGACGACGTCGCAGATGTTGTCCGAGAAGGTGCCGTCGGGCCGCCCGTCGTAGAGCACGCCGCCAGTGGGGTAGGGCTCTTTGCCCCAGCCATCGGTGATGTACATCTCGAAGTCGCCGTCGTTGTCGATATCGCCCAGGTCGATACCCATGGCGGCGCGGGCATCGTCTCCGAGCCCCGGCGAATTGTCGGTGCGGTCGGTGAAGTCCACCCCGTCGTTCATGTAGATCTGGTCGCCGTGCAGGTTGTCGAGTCCCCCGGCGGCGACGTTGGCGACATACAGGTCCGGTCGTCCATCGAGATCCGGGTCCATGAACTGGACGACCAGGGTGTCGAGGCCGTCGCCATGGCTGGGGCTGTCGACCACCTCGGTGAAGGTGCCGTCGCCGTTGTTCCGGGCGAGCCAGTTGTCGTGCACGTACGGACCCGAGTTCATCGCCCACACGCCGAAGTAGGCGTCGACGTAGCCGTCGAGATCGTAGTCTCCGAGGGCGCCGCAGCTGTTCCGCCGACCCGATGGATCGAGCAGGCCGACCGGTCCGGCCCGCTCCACGAAGGTTCCGTCTCCCTGGTTCTCGTAGTACAGGTTCGGCCCCCCTTCAGGCACGTTCACGGCGCTGGCCTTCATCACCCCATCGTGGTCGACGACCACCAGGATGTCGCTGTCGCCGTCGTTGTCGAAGTCGGCAAACTTCACGCCGGCGTCCTCGATGTCCGGATCCGGCTTCTCCACCAGGTGGGACACATTCACGAACGTGCCGTCGCCCTGGTTCCGGTACAGGTAATGGGGTTCTCCGCCGCCGTTGGTGATGAAGAGGTCCGGCCAGAAGTCGCCGTTGTAATCGACGAATGCGGCCCCGCCGGTGTGGGTGTTGCTGTGGGTGTAGGTCTCGGTGAGGCCCACCGCGTCGGTCACTTCGCTGAACGAGACGGCGGCGAGGGCCGCAGGCACCGTGAAGTGTCGCTCGACGGCGTTCCTGGCCTTGGACGAGACGCCGCTGATCGGGTCCCGCATCAGGAGCTCGAGGTAGACGGGACGCGCTGGCTCGTCCGGGTCGACGACGACCTCGAAGGCGCCGTCGCCGTTCCCATCCGCGTCGGTCTCGGCCAGGATCCAGGGGTCGAGGAGCTGGCTGCACACACCGGCGAAGAAGGTGTCGCAGGGCCCGTCGCCCATGCCGGTCTGGGAGGCGAGCAGGATGAGCTCGGAACCGGGTTTTGTCCCGATCGCTGCCACGGTGTTCGACTGTCCGATCAACAGGGGTCCAGTGACGATCTCGGAGTCGTTGGCCCGGAGGTTGTCTCCAGGGGTGGTGACTGGAGCGGTCGCTGGCGCCAGCCCATCGGGTGTGGACTCTGGCACGTACCCGGCCGATCCTGCGCAGGCTGTGAACAGCATGAGACTAGAGAGGTTGAACGGCGACGACTTCATCGGCTCCTCTCTCGGTCTGCACGGTGACGGTTCCCGGGTCTGGCACGCCGGTCTGTTCGAGGACCCAACTCAGGGTCTCCGGATCCCAGCTCAGGTCTCCCAGCCCCTGGGCACTCGGGGCGGTCCGACCGCCGAAGTTGCTGGTTGTCGTCACCCGAAGCGTCTGGGTGGCGGCGGTCCAGGTGGCGTCGACCGACAGGGCCTCCTGCACCATGCCATCGGCCTCGTCGAAGAGGTAGAACGCGTCGGCGGGCACATTCTGGAAGGTGTCCACTTGCCCCAGAGGCCAGGTGATCTCCAAGGTATCGATGACCGTGTGCTCGCCCAGTCCGACGTGCACGATGGCCATACTCTGGGAGTGGGCGCTGTCCCCGCCGCTGATCTTGCGGAGCTGGGTGACCCCATCGGCGGTCGTGAACCGGAGCACCGCGCCGATGGCCGACCGGTTGCTGGTGACGCCCGAGAGCTCGAGCTCGGCCCAGTGGTTGTCGCCGCCGCGGGTGTCGAGGTCGTTGTCGAACAGGCGGGAGCTTCCCAGATCGACCCACACGAAGACATCGACGTCCCCGTCTCCGTCGTAGTCGGCGACTGCACCCCCGCGGGTGTACTCGCGTCGGGCGTCGAAGTCCTCCTGATCGTGCAGGGCGAAGGTGCCGTCTCCCTCGTTGAAGTACACCATGTCCGGGATCTCGGGCCGGGTGGAGCCGATCCACAGGTCCGACAGCCCGTCGTTGTCGAAGTCCACCCAGTTGGTCGGCCAGGCGGAGTGGCCCATGCACAGGTCGGCCTCGTCGCAGAGATTGTCGGTCCAGCCGCCCTCTGGGGTGCCGTTGTAGAGCACGTTTCCGCGCGGACTCGGGTCGTCCTGGATGTAGCGATCCGTGAGGTAGAAGTCCCAGTCTCCGTCGTTGTCGTAGTCGCCGATGTCCATGCCCATGCCGGTCCAGGCGTCGTCTCCCATGTTCGGGTCTTCGAAGAAGATGTCCTCGAAGTGCTCCCCGTCGAGATTCTTGTAGAAGTTGTCGTCGGCGGACTCGAGCTTTCCGTTGTCGTGGAGGTCGGGATCGGAGGTGTTGGTGATGTACAGGTCGGGCAGCAGGTCGAAGTCGAGGTCGAACCACATGCACGCGAGCACATCGCGACCGGCGCCGTCGATGCCCGTCGTGTCGGTGCTCTCGACGAAGTGGCCGGTGCCGTCGTTTTTGTAGGTCTTGTCGAAGTTGTCGAGGTCGCCGCCGCCCTGGCATTCGGTGTCCTCTTCGTCGGTCATCAGGTCTTCGTCGTCGTCGATGCCGTTGGCGCAGTCGGTCTCGATGGCCGAGTTCATGGCCCAGTTGCCGAAGTAGGTGTCCAGATCTCCGTCCAGGTCGTAGTCGGAGAGGCCTCCACAGATGTTTCGCCAACCGCGGTCGTCGAGGAGCCCCCGCGAACCGGCTTCTTCGGAGAAGGTTCCGTTTCCGTTGTTGATGTAGAGCATGTTGGGACCGCAGCCCTGGCCCCACCCGCAGTAGGGGTTCGCCTCGTGCCCATTCATCGGGTACGGCGTGTCCCCGAGCACGAGCAGGTCGTCGTCCCCGTCGTTGTCGATATCACCGAACCGGGCGCCGGCGGCCTCGACGAACTGGGCGGGCTTCTGGATGAGGTCGTGCTTGGGCGTAAAGGTGCCGTCGCCGTTGTTCCGGTACAGGAAGAACGCCTCCTGCCCGCCGTTGGAGACAAAGACGTCCGGCCAGTGGTCGCCGTTGTAGTCGAACCAGGCCACGCCGCCGGTGTGGGTATTCCCCATCGTCAGGACCTGATCCATGCCCGCATTGACGCCGCGGAACTGCACTTTGGCCTCCGACACCGGCATGCCGACGTGGCGGATCTCGTCCTGGCTCGTCGTCCACGCGCCCTGGACCGGGTCGAAGACGATGGCCTGCAGGTAGACCGCGTCGGGCTTGGCGTCGGCGGCGATGGGGAGCAGGGTCGAGGCGATGCCCTCGTCGTTGGCGGTCCAGGTGCCGATGACCGTGGGCTCGAGGATCCGCAGGCAGACCGCGGGGTCGTCCACCAGGCAGGGACCCTCGCCGTCGCTGATGCGGGACTCGTAGAAGGTGACTTCGGCCCCCGGAGGTGCGCCGACCACCCGGATCTCGGCCGAGGTGCCCCGCCACCACTCCTGGGCCTCGAGGATGGGGGCGCGGACCTCCCACTGAGGCCAGGTGTCCTCAGGGGTTCCGGGGTCGCGTTTGTCGAGGGGAGGCCCGTCCTTGTCGCGGTTCTTGCAACCGCCCACAAGAACGAGAATCAGGAGTGGTAGCGAGACTCTGATCAAGGCCTTCCTCAGTCCTCACAACGATAGGAATGTATCGACCTTGATTCCATTTCAGGAGCTTGCCTGGCATTTCAGGAGATTGGGCCTCATTTCAGGAGATTGCGGCCTGACTACCAGCGCTTGCCGCGTGACTTGGAGGGGCCAGCCTTCTTCTTGGGCTTGGCCGGCACCACCGGTTTGGCTGCCGGCGCGGACGCCTCGAACTCCTTCTGCATCTTGGATTGGGACCGATTTGCGAACAGCTCGCCCATGTCTACGCCTCCTTTGGAACTGCGGGTCGAGACGCGTCGGCGCGACAGGCCTTTCTGTACGGCGTAGGCCTCGTTTCGCCCTCCCATGTCGTAGACACGGCGCGACGCGTAGTTCTCCTTTGCCAGTCCACGGGACACGGCCGCCGTCGCCTGGGCCAGTGGGGTCCCGATGGAGACCGCAAAAGCCGCGGCGACGTTGAGCACGCTCCGGGCAGCGGCGAGGTCGCCCTTCTCGGCGTGCTGAATGGCCTCCGCCTGGGCCTGCACCGACCGCTGGAGCGCGACCTCCTCCATGACCTTGGCGTCGTCGGCCTTGTCCTCGCGACCGGTGCGCACGAACGCCACCTTCACCGAAGCCTTCGCCTCCTGGCGCTCCCGCGCGGCGATGTCGAACCACGCGCCGCTAGCGGTGAACAGGGTGATGGGCCGGGGCCCGCACTTGTCCCGTCGGTCGAGCTCGAGTCGGAGCACGACGTGGTAATCCTGCTCAGCCAGCAGGTCGTCGACCTCGATGTGCACCTTGCCCGCCTCTTCTCGGACGGTGAGGTCGTTGAGCACCTCGGCGATGCGAACGCCGGGACGCGGCTCGAGGGTGAGCCGCACGTTCTGGGCCGCCGTCGACACCAGTCCGCCGAGCTCGGCGCCAAAGGCGGAGAGGATCTGGTCGGGGGTCTCGATGTAGTAGAACTCGCCGTCCTGGCTGATGTTCCGCAGCAGAACCGGGTCGTGGTCCCTGCCATATCCGAAGGCGGAAATGCCGATTCCCCGCCGGGCTTCAAGGACAGTGGATGCCAACTGGTCCGGCTTGGTGATGCCGACATTGGCGAGCCCGTCGGTGAAGATCAGACACCGCCGCACTGCGCCTTCTCGGGTGCCGCCGCGTTGCAGGTGGTCCAAGGCCTGCAGGAGTCCTCCGGAGAGGTTGGTGGAGCACTGTGCCCGCAGTCCTTCGACCGCCGTAGTGGCCTGGCGCTTGGTCGACACTGTCATCTCGGAGAAGGGGAGCACGGTGGCGACGTGGTCGGTAAACGTGACAATCGCCAGGCGGTCCCGGGGCGTCAGGTGTGCGATGAGCTTGCGCAATCCGGCCTTTGCATTGGCGATCTTGGCGCCGTCCATAGATCCGGAGACATCCATGGCGACGGCGATGTCGAGGGGCGGCCGGTGAGCCTCGTCGAGTGCTGAGACTCCGAAGGAGACCAGCGCGAAGATCTCGTTCTGGGTGGCGTGATTGAGGGATGTGCGGGATGCACGGGTAGAGAGTTGGATGGACATTCGTTCCTCCAGAAGGTGATTGGGATGCGGTCAGTGGCTTCGGCGTGCCCGCTGCGGAAGAGCGTCGCGCGGTCGCGGTCCAGCCAACCAACCCAGAATCCCGGGTCGTATTGCGATGTGGGTGTCCGGCGGCACGAGGCCCAGCAGACCTGACAAACGTAAGCGTTCCGCCAACCCCGTCAAGGTCTCGATGTGTCGTGGTTAACTGGGGACATGCTCCCCCTCGTCTTCCTTCTCGTTGGCTGTGGACCTCACGGCAAGAACCTCCGCGATCTGATGATCAGTGCCGAGAAGAAGGGATTCTCCGGGTCGGTCCTCGTGGTCCACCACGGCGATGTCCTGCACGACGAGGGCTATGGAGAGGCCGTTCGCGGGTCCGAGCCCTTCACTCCGGAGACCGTCTCCTCAATCGGCTCCCTCACCAAGCAGTTCACCGCCGCGGGCCTGTTGCGCGCCGAGGAAGAGGGTTTCGTCGTCAGCGGCGACAAGGTCAACAAGTACGTCGACACCCGCAACGACTTCGTCGACATCACCCTGCACCAGGTCATGTCCCACCAGTCCGGCCTGGTCGATTCCATCGGCGCCGACGAGGACAAGATCGGCAAGGAGAAGTGGCTGAAGCAGGTCTGGGAGACCGACCTCGACTTCAAGCCGGGTGAGGGGTTCGGCT
>Ga0315336_1002529_pt1 | contig 27503 bp, 25 predicted proteins | sample ASW5metaG_FD_204512 | JGI IMG/M metagenome (GOLD analysis project Ga0315336, IMG submission 204512) | Ammonia-oxidizing marine archaeal communities from Monterey Bay, California, United States - ASW #5 | ecosystem: Environmental > Aquatic > Marine > Intertidal zone | place: USA: California... | reverse complement strand
CTGGCCAATGCGCTGGTAGCCCAATCGGGGGCACTTTCTGCAATGCTTGCCGCCGAGGGGGCAACCGGTCCGATTTCCGTACTCGACCATGAGCTCGGTATACGCCACATGTTCACCGACGATGCCGACCTCTCCATCCTCTCTGCCCCATTCGACGGTGCTAAGGCAATCCTAGCTAACCACGTTAAGGCCTACCCCTGTGCGTCTACCGGTCAAGCTGCGGTGGCCGCCGCCCTTGAGGTTAATAACAAAATCAAAGGACGTAGCAGGGAAATAGAAAAAATTAATATTATCATGGCCGACTACGCTTATGTACGGCACCAGCAGACCGATCCCGGACGTAACAACCCTCAATCCCACGCCGCCGCCGACCATTGTTTTGCCTTCACCGTAGCAGTGGCGCTGACCGACGGTGAAATGACCCCTCGACAATATGAAAACCAACGCTGGTTCGATCCTGAAATCTGTAGATTGTTAGAACGCACCTCCATGGGCAACGACGCGGCACTGAACAAAATTGCTCCCAATTCGTTTCCCTGCCGCATCGAGGTGACTCTGGAGGATGGTGCCCGCCATGCTGCCGAAGTGCTTTTTCCACCTGGCTTTTCCAAAGATCGTCTTTCGCGCGTTGATGTTATCGATAAATTTGAATCGTTCACCGCGCCTATGATCGATGAGACTCGCCTCGAATCCATCAAGGCCCTCACCCTCAGGCTAGATGAGTTAGCTAATCTAGACGAACTGATGGGCACCCTATCCGATCCCATAGTCTAACGTCGCACGTGGGCATAGGAGTGCCTTTTAAAAATACAGAAGATCGAGCGCTCCCTGGAGATGTTATTTACGGGTGCAAACTATATTTTTATGGAACTCCGATTCAAGCCCATACGCCGGGTCATTAGGCGAGCTGCTAGAGCGCCACAGATAGTAATGGCCATAATTATCAGGCTGATAATCCCCGCCTCCTCTTTCAGGTCCACACCTGGGCTTGCATATTCTAGGGCCAATATAGATAAGGTATACGTACCCCGTGTCGCCAAAAGGATGATGCTGCTGGTAGTAGTTGCAGCACCAATGAAGTTCAGGGTCCCCAGCAGAATGAGCGTGGGCATGAGAAGTGGTATCCAAATTTTGAAAAAGGTTCTTAAGTAACCTGCACCAGAAACCCTAGCAGCCTCCTCCATATCGGCGCCCATTTGTAGAAAAACAGATTTTGACAGTTGCGTGCCGGTGGTTTTGCCGGCAAGAACAATGACGATGATCAAGGGCCAAAGCGTCCCATAAAGAGGCACCAGGAAAGAGGTTCCCAGAAACATCCATAATAGACCAAGCCCCGCCAGCATTCCGGGCAGAACGGCAGCTGTCCAAATCATTGTATCCAGTAAAGCACGGCCCGGGAGTTTCGTGCGCACTAGTACGTACGCAATGGTTGCAAATAGTATGGGGCTAATGATTGCAGTCGTCGTTGCTAGCAATAAAGTGTTTTTAAGGGCGTTCCAAAATAATTCCTCGGCCATTATGAATTGCCAGTGCTTAAGACTAAAAATTACATTGAGACTAAAAACTCCCGCGCGATACATAATGCTTCCCAGCCCTAAGCTAAGCAATGGGGCCAAGACCATCAAGATGAGCAAGGTGACAAGGCCAGTGAAAACAAGCCAACGCCACTTCCCCAGATCGATCAAGCCGGGTTTATAAGAACCGGTCACCACGGTGTAGTTATGCCTCTGGGTAAGCCAGCGCTGTAGCGGTACTATCAATGCAACAATCAGCAGTGTCACGCTGGCAAGCGCCGTTGCTTGGCCATACTCTGGTGGGTACGTGTTCCTCACCAAAGAAAATATTTGCGTGGAGTAAACGTAAAACTTGATAGGTGTTCCCAACAACTGTTCAATTTCAAATCCGTCGAAGGCACGGGTTAAATGAAGTGCAAATACGACGACGATAGGCGGTGTCATTACCGGCAGCGTTACGCGTACCATAGTGAAAAAATTGGAGCCTCCAGATACCCGAGACGCCTCCTCCAAGGCCGCATCCATGTTGCGAAATGCCGGCGTCAACAAAATGACTTTATCGGCAATAGACCGCCCCATCAGATGCACCCAGACAATCCCAGGAACACTATAAATATTAAGTGGACCATCTCTAATCGTTACAAAGGGGAGTTTCTGTATCGCACGATTCAAAAGGCCAAGGGTGGGATCGGCTAGGAATATCCATCCCATGGTGACAGAAACAGTAGGCACCATGAAGGCTATCCAGAAACAAAATTCGATCCCCCGACTAAGTGGCATTTGCAAACGCGCGAGAGCCCATGCAATCAGTACGCCCAAAGGCATGCTGATTAAAGTTACAGAACTAAATACCAGGAAGGTATTCTTTAAAGAGGAGAGAATAGCCGGATTTTCAAAGGCATCTATCCAATTATCGATATCGTATTCGGCTGTATCAATAATCGTCGGGGCGACATTGAAACTGTTGATGCCCAGCAGAATGATTGGGTAAATCAAGTAGCTGCCCAGAACAATCAAAAGAGTAGCCATCAAGAAATGGCCTTTTGATGGCATGAAAAATCTAAGCTGTTTGCTCAACGCCGCCCCACAATCGGCTAAAACAATTTATCCACGCAGACCAAACCTACCCAACAACCCCAGAAAATCATGGGATTGCATCCTTAGGCTAGGCGTAGCGCTGGCAAAAAAGCCAGCGCCTCTCTCATTTACAGGATATGGACTTCGCGCGCTTGCTGTTGCCTGGATAGATAAATTTGCAAGTCATGCCTACTTTCAACTTTTTGCGCGAAACCTTCTTGCCGTTCAGAGAAACCTTAGTGCGGCTGCGTGACACCCTCATAGTCTGTGTACTGCCTTTCGACTTGAAGCTGATACGACGCCCCTTACGCTTAATCTTAGTGATTTTGGCAGTGACTACCTTATCCTTAACCACACGCGCGGTGATCCCCATTGAACGATTGAGCTCTTTAACGTAAGCAACACCCTGTTCCATAGCCTTCTTGTAGCCAGACTCGGTCGCTATCACCCGATACTTGGCACCCTTCTTTCTTTTCCAGCGAGGATCAATCATGTCTTTCGGGATATCGGTTCGAAGGGAATCCCCTTTTGAATTGCCCTTTTGTAGGACGAGCTGCCCTTCCTTGGACAGGAACCAATTGATGTAAAGTTTTAAAGCATTGGGATGTGGCGCGTTCTTTATAACGGTAATATTGCCACTCGAACCCGGGTTCGTCTCAACACCTTCTTTCATTGCTTTGGTCAGACGTAAAACCGGAGCACCTTTTTTGCGCAAGTCATCAAGCCGATCTCGATTCGCCCCTGATGCGAACATCGCAACTCCGTATTTTCCCGCTATCAGCCAATTGACGAGAACATCGGAATCCGCTGAATAAGTGGGTTTAGCTTCGGTGATCCAGCGACGAAGCCAGTCCTTTCCTGCTAGCATCCACAGCATGGTAATGGTGTGGTCCATTCCAAAATTTTCTATTGGTCCAGAGGCCCTCATACCATTGTAACGGGGGTGAAACACGTCGTAATAGGATTTGATATCGTCAGGATTCACCAAGTTCGTATTGATGAAGATACGTGGCTCCCCACCTGGAAGTGAATAGAAGAAAACATATTTCTTGGATTTAGAATCCCCCCACCAGTGATGCCCGTCGGCCCAAAGGGATTGATCCTTCACTTCAGGCAATAATAACAGGGGAGGAATTGGGTCCAAATAATTGGTGTTTAAAAGTCCCCTGGTAGTTGAACCAACGCCAATCTGCGCCAGATCAACAGAGTACACACCGGCTGCCCGTTCCGAATTAAGGCGCGCTAAGACTAAGCTACCTCGGCCTCCCCCTATCTCAACTTTGATGCCGTATTTTTTTTCAAATGCCTTGTAAACGTGTCGTAAACGACGAGTGGCGGAACCACCTGCGCCAATAGTCAGCTTTCCTTCCGCCTTTGCCTTCTTGATAAGTTGTTTCCACTCCTGCTCCCATGATGACGCTTGGGCTTGGTTCACAGCAGAAACTAAACAAGTCAGAGCTAGAATAATAATGCCAACCAAACATATGGAATGATTTAAAACTCGAATACTACTTCGCAATACAACAGTCATTATTATGTCCTCCAAGTGACGTGCTATTATTCAGAAGCCCTGTTTGGGGTGACATCAGAATATCTACCCCCTGTTATTTTATCCTAACTGGTAAATAATATCTTATTAAATGTTAACATACATTATTCGCCGCGTAGATCCGATTAAGTTCCTCAAAATCATCAATCACCAAATTTTTGCAGCGAGCAACGGACGGAGCCGGATCACATCGTTCAAGTGTTCTATATTGGAAACTACTTTGACAACCCCTCTTGCCTTGCGCTTACCAAGGACAGGATCCATGAGACTGCGCGCTTTTACAACAACTTCCGCCCAGGTCATAGGGTTGGCGACGGTCCCGCGAACATCGCGCGTATGACGTGTATAAGTCTGTCCGTGGCGTGTGACAATCTCTACAGTGGCCTGGCCGCGTACAAAATTATCGCGTGGCACCACTTGGACGCAAGTACGGAGTTTCTTGAGCATAGGATCAGCCATACGCGCCATATCATGTGAACTTTCGAAGCTAAGCGTCCCATCGGTTAGCATCAAACTGATTAGATGTTGTGAATTTATGTTAGGCATTGATGCATTATCCACCGTACGTGAACTCCGGGTTGGAAGATGGACATCAACATTTTGTATGTCTGCTGCCGTGATGTGTTGTGTTTTCATAAGCCACTCAAGAGAATCCAGCGCCGATTGCATCGGCGAACCTACCGTCCAACGCTTTATATTGGTGTCCATTATCTCGTAATGACGACCCAACCCTTCTGTAAGCTCTTGTGGATGCGGGCACGGCCCGTAGGCATCAAGAAAATTCCTTTCTCCAGAAAACACATCGTCAACGCCAGTAAAACCTACCGACACCATGGTGGCGGCTAAGACGCCCGCATGCGCCGGCATGCCACCAAAATCAAAGGCCTTCTCGATATGTTCACTGTCTCGGACGTTTGAAGAGCAGCCAGAAGCAAGCTGTGCGCAGTAGGACAGGAGGAAGCGCGCCTGGGTCGGATCGAGCCTCAGAAGCGCTCCGGCTGCAGCGCCAGCACCGAACGTACCGCCGAAGCTATGGGGACTACGCTGCTCGGCGATGAAGGCTTGGACGTCCAGTGCCTTCATTAAGCGGCAGCCGACATCGTATCCAAGTACAACCGCACGCAAAAATGTTTTACCGTCAGAATGGATTTTCTCTCCCGCCGCTAGTGCCGCCGGGACCACCGCGCAGCCGGGATGGGTGTGCGATGGCACATGTGAATCATCTGTTTCGTCAGCATGTGCAAGCATCCCATTAGCAAGCGCTGCATTGGATGCATTCGTAACAATCGGTGAACCGGCAACACCGGCCTCACGGGCACCTCCGAGGGTGACAACATAATCAATAGCCTGCCGTCCGGGGAGGAGACGCGAGCCCGATACCATCGCGGCAAGAGTATCCAGCACGTGCTGCTTCGCTTTTGCCACAACGCTTGCAGGGAGCCGGCGACGAGTAGAATTAGCGATGTAGCGGCTGAGCTTTTGAGTCTCAGGGCTGATTTTGGCAAGAGCCTGGATCATGACTTAAGTGGCTCCCGGGGAGTTGCGGCCCTTATTATTTACACTTTATCGTCTTGGCTACGGACTTATGCCCTTCATAGGTGATGGCGCAAGACATCCCGACCTTAAGCTTTTTGCTTCTGGCTTTTTTGCCGCTGATGGTGATTTTAGTTTTTCTTCCAGAAACACTGGCCTGGACCGATTTACCTTTTTCCTTGAACTGGATACGGCGCCCCTTACGCTTGATCTTCACCAATTTTGCTTGGACTGTATAGTAGTTAGTCTTGCGTTTTTGGAAACTTTTTGCGGCCAGTTTCATTTCTACATGCAATTTTTTGACGGTAACCTTCGGGGTAGCGTAAATATGGTTGATGAACCTACTGATCTCTTCTCCCGAGGTCGGGCTAATTGTCAGCTTCTTTCTCTTCGCTTCGGAGAGATATGCGCTATCTTTGACGATCTTGGTCAGGACCTTACGGTAGGTAGCGATTATTACGGCGGGAACGCCCTCAGGTGCGATGAAGGCACGACCCACCACCTGCTTTGCCAGCAGAATTTCAAGAATGGATCTCGATTCCTTATCTTTCACGAACGACTCGAGGGTAGGCACGTCCTTCAATCGAGGGTCGCCAGACGGCTGGAAAGTAACTTGCATGAGAATCCTGATTTTGTTGCCGGAAAGCCAATGGGGCTTAGTACCGGTGATGGAACTCCAGGTATAATTGATCACCCCATCGACCTCGCCGCGCTCCATGGCAAGGCCTATGGAGCCGGTTCCGGGATATCCTGAGATAACCTTAAACCTGGAGCCAATCAGACGATTAAGCATCGCCGGAACCATTGCAGACGCTTTGCTCGAATTTCCGATGATCACTTGTTTTTGAAATAAATCCTTGATGTTTCTGAACGGTGTGGTGTGCCACAAAACCAGCATGTTGCGAAGACGGTCCACACTGATCAAGTAGTTGAAGCGCGTTGCATCGTATTTGACCTGCTTAATCCCCATTATCTTAGCGAACAGCGAGGCACTCGGCATGGTCACGATAGCGCTACCATCCTTCGGAGCGGCACGATGAAGCCAGTCCAGAGACCTTATGCCGCCTGCGCCAGGCATGTTCTGGACGATGATCGTCGGTTTCCCGGGCAGATGTTTTTTTAGGTGCTTCGCGGTTAGCCGGCCGTAATTGTTGAATCCGCCGCCAGTACCGGTTCCTATGACGAGTTTGACCGTCCTTGGAAATTTATCCTGAGCTTGACTTGCGGCGGGAACTATAAAACCGACAGCAGCGATGCACAAAGATACACAAACGTTTCCCAAAATTTCTCGCTTCAACATAACAACCTCTCCTCTTGTATCTGAAATCTCAGGGGATTTTCATGTAACCGTAACTTACTAATCTGGAGCGCGGCAACTTGCAAAAGCAGAGCTTGCGCCGCTCTTAGTTAGACGTTTTGACGTTTTACCCCGATTTATACAACTACGTTTCAAGCCTTCGACAAAGGTATGGTGGGCGCGGCAGGGCTCGAACCTGCAACCCCGAAGGGAACGGATTTTAAGTCCGTCGCGTATACCAATTCCGCCACGCGCCCATGGAAATACGGCGCAAATCTGCAACACAATCCCCAACATAGTCCAACGAAAAGACTATATCTCATTTAGATTTTACGCCCTCAGCGATAGGTTCAGTCATCGGCGTGTAGAAAAGGTTGGACCGAAACTGTCTTCTCCAAATTCCTCGCAGGTTCGGAGTGTTACCTTGTTTCACAAAATTGGGGAGAAATGTCCTTGGGTAATGGGTTAACCATGATGTGCCTCCCTGGTTTATTAGATGAACCAGGGAATGTCCTCACGATTCTTGTTTTAGGTGGCTCTTGTAATGGGGCATATTAATTGCGACGAACACTTTCAGGGGAAAATGGCTATGGCCGAAGACATCATTGTAGAAGACCTCAAATGTGCGGATGGGATGCCTGCGTATCTGGCAAGGCCGTCTGGTGAAGAGGCGCGGCCCTCTATCGTACTTATGCATGAACGTTACGGGCTTGTGGATCATACCAAGGACCTTGCGCGTCGTTTCGCACGCGACGGCTATATCTGTATTGCGCCGAATCTTTTTTTTCGCCATCCGGATCAAGATGCGCTCCATCGCGGCGACGAACGCTGCGAAATCTCTGATACAGCCGCAGTCAAAGATCTTTCAGCGGCTATAGATGTGCTTACAAATGTGGACGGGGCTGACCCCACCCGCTGTGCCGTAATGGGGGTCTGTCAAACCGGACGTCACCCTTTGATACTTGCCGCAGAGCGGCCCATTTCAGCGGCACTGGTGTGGTATGGGGCGGCATCTAAGCGTGAATGGAAGGTCAATGACCGTCAGCCAAGGCCATTGGAGGATGTCATCGCTGACATCAACTGCCCTGTTTTTGGCTCTTTTGGCGAGGCAGACCACATCATTTCTCTCGACGATGTGCGACGTTTCAGAAATTGCCTGGAAGACAAGCAAAAAGCGTATTCCATTAGTGTCTTCGGTGGTGCTCCTCACGGGTGGCTCAACGACACAATGCCGGGGCGTTACCGAAAGGCACAGGCCGAGGCCGCGTGGGCTTCCCAGCTGGATTTTCTAGACTGCCTGTTCAATCCCGATGGAAACCAGTCTAAATTCGAGTGGCGCTTTAATTGTGATACTTCCCCTGATTACAATTTTTCCCAAAACGTCCGCCTTGAATAATAGGGACAACTACCGTAGAGGCGGTTCTAAGTTCTGATTATCTAGTCCCGCCTGATGGCCTTTTTGCCACGATGTGAGTGGAAAACTTATTGATTCAATTTGAGACTGACGTTGTTTCTGAATCTGGCGTTGTACATGTCGTAGAATCGGCGTGAATGACGTCACTATGATTTAGTGTGGTTCAACTCCGGCAGTCCACCCATTTGCACGATAAAATTGGCAACTTTGCGAACTCCTACGTTTTTTTTCAGATTGGTAAATAAAAACGGCTTGTCGCCACGCATTTTTTTTGCATCACGGTCCATGACGCCCAAGTTGGCCCCAACCAGGGGTGCGAGATCGGTCTTGTTGATGACCAACAATCCTGAGCGCGTGATGCCCGGGCCGCCCTTGCGAGGTATTTTGTCACCGGCGGAGACGTCGATCACATAGATAGTAATATCGGCCAGTTCGGGCGAGAACGTTGCCGCCAAGTTATCCCCACCGGATTCGATAAATACAACGTCCAAATTGGCGAACCTAGCATTCATTGTGGCCACCGCAGCCAAGTTCATGGACGCATCTTCACGGATGGCTGTGTGCGGGCAACCGCCAGTCTCCACCCCCATGATCCGATCTGGTGCTAGTGCTCCTGAGCGGGTCAGAAATTCTGCATCTTCGCGGGTGTAAATATCGTTGGTGATAACGGCAATTTCGAAGGAATCGCGGAATATTTTGCAGAGCCGCTCCACAAGCGCCGTCTTTCCCGTGCCGACGGGACCACCGATCCCTATCTTCAGTGGCGAACTCATGATCTGAATAACCTCGTGTGCTGGGTTTCGTGTTTCGCTGAAAGCCAATCGATCAGCGGTGCCGCATAGCCGATGTCATCAAGTGATCGGTCCAAAGCAGCTGCAACTGCGGTGATAACAGTTTGCGCCAAAGCCGCCTGAGCCCGTTGCCCAGCGGTTTGACCCAAGGGAATTAGCCGCATGCCCGCCGAAATCAGGCTGGCTGAAAATGCCTGGAGATAGACGATAAGGGCGGGGCGCAGTGGGATGCCCGCGGTGGCCGCGGCCACCGCAACGGCGATGGCGTATGGCGCCGGGCGAGCGGTCTCTTTCAAAACCGCAATCCAATGGGTAAATTCCGGAGTGATCCAACTCGCCTCTACCGTCTCGACAAAAGCCATTCCTTGGGCGCTGTTTTCAAGTGCCATCTCTGCCGTACCCCGGTGGAGATCGGCCTGAACAATGGCCTCTATCAAAGCTGCGGGTTCGTCCTCATCCACAGCCCGCCAGGCTGAGTGAAAAAATATTGCATCATTGCGGCCCGAACCATGGGTGATGACAGCGTCAACCCATTGGGAGAGTGAAGCCTCGTCAACAACCAGACCGTCTTCAACGGCAAATTCGAGCCCATGGGAATAGGCGTAGGCGCCCACGGGAAAACTAGGCGATAGCCAGGACACCAGCCGATAGAGGGCTGGATCAGTGATCGTCGCCATGGACGCCTCCCGTATAGGCTCCCGCCTCGGGGTCAAAAGGTCTGCGCTTGCGTGTCACGCTTGCCCCCAAACCCTCGGCCATTTCAACCAAAACATGGTCGTAGCGGATGCGCAGCCTGCCATTGTCCAGCACCTGAACCAGGATGTGCCGATTGCCGAGATGCCAGGCAATGCGGATTGTCTGGTCGGGGGCCTCGCAATGGATATCTGCCACATCCTCGTCCGCCGCTCGAACCCTGATTCCACCGCCCCCCTCGATTGCCAGACAGTCGCCGTCGGCAATTCGTGCCACCTCGCCAAGGTCCAAAAGAAAGTCATCACCACTATCATCGGTCAAGCGAACGCGACGGCGGTAGCGATCATCGAAAGACAGGGTGACGCTTCTCTGGGCCTTGCTCTCGGGGGCTTCGCTCGCCGGGATGATCTGGGTCGCGCGGCGCATGGCTAGAAAAGGAAATACCGTTGTGCCAGCGATAATACTTCCGCTGGGGCGCAGATTAGCAATTCGCCGTCGGCTCGGACCTCATAGGTTTCAGGATCGACCGACATCTCCGGCGTGTAATCGTTCAACACCATGTCTTTCTTGGAAACCGACCGGGTGTTGGCGACGGCGACAGTTTCCTTGGCAAGGCCAAGATTATCGCCCAGTCCTGCTTCGGCAGCCGCCATGGAGACGAAGCTCACGGAACTCGCTTCCAGGGATTTTCCTAAACCGCCAAACATCGGACGATAATGCACCGGTTGCGGCGTCGGGATGGAGGCGTTTGGATCGCCCATGGCGGCAGCTGAAATAGTGCCGCTCTTGATGACGAGGTCGGGCTTAACGCCGAAGAACATGGGCTTCCAAAGCACCAGGTCGGCGAGCTTGCCTACCTCCACAGAACCGACATGATCGGCGATGCCATGGGTTAAGGCCGGGTTGATGGTGTATTTGGCAATATAACGTTTGACTCGGAGATTGTCGTTTTTGCCCTTTTCACCGGGCAGTCCACCCCGTTGCTTTTTCATCTTATCAGCCGTTTGCCAGGTGCGGATGATGACCTCGCCAACCCGGCCCATGGCCTGGCTGTCGGAAGCGATCATGGAAAACGCACCGACATCATGGAGGATGTCTTCCGCGGCAATAGTCTCCCTACGGATGCGGCTTTCGGCAAAGGCAATATCTTCGGGAATACGAGCATCCAAATGATGGCAGACCATGAGCATATCTAGATGTTCGTCCACCGTGTTAACGGTGAACGGCCTGGTTGGATTTGTGGATGAGGGCAGCACGTTGGCCTCGCCGCAGAGCCGGATAATGTCCGGCGCATGGCCACCGCCCGCACCTTCGGTATGGAAGGCATGAATGGTCCGGTCCTTGAACGCAGCGATAGTGTTTTCGACGAATCCAGATTCATTCAAGGTATCGGTGTGGATGGCGACCTGAACATCCAGGTCGTCAGCGACCGAGAGACAGGTGTCAATGGCCGATGGCGTGGTGCCCCAGTCCTCATGCAGTTTCAGGCCACAGGCACCAGCCGTGACCTGCTCGATCAACGGCCCTGGCTTGGAGGCATTACCCTTGCCGAAGAATCCCAAATTCATGGGTAGCCCGTCGGCGGCTTGCAGCATGCGTCCTATATGCCAGGGACCGGGGGTGCAAGTGGTGGCGTTGGTCCCGTCTGCCGGTCCCGTACCGCCGCCCAGCATGGTGGTGATCCCCGAATAAAGCGCATCGTCAATCTGCTGTGGCGATATCCAGTGGATATGGGCATCGATCCCGCCGGCCGTCAAAATCCGGCCTTCACCGGCTATGGCTTCGGTGCCAGGGCCTATCACAATGTCTACACCCGGCTGGACATCGGGATTGCCGGCCTTTCCTATGGCTTCGATACGCCCATCCCTTATGCCGATATCGGCTTTGATAATGCCCCAGTGATCAACGATCAGGGCGTTAGTGATAACAGTGTCCACGGCCCCTTCTGAGCGGGCCACCTGGGACTGGCCCATACCGTCACGGATCACCTTGCCCCCGCCGAATTTAACCTCCTCGCCGTAGGTCGCGCGGTCTTCTTCCACCTCGATGATCAAATCGGTGTCGGCGAGCCTCACCTTATCCCCGGTAGTGGGGCCAAACATTGTCGCATAAGCGGAGCGATCGATTATGTGCGCCATCAGTCAACCCTCCAATTTACCTTGAATTTTTGCATTAAAGCCGTGGACTTCACGGTCGCCGGCGTAATCTATAAGTGTTACTTCGCGTGTTTGGCCCGGCTCAAAGCGCACCGCCGTTCCAGCGGGAATGTCGAGCCGCTTGCCGCGTGCAATCTCGCGGTCGAAATCAAGTGCCTCATTGGATTCAAAAAAGTGGTAATGCGAGCCCACCTGGACCGGCCGATCACCGGTATTTATGACTTTCAGTTTTGTCGTATCCCTGCCCTCATTGAGGGTGATCTCACCAACGGCTGGGATTAATTCACCTGGTATCATGACAAGCCTCCCTCAGCGAATGGGTTGGTGGACGGTGACCAGCTTGGTTCCATCGGGGAATGTCGCTTCTACCTGAATGTCATGGATCATCTCGGGGATTCCATCCATCACCTGGTCGCGATCCAACACCAATGCGCCATCTTGCATCAACTGGGCGACCGAAGTGCCGTCCCGCGCCCCTTCGACAACGAAGTCGCTGATCAACGCAATCGCTTCCGGATAGTTGAGCTTTACGCCCCTCGACAGGCGCTTGCGGGCAACTTCCGCCGCCATGGCAACTAGAAGCTTGTCTTTTTCTCGGGGAGTAAGATTCAAGGCTATCTCCTATTTCTAAATATTAGATGTGCCAAAGCCGTGGCAATTTTGCAGGGTGCTCCCCCGCATGATGGCGAAATGCCTGCCAAAAATCTGCGAAGGCCCGACGGAGACAATACGCGTCTTGGCCCAGCCATCGCATCACAAGAACACCGTTGACCAAGGTCACCGACGACAACAATTTATCCCCTTCAACCGCTATCATATCCCTGGCGGTGTCCAAATGCGCCGCTGGGTCACGACAAACGTAGATCGCCGTTGCCAACGCCGCCGCGCCATCGAAGCAGGCGGGGTGATTGAGGACCCCGGGGATATCGTTATCTAGGCAGAGGGCATCAGCCCATATGGGCCGGTCCAATAGCCACACCTCCCAGGCATCCCGAAGAAGGCCCGAGGAAAACCTTTCACCGCTGCCGAGCCGCCCAAGAACAAGTATTTCACCCGCCAAGACCCGCGCGCCAGGTGCCGCGTTCACGGTAATACGGCGCCGTAATCTTGCGCCATCAAATAGGATGGTTTCCTGTGGCAGCCATTCCAGCCAGGTATCTTCCTGGGCGGTCAGGGTAAGGGATGTCTTTGTCTCCGCACCGGTCGAACGGTATATTTTTTCCGCCGCCTGGGCGCTTACCAGGACGCTGGTGTTTGGCTCGGCCATGATCTCCAGAGAAATCTCATCACCGCCGACCAACCCGCCGGAAGTTGTGATAACAGTTGCTTCCAGAGATTCATCGGGAGGCGTATTTGGGAAAAGCACACGAACGGGATCGTGTTGATAAAGATGGGCAAGGCGCGTCGCGCCGTCCCGGTGAGCAAAGCCAATCTCCGCGCGTCCATGAACTTCGATAGCTTGGACGCTCTCAGACCGTGAGGTATTGGCGTACATCCTCTTCCACCATGTCCGCTACTGAGCCGTTGAGGACCACTTCCCCCCGATCCATGACCGAATATTCATCGGCCAAGTCGCGGGCAAATTCAAAAAATTGTTCAACAAGTAACAAGGCCATATCACCACGTTGAGCGAGCGTGCGGATCACCCGTTCTATATCTTTAATGATGGACGGCTGAATACCTTCAGTGGGTTCGTCGAGAATAAGCAGTGACGGCCGGGTGACAAGTGCGCGGGCGATGGCCAGTTGCTGTTGTTGTCCGCCGGATAAATCACCGCCACGTCGCCCCAGCATATCCTTCAAAACTGGGAATAGATCAAATATTTCATCTTGGATATGTCGGAGCGCCCGGGGGTTGGGGGCAAAACCAGTCTCTAAGTTCTCTTGCACCGTCAACAGGGGGAAAATTTCACGACCCTGGGGAACATAGGCAATGCCTCGTTTTGCCCGATCGTAAGGCGCCAAGCTGGAAATTTCCTGATCCTCCCAGTGGATCGTGCCCGATTTGATCGGCTGATGCCCGACGATGGCTTTCAGCAGGCTCGTCTTGCCGACGCCATTGCGGCCGAGCACGCAAGATACCTTGCCCTTTCTGGCGGTAAAGAACACCTGCTTCAGGGCTTGGCTCGCACCGTAATAGAGGTCGAGGTTTTCCACTAGCAGCATGATCAGCGCCCCAAGTACACTTCAATGACTTCCGGATCCTCCTGGACTTTCTCCAGGGATCCCTCGGCTAGAACCGAACCTTCGTGCAACACCGTCACTCGGCAGTCCAGGGAACGGACAAATTCCATGTCATGCTCGACCACGACGACAGAATGGTCACCAGCGATTTTTTTTAGCATTTTGGCCGTGTGGGCGGTTTCCGCATCGGTCATGCCCGCAGCAGGTTCATCGACCAAAAGTAGTTCCGGTTCCTGCATCAACAGCATGCCTATCTCAAGCCACTGTTTTTGGCCATGGGAAAGGGATCCCGCTTCTTGGTCCACGACTTTAGTGAGTCCGATGGTATCCAGAACTTCGCCAATGCGGTTCCGCTTATCGCCACTCAGTTGGAAAAAAATTGACGCCATCACCGTACGGTCGCCTTTCAACGCAAGTTCCAAATTATCGAAGACAGAATGATTCTCGAACACTGTTGGTTTTTGGAACTTTCTACCAATGCCGAGGTTAGCAATGTGGGTCTCGTCGAGCCGTGTCAAATCGACACCATGCTTAAATTTTACCTGACCGGAATCAGGGCGGGTCTTGCCCGTAACCACGTCCATCATGGTGGTTTTACCCGCACCATTAGGGCCGATAACAGCACGGAGTTCGCCCACCCGGACATCAAAACTCAGACCATTCAACGCCTTGAAACCATCAAAACTGACGGAGACGGAATCCAGAAAAAGGATGGTGTCGTTTGCCCTACCAACAAATTCGGTACTCATTCACTCCCTCCCACTGGTTGGGCTTCCGCTAGAGCTGTGCCATCGTCCTTCGGTCCCCCTGATAACTTCGCGGAAATAAATCCGACAATTCCCTTCGGTAGGAAGATGGTAACGAGGATAAACAATGCCCCCAAGGCATAAAGCCACGCATCGGGGAAGGCGCTGGTGAAATAGGTTTTTGCGTAATTTACCAAGATGGCCCCTAGGACCGCGCCGTACAATGTGCCACGCCCACCAATGGCCACCCAGATGACTATCTCGATGGAATTGGCAGGGGTAAATTCACTGGGGTTGATGATGCCAACTTGGGGCACGTACAAAGCGCCGGCGATACCTGCTAGCATGGCCGATAGGGTGAAGACGAAGAGCTTATAATACTCAACCCGATAGCCCAGGAACCGGGTGCGGCTTTCAGCATCACGGATAGCCACCAGCACACGGCCCAGCCGCGACGACATCATATAGCGGCAAACTGCATAACCCCCCGCCACCGCCAACACGCTCATGACGAACAAGCTTACTCGCGTGCCGGGCGACTGCAGACTAAATCCCAGCAGATCCTTAAAGTCCGTCAGGCCATTGTTGCCACCAAATCCCATATCGTTTCGGAAGAAAGCGAGCATCAAGGCATACGTCATGGCTTGGGTAATGATCGACAGGTAAACACCTGTCACTCGTGACCTGAAGGCCAGCCAGCCGAAAAGGAAGGCAAGCACACCTGGGGCAAGCACAACCATGACCATGGCAAAGCCGAAATTCGAAGACCCAAACCAGTACCATGGCAATTCCGACCAATTGAGAAACACCATGAAGTCGGGCAACTCGGCATTGCCATAGACCCCACGGTCGCCGATTTGACGCATCAAATGCATACCCATTGCGTAACCGCCGAGAGCGAAAAATGCCCCGTGGCCTAGACTGAGAATCCCGCAATACCCCCAGATCAAATCTACGGAGAGAGCGAGCAACGCGAATGTCAGGTATTTACCGAATAGGCTGACCAGATATGTCGGCACATGGAAAAACGAATCCGGCGGCACCAACAGATTGAGGACCGGCACCAGGACAACACTCAGCGCCAGTATTGCTAGCAGGATTTTTCCACCGGTGTCGGTCACGAGAAACGCGAAGCCTGATTGCCCGTAATTCATGGTCAGGACTCCAGCGCCCTGCCCTTAAGCGCAAACAAGCCCCGGGGACGTTTCTGGATAAACAGGATTATGGCGATAAGGATGAAAATTTTAGCGAGCACGGTACCGGCAAAAGGCTCCATGAATTTGTTTAAGACCCCCAGACTAAAGGCGCCCACCAGCGTTCCCCACAGGTTGCCCACACCGCCAAAGACGACGACCATGAACGAATCGATGATGTAATTCTGGCCCAGGTTGGGGCTGACGTTATCGATTTGGCTGAGCGCGACCCCTGCTATGCCGGCGATGCCTGAACCGAGACCAAAGGTAAGCGCATCCACGGTGCCGGTGCGAATACCCATGGAGCTGGCCATTTGGCGATTCTGGGTGACAGCCCGCACCTGCAAGCCAAAAGTCGTCTTTTTCAAAATTACCAACAATAGTCCAAGGACGACGAGGCTAAAGATAATGATCCAGATGCGGTTGTAGGTAAGGAGTAGCCCGCCGGTGATCTCAATCGGGCCGCTCATCCACGATGGCGTTGTGACTTCTCGGTTGGTGGGCCCGAAAATGGATCGAACCAATTGCTGCAACACGAGGCTCAAACCCCAGGTGGCGAGGAGCGTCTCCAACGGACGCCCATAAAGGAAACGGATGATGCCGCGTTCGATGGCGATGCCAAACAGTCCAGCGACCAAAAATGCTGCGGGGATGGCAACCAACAGGGAATAATCCAGCGCACCTGGAAAATAGCCTCGGAAGATTTCCTGAACCACGAAAGTAGTGTAGGCGCCGATCATGACAAGCTCGCCATGGGCCATGTTGATGACCCCCATAACGCCGAAGGTAATGGCAAGACCGACGGCCGCGAGCAAAAGGACCGAGCCTAGGCTTATCCCCTGGAATAAATTTTGTACGCCATTCCAGAAGGCGAGGCTTTGTTCTATTTTCGCCAGCGCCTCGACCGCGGCTTTTTTAACGACCTCGTCCTTTGCTGTATTGGCAGCGTGTGCGATGAGCGAGCGAATTTTCGGCGTCGCCTCTTTGGAAAGGCGTTCGATGGCGACCAGGCGGGTTTTGGTCTTTGCCGTTGACATAAGTTGAATTCCCGCTCTGGCCACTTCCATTTTGGATTTTACTGCCTCTTTGGTTTCCCGGGCGATGGCTTGTTCCAGCATGGGTAATGCAGCACGGGCACGGGACTTGAACAGCGCGTCTGCCGCCTTCGCCCTCACCTCCGGGATCTTGCTGAGCAGAGTTAAGCTGCCCACCGCGCCCCTGATTTTTTTTCTGAGGCGGTTGTTGACTCGGATTTTCTTAATGGCGCGCTTCTTAACGCGGCCAATATTCTTGGAAGTCAGTGGATCCATGAGGATATAGACAGAGCCGCTTTTCTTAATGATGACAATTTTTTTGTCTTTTTTGCGCCAATAAAGCCGGCCGTGCAAAAAGGCCTCAAGAACAGAAGCGGCTCGACTATCTCCGGTGGCGGCAAGGGCGTCGATGGCCTTGATTTTTGCTTTCAGGCTATTTGTAGCGAATTTTGGAAGCGTGTCTTCGAAGCTCGCAGCAAACGAGGTCGCCGACCACGTCATAGCCAGCAATAAGAGAAATGCAAGTTGGAGCATTTTTTGCATGACTGCCATTGCTCTGTTTTTTCAATATTTGGCCGAGGCCACTTATAGCCAGAGGTATCAAAAACTTTGGAAAATCGGACAGCTGCCAGGGCGCCAGCTGGGCACCCTGGCTTCCGAATTTGATTTTGTTTATTTCATGTGAAGAGGCTTCTTGCAGTTACCGCATACCCAAGGGTAAGTCCAGTCCGCGGTCAACTTCGCGCTCTCTGGAATGTAGTTACTCCAGGCATCACCTTTGACCACACCCTTGGTACGCCAGACGATTTCGAACTGGCCATCACCTTGGACTTCACCGATCAGCACTGGCTTAGACAGGTGGTGGTTTGTGTTCATCACCGCGGTGCCACCGGTCAAGTTCTTTACCTTCTGGCCGTACATGGCCTGGCGGACAGCATCGACGCTCACGGAGCCGGCCTGGGTTGCGGCCTGGACCCACATCCTGAAGCCGATGTAATGGGCTTCCATGGGATCATTGGTAACCCGCTTCTTGTTCTTAATGAAGGCTTTCCAGGTTTGGATGAACTTCGCATTCTCAGGTGTCTCGACACTCATGAAGTAATTCCAGGCAGCCAAGTGGCCAACCAGCGGCTTGGTGTCGAGACCGGCGAGTTCCTCTTCGCCGACCGAAAATGCAACAACGGGAATGTCTTCCGCTTTGATGCCCTGGTTGGCAAGTTCCTTGTAGAAAGGAACGTTGGCATCGCCATTGATGGTCGAAACCACGGCTGTCTTCTTGCCTGCAGAAGCAAATTTTTTCACTTTGGCAACGATGGTTTGCCAGTCGGAATGACCGAACGGGGTGTAGTTCTCCATGATGTCGGAGTCCTTCACGCCCTTGGCATGCAGAAATGCACGCAAAATCTTATTAGTGGTACGCGGATAAACGTAGTCCGTTCCCAGAAGGACCCAGCGTTTGGCCGACCCGCCGTTTTCGCCCATCAGGTACTCGACTGCGGGAATGGCCTGCTGGTTGGGCGCGGCGCCCGTGTAAAAGACATTGCGAGAGCTTTCCTCGCCCTCGTACTGAACGGGATAGAAGAGAAGACCGTTCAGTTCCTCAAAAACCGGCAGGACCGACTTACGCGATACTGAAGTCCAGTTACCGAAAATAACGTCGACTTTATGTTTCACGAGAAGCTCGCGGGCTTTCTCGGCAAAAAGCGGCCAGTTGGACGCAGGGTCGACAACCACTGGCTCAAGCTTTTTACCAAGCACGCCGCCTTTCTTGTTCTGCTCGGTAATGAGCATCAGCATGGTGTCCTTCAGCGTGGTTTCACTGATGGCCATGGTGCCAGAAAGGGAGTGCAGAATGCCAACCTTGATGGTATCGGCAGCCTGGGCGGACATCCCCATCAGGGTGGAAATGGCAATGACACTTGCTGCTGCGAGGGCGCGAACATTCTTTGACATGGTGTCCTCCACAATAATTGAATTACTTATGACATAGATCAATGATGCAAGTGATGTGCCAAGCACACCAGAGACCTAGAAACAATATCATTAAGTTTTTATTAACAATAAGTTAGGAGATATTCGGCAGCATAAAGCCCATATAGAAACTTCTTAGATAATAGAAAAAGCTTATAAATTAATCAATAAATTAATATTGCTTAATTTATAAGCAATACTGCATGGTTTTATGAGAAATAGGCCGAGGCTTCGATGGCCCTTTACGACGCTCCTAGGGGCGTTTCTCGAGTCTTAAACGTATGGAAGAGACTGATCGGTAGCCGTTGGTGATTTAACCTTGATGCTTAGCAGCCCCAAAAGGCAATTCAGCCACTACTTTGAAGTCCTTCATGCAGCGGTGTAGCTCTTCCATGGTAGCGTCCATGTTGTTGAGCGGCAGCTAAGAAATAAAGCCTGGAAATCGGTCCGGGTAGCGCGCCACATCATTGGCCATGCCATCATTGCCCAACCGCGCCAACGCCGGTGCTTGGCTAGTGTCCACTATTCCGTCGCCGTGGGTGCCTATAAAATTTTGGTTGATGACTCCCATCACGCTCGGCGAGCGCATCTATATCGTCGGCGACGACGTAGCACTGATTCTCGCAGCCAACCGCATCCACTTACTAATTGAGTAATATCCGCTTATATCTATAAGCTGACATAACGTTTCTTGTATATATGGTCGCCAATTAAAAATGGATGGCAGTGAGTTAGATGCCGAGTGTGGATGAAATTTATTAGGTAAATTCAAGTAACTAAGCTGGCAGGGAGAATTAGCCTATGACGCTGATCATCAACAACGACGACGTCAGCAAGCTGTTGACGATGGAAGACACCATAGAGGTTCTAGAAGAATCTTACTTGAACCTGGCACGCCAAGAAGCTGTGTGCCGACCGCGCATCGACATCCGCATTCCGACTGGCGATCCCGATAAGAACTATCAATTCGGCTCAATGGAGGGCGGCTCCACCAGCGGCTACTTCGCGGTGCGCATGAAATCCGATATCATCTACGAAACCGATTACAACGGTGTTCGGACCCAGGAAAAGTACTGTGTCGAGCCGGGCCAGTATTGCGGGCTCATCTTCCTCACCTCCGTCGAAAACGCCGAGCCGCTTGCCTTCATCAATGACGGCATCTTGCAGCACATGCGGGTCGCCGGCGATGGTGGCATCGGCGTTAAATTCATGGCACGTGACGACGCTGAGGTCATCGGCATGCTTGGCTCTGGCGGCATGTCGCGTACCCATATGCAGGCTTTCACCGCTGTCCGCAACATTAAGAAGTTGCAAGTCTTCAGCCCGACTAAGGAAAACCGCGAGGCCTTCGGACGAGAGGTTGCCGGACGCTACAACATTGAGGTCGAGGTCTGCCAAAATCCCGAAGACGTCTACAAAGGCGCCCATATCGTCGCCGCATTGACGGATTCCGCTGTGCCGGTCCTCGACGGTACCCTGTTGGAGCCCGGCGCCCATGTCGTCAATATCGGAGGCAGCGGCGTCCCCGACGAGGAAACCATGAAACGCACTGACGTCTACCTGCGCTTCGGCGACGCACCGGCGCCTATCGGTCATCCGGAAATGGCCCTGGACGACGAATTCCTGGGTTGGGAGGCGCGCCCGGACGTTGCTAAGCATGGCGATGGTCGTTGGGCCAAGACCGGCCATGGCACCTCGAAGCTGCCGGGCCGGCGCGTTTCCTTGGCCGAGATCGCCGACGGCAGCGCCGAGGGGCGCACGTCCGACGAGCAGATCACATGGTCGGAGCGGGGCAACCTGCAGGGTGCGCAGTTCTACGCCGTCGCTGGACGCGTCTATGAACTCGCCAAAAAAGAAGGGCTCGGCTACAAAATCCCCACCGAACTTTTTCTGCAGGACATCAGGGACTGATGTGCGCAATGTGGCGTATCTTCCAGGCGGCCGGTGGTGTGGACATGTCAGCACATCGGCACGACTGCACTAGCCACGGATGACAACGAAGGACCAAAGCGGAGAACCAAGCCATGACCATCCTAGCCCTAGACCGCTACGACCGGCATTTCCCGTTTTTCGATGGAACCGTATCTCTACCACCGGGGCTCGATCTCACGGTTCTTCAGGTGGGCCAAGAGACCAGCCTGCGCGACGGCAGCGGCCGCCATAAGCGGATGCTTACCACCAAGGATTTCGATGCAGCGGAAACCTCCCTGGGCTCCTACGTGGCGGCCAAGGGCCAGGGCCAACCCTATATAGCGATCCCAGTATTTCCTCGCCGGCTGTTCAGCCAGGGGCAGATCTTCGTTAATTCCGATGCCGGGATCGAGACACCAGCCGACCTTGCCGGGCGCACCATAGGGCTGCAGTCTTTCCAGACCACCCTGGCGGTGCTGGCCAAAGGCGACTTGGCGGCGGATTACGGGGTGCCACTTCAATCCATAAAATGGCGGGTGCATCATCTGGACACCTTAACCACTGATAACGACCGTGGCTTCGACATCGAGACCCTGCCCGAGGGAACCGACTTAGCCAACGCACTGGCCAATGGCCAGATCGATGCGCTGCTATTTTCGCGCACGCCGCAAGCCAAGGAGGGGCCGCAAGACAAGATTCGCCGCCTTTTCGGTGACCCCCGAGCCGCGGAAGAGGAATACGTGCGGCGCCACGGCTACTGGCCAATCATGCACATCGTGACGATGCACGAAGCGGTGGTGGAGGCGCAGCCCGAATTACCGCGGCAACTGCTGACCGCCTTTCAAAACTCAAGCCGCATGGCCGCTGATTACCTGAAAGACCCCAATTGGTCACAGATCATGTGGGCGAAATATGCACTCGATGACGAACGCTGCGCCTTCGAGGCGTCGCAGTGGACTTCAGGCGTCGCTGCCAACCGGGTCAACCTCGAGTGTTTCTTGAGCTACGCTTATGATCAAGGCCTAGTCGGGGTGCCGCTCGAAGTAGACGACCTGTTTCACCCTTCGGTTCTAGACAGTTAACCAGGAGGTTCCTTTCCCACTGCTGCAATCAATTTCTTACTGCGAGCAGGTATGCACAGACGCTAACCTTATGTCCACTTTTGACCCAAAGTGGATAACGTCTTAGCCTGATTCCACTTTTTTAATCAGTTCGTGACAACGCTACCGGACGTGAAGGAATCAAGGTTTATGTTATCGAAATGTACATTTGTGGTGACACTAGGAACGGCCCTATTTCTGTCTCATTGCGTGGCTGTGACGGAAGAGAAAAAACGCCCCTTTGGCCCGGCGGCCTATGACGGCAGGATTATCGACGCTCACAACCATCCCCGCAGGCAAAGCTGGGATAAGCTCACCCGACATTTCGCCGATGCAACAATTTCCGGGATTGAACGCGTGATCGTCATGCGAACCCCAAACGATTACCGCAACTCGAAAAGGGATGCGTTGCTGGCCCGGGCCCAGAATTTCGCCAATGTGACGACCCTGTGTTCTGGCGATTTTGTAGGTTATCTCCATAAGGGGTGGTTAGACCGTGCGAAACACGAGGTCTCCCGTATAAAAAGTGACTTAAAATCTGGAAATTGTGCTGGTGTTGGCGAGGTCGGTCTTAGGCACTATGACAAAATGTGGGCCCGCGGCGGCGGCCAGCACGAGGTCATCGTCCCCTTAGATACTCGACTGGTGCTCGACCTCTTAGCCGTTGCCAACCAATTGGCCGTGCCGGTGATTTTGCATATCGAGCCGGTCTACAGGCCCCGGGACATCAATAATTTGGGTGAGATCAAACTTTGGTACAAAAAGGTTTGTAAAAAATTTCCAGCTGCCCGGTTAGTAGCTGCCCACACCGGCATGATGAGCCCGCCCGATATTGAAGAACTGCTCCTTGCCTGCCCCAATCTATATGCCGATTTCAAAGTCCTCCATGGCTATGGCGTTGTCATCGGGTTTGCCGACCTTTACGCGGTCAATGACCTCGATTTTCGTTTCTTCGAACACTGGGCGGCAATGTTCGAGAAATACCCCGACCGGTTTATTTACGGCTCCGATTGGAAAGAGGGTCGAAGACGGGGCTACCGCGACCGCAGTTACCGAAAACACATTGAACGAGTCCGGAAAATGATCGGCTCGCTAGCGACTTCGGTTCAGGAAAAGATTGCTTACTCCAATGCAAAGAAGATCTTTCGCCTCCCCTAACACCGTCGTGGGAGCCTCTAGGTCCCGTTAACGTAATGTTCGTTTTTGGCTAAAAGCGGACATAAGCCCTATATCAAAGTTGGACTTTTGGGGATCTAATTCTGGGGTGGTTATCCCAATAGGGGAGGACATATTCAAACGAATTGTCTTAGGCCAGATGCTGGCACTCCTATCGTCAGCACAGTTCTCTTACCGCAATTTTCATGTGCCGACTCACGACATTAATATCAAAGTCATAAGCGCGACGACGTGCGGCACGACCCATTTTCAGCCGCAATGCTCTGTCCCGTAATAATACATTTAGAATTCTGGCAAGTTGTTCGTCATCATCGATATTGACAAAGTAGCCTTCGACACCATGCTTGAAAATCGATTCAAATCCAGGAATGTTCGAACAAACAATGGGTCGGCCAGCGGCCAATGACTCCAGGAGTGCAATGCTTTGAACTTCTCTGCGGCTCGGCATACAAAATATGTCTATTTCCCGGAGAAACTGGTGCGGTTCGGATGTCCACCCGGCAAAAGAAAATTCGTTCTGATTCAGCCCTAGGTGATCCCGCATTGATTCATAGGGCGTCACGCTGCCTTTGTTATCCAGGCCATGGACGATACATTGAAAGGCCGTCCCTCGCTCTTTCAACTTAGTGCAAGCTGATAAAAGAACGTCAAATCCTTTATTAGGGACAAGGCGGCCTAGGCTCCCAATAATGGGGACATCTCTTGGAGGTGGGTCGTCTGGTTCATCCAAAAGGCGAATTAAATTGGGAACTACCCTGATCCGTTCGGGCGGGTAGCCTGCATTTACCAACACCTGATAGTAATGGTCGGTTAAAGCAATAGCCCCATTGATAGAATTTAGGCATTTCAGAATATTATAGTTGGTTGTGTGACAGACAGCGATGATTGGCGCTCCATGGCCTAAACGTTCCGCAAGAAAAACGGCCCTATTGCCATGCACTATTACTACATCAAATTTGTTATTTCGAAGTTTGCGCTTTAGTCGATAAGCCGCGAAAACATCCCAAGCGCCTAAGCTCTTGAGTGTGAGTGTTGATCCAGCTCGACGATATAAATCTACCAGTTTGGATGACGAATGTATCACCGATACAACCTGACATCCGCTCAATTCCAGTGCTTCATGGCAGTCGAATCCCGCGCGCTCGAGACCGCCATTTCCCTTACCCATCATGATGTTGAGAATACGAATTGTAACCCCAGTCCTTAGAACTTTATTCGTCAAGATCACGCGTGAACATTCACACGGACTTTTAGGGGGAATGTAGTCCCCATGAAGACAGAGAATATTTATTTGAAATCAAGGGTTAGTTCTGGTGGAGATGAGGAGAATCGAACTCCTGACCTCGTGATTGCGAACCACGCGCTCTCCCAACTGAGCTACACCCCCAGAACAATAATAAACATTCGCAACTGTTAGATAAACTGACCTTCACTATACATCAAGAATCTTCACTTTTATAGGGTCGCGATAATACACAAACCATTCACGCACTGATTTTATACACTGTAACACCATGTAAAAAATCAATAATATCTGCGAACTATCCCTTGCGAACGTCGAGCTATCCCAACTGAGCGTAGGCCCCACCAGTCCTAGTCGCAGGAAGCCGGATATTGTGGGCGGCCACAACGTTGTGTCAAGCGCGATGCCGAGCCCTTGCGCACATCACCCATCACCGTTAGGTTTCCATTGGTAAATCCCGGAACAACAGAGATCAACACCCATGCAGTCGTTTGTTGGTTTGGTGCACATCATTCTCGAGCTCTACGTATGGCTTCTGTGCGCTTGGGTAGTACTCAGCTGGCTGGCCGCCTTCGACGTGGTCAACAAACAAAATCGTTTTGTCTATCTGGTGAACGATTTTCTCTTCCGCATTACCGAACCGGCGCTGCAGCCGATCCGGCGCGTGATACCGAATATAGGCGGCATCGATATCTCACCGGTGGTCCTGATCTTTGGTATCTGGTTCATCCAAAGCCTGATGCGGGAATATCTCTAGCAGTGGCGAATCCATTCATGGTGCCCCCGCAATCCTATTTCCCATCTGCGCGAATCACTGACGATGGCAACGGTGTGTTGGTGCGTGTACAGCAGACACTAAGGGCTGGGCGCAACCAGATAAATGGCATTAAATCTGATGTCGTGGGGCCCCAACACCTCATGGTTAGCGTCACAGTCGTGCCCGAGGACGACCCGGCGCGCATTCATAGATGCATTGATCAACACGGGTGCCAAGCGTGAAGGCTGCGATCATCGACGGCAAAGCCACCGCCGAGGGCCTGCGGGAACGAATCGGTGGCGCTGTCGCGCATCTCAAGGCCGATCACGGCTTGACCCCGGGCCTGGCGGTGGTCCTGGTCGGCACCGACCCGGCTAGCGAAATTTACGTCCGCAATAAGGGCAGAGCGATCGAAGCCGCGGGCATGGCATCCTTCACCCATCGTTTGGATGCGGATGCAGATGAGGGAACGCTGCTCGATCTGGTGCGGCGCTTGAACAATGATGACACTGTCAACGGTATCCTTGTCCAGTTGCCGCTCCCCGGTCACATCGATGCCGCACGAGTCATCGAAACTCTGGACCCAGCCAAGGATGTTGATGGATTTCACCTCATCAACGTGGGCAGGCTTGCCACCGGCATAGAAGTCAGGCTAGTGCCGTGCACGCCCCAGGGCTGCCTGATTCTGTTGAGGGAGACGATGGGCAAGCTTGACGGGCTTCATGCGGTAATCGTCGGAAGATCTAACATCGTCGGTAAACCGCTGGCACAACTACTGCTTGGCGAAAACTGCACCGTTACCATCGCTCATTCGCACAGCTGCGGCCTCGCGCACGTGGCCGCCAGCGCTGATATCCTGGTCGCTGCCGTAGGCCGTCCGGGCATGGTCAAGGGTAACTGGATAAAACCGGGCGCCGCGGTGATTGATGTAGGCATCAACCGAATCGAGGGGGCAGAAGGTAAGAGCCGGCTGGTCGGCGACGTGGATTTTGATGAAGCAGTTCGTGTGGCGGGCCACATCACGCCGGTACCCGGTGGCGTTGGACCCATGACCATTGCCTGCCTGCTGCGCAACACCCTAATCGTCACCGCCGCCCAGGCGGGCTTGCCCGCACTGGAAATTTAGTACACTGCGGCGATCCCACCTAGGTGAATATATTTCAGAGAAATTCTAAACCTTGGGATGCCAGGGCGCTATTTGGCTCGTTTGTTGAGGATCTTGAGCCTAAGCGCATTGAGCTGGATAAATCCCTCGGCGTCGCGCTGGTCATAAACGGTGTCGTGCTCAAAGGTAGCGTGTTCTTTGTCGTAGAGGCTCTTGAGCGATTTACGCCCTACCACGGTCGCTGAACCCTTGAATAGCTTGACCAGCACCGTTCCGGAAACCTCTTTTTGGCTTTCGTCGATGGCCACCTGGATCATTTCCCGTTCAGGCGAAAACCAGAAACCGTTATAGACGAGTTCGGCATACCGGGGCATCAACTCATCCTTGAGATGGGCTGCGCCGCGATCGAGAGTCAGGCTTTCTATCCCCCTCCGCGCCACAAGAAGAATGGTGCCGCCGGGCGTCTCGTAGACGCCACGGGACTTCATACCGACGAACCTGTTTTCGACAATATCTGCCCGGCCGATGCCATTGGCACCGCCCAGTTCGTTGAGCCTGGTCAAGAGTGTCGCGGGCGTGAACGCCTCACCGTCTATGGTTACCGGGTCACCACTCTCGAAGGCAATCTCCACATAGGTTGGCGTGTCGGGGGCCACCTCGGGGGCGACTGAGCGGGTATACATCTCTTCCTCGGGTTCCACCCAAGGATCCTCCAGCGCCTTACCTTCATAGGAAATGTGTAGGAGGTTAGCATCGGTCGAGTAGGGGGGCTCACCGCGTTTGTCAATTTCGATGGGAATCTGATGGGATTCGGCATATTTCACCAGCATGCTGCGCGAGGTGAGGTCCCATTCTCGCCACGGCGCAATAACCTTTATTCCAGGGTTCAGTGCGTAGTAGCCGAGTTCGAATCGGACCTGGTCGTTGCCCTTGCCGGTGGCGCCATGGGATACCGCGTCGGCACCAGTCGCCTCAGCAATTTCGATCTGGCGCTTAGCGATCAACGGCCGGGCAATCGACGTGCCCAGCAGATAAATGCCTTCGTAAAGGGCGTTGGCAC
>Ga0315336_1002528_pt1 | contig 27511 bp, 14 predicted proteins | sample ASW5metaG_FD_204512 | JGI IMG/M metagenome (GOLD analysis project Ga0315336, IMG submission 204512) | Ammonia-oxidizing marine archaeal communities from Monterey Bay, California, United States - ASW #5 | ecosystem: Environmental > Aquatic > Marine > Intertidal zone | place: USA: California... | reverse complement strand
TCTTGCGGGCTGCGCCCGATTGGGGAGCGCTCATTGCCGCCTCCCCAAGCCCCTCCGGCTACCCACAATTGCCCCATTTTGGGACAACCGGGGTCGGGCGGGCGATGCGGAGCTATCCACTATTTGCAGACGACATCCTCTCGGCGAAAGACGATGTGGTGGGCTTGTAACTCGAGCCGCCGACGGCAATGGGGGTTGGCACAGACGCACCCGTCACGAAGGAGCACCTTGCGGACGAGCGTGCGATTGTTCGGCGGGTCCTGCGGCCTTCTGTCGCTGAACTCCGAGTCCGGACGTGCGGACTCCCGCAGAGAGGGCTGTTAACCCCGCCGCCGCTTCAGGATACTGAAAAGCACCCGGACCTCATCGAGGCGCAGCACCCAAGCCGTTGCGAAGAAGGTGGCGGCCCCGGCTCCTATGAGCGTGGCGACGATTGTCGCTTGTATAACTTTAGTCTGAGTTGTCGCAGTCCCGGCCCATTCCATACCGTAAAAACAAACGACACCCATCACCCCCGAGGCCACCAGAGTCTTGATGCACGTCACTAAGAGACCTCGCAGGGGCAAGCCAGGCATGCGGCGCAAGAGGATCACGAGCAGAGGGACTGTCAGACACGGGGCCGCCAGGCTGGCCGCAAGGGCAACCCCAGCATGCCCGAGAGGTCCTTCGGAAAGTCCGTAGGCAAGAAGAACGTTGAGCACCATGTTGCCGGCAGCTTGAATAACGGGGGTCTTGAGGTCCTTCTGAGCGTGGAAGGCGACAACGAGCAGTCGATTGCATCCAACGAAGGTAAGTCCCAGCACGTGGTAGCGAAAAGCCATAGCGGTCAACTCGAGAGATTCCCGGCCGAACTGTCCGTTCTCGAAGAGGAGTGAGATGATCGGACGGTGCAGGAGGTAGAGCCCAACCGTGCTTGGAATGCTGATGAACACGCAGAGGCGCAGCACCTCGTCGAGAGTTCTGTGGAAAGCCGGGAGATTCCTCGCTACAAACTGCCGAGACAGCTCCGTGAGGCTCACGGTTCCGAGCGCAAAGACGAAGATGCCGAGCACGAATTCCATGAGGCGATTCGAGTAGCCCAGAGACGACACGGCACCTTCTTCCGGAAGCCGTGCGGCCAGCGCGGTGTTGACGACGACGTTGATTTGATATACGCCGGCGCCGATCGTGCCGGGAACGAGGAGTCGCATCACCTGACGCACCCCCGGATGATCCAGCGGATATCGCGGACGCAGGCGGACTCCCGAAGCAAACAGAGATGGAAACAGGACGAGGAGCTGGACCACACCCCCGATCAGGACAGCGAAGGCGAGAGCATACGGCGCACGGTCTTGCCCGATGAAGGGGACCAAAAGAGCCGCGGAGGCGACGAATACGAGATTGAAAGCCACCGGCGCAAAGGAAGCGATCCCGAAGACGCCCCTCGCGTGCAAGATTCCCTGCACGGCTGCAACTCCTCCGATAAGTAGGAGGTACCAGAAAAGGATCCTCGAGAGATTGACAGTGAGCTCCAGCTTTCCAGCTTCCGTGCGGAAGGAGCCCCGGTCGAACGCGACAGAAACGATCCAGCCGGCCAAGGCGATTCCAACAACGGTAAACAAGGTCACCAGAACCAGCCAGAGGGTGAGGAACTTTTCGGCAAAGACGCGCTCCTCGCGTCCCCCTTTCTCATGCAAGTAACCGGTATAGACTGGGACGAAGGCGCTGCTCACAGCCCCTTCGCCTACCAGGCGGCGGAGGAGGTTTGGCAAGAGGAACGCAACGCGAAAGGCGTCGGCTCCCATGCCCGTACCCAGGAACGCAGCATGAACGACCTCGCGCAGGAGCCCCGTAACACGGCTCACGAGTGTCAGGATGCCGACGATGAAGGCGCTGCGGTGAAGGTGCATGCGGGATTTTCGACGTTCGATGGTCGCTTGTCCATAGGAAGCTGTTAGCATTCAGCTGTCAGCATGCAGCCTTTTTCTCTTTCCTGACTAACCTTGCCGACTTACTGGTACGTCATCATAGGGGTCGTGATCGCCACGCCCCTCTACTTCCTCTTCACCGCGCCTCGCAAGCGAAAGAACGAGTCCAAGTGGAAGGGCTAGAAGAATAGTGAATACTGAATAGAGAATAGAGAATTAAGAATTCACTATGCCTCATTCATTCCTCATTCACTCTTCACTATTCTCATACTCCCTGATCGCCTCAAAGAGCCTAAGGATCTTCGCAGGGTCCTTGACGCCAGGGGCTTTCTCCACTCCGGTGGAGACATCGATCGCATCTGGCTGGGCCTGTCGCAGCGAGTCGACCACGTTGTCGGGGTGAATTCCTCCCGCCACGATGACCGGGGTCAGCTCCCCCACCCGGCGCGCGAGACTCCAGTCGAACGTGCGGCCCGTCCCCCCCGGTGCTTGCGGGTGAAACGTGTCGAGCAGGATGCGCTGGCCCGGAAAATCGCGCACGCGTCCCGGGTCGAAGTCGGGCCCTACCCGGAGCGCCTTGATAACGACCTCGGCCTTTACCTTGTCGGCATAGGGAGGGTCCTCATCCCCGTGGAGCTGCGCCCCACGAAGACCGACGGTGTCGACAACCTCGTTCAGCTCATCGAGGGGATAGTCCACGAAAACGCCTACCGGGAGCGCGTCCCGCGGCAGACGCTTGACGATGCGGGCAGCGGCTTCGGGCTCGATGTAACGCTTTGCCGGCCGATGGAAGATGAATCCCAGTGCCCACGCGCCGGCATCGAGTGCTGCGCGCGCGTCCTCGTAGCTCCGGACCCCGCAGATCTTGACCTTCATGAGCTCACTCCCCCACGCTTCCCGAGGCTGTGAGCAGAAACTCGAGCGCCTTTCCCGGATCGGGCTGCCGCAGAAGACTTTCCCCGATCAGGAACCCCGCCACTCCCCAGCCGCGCATCATTTCGAGCTCATTGCGGTGGAAAAAACCACTCTCGCTCACGACGAGCACCTCGGGCGACACCGACGGGAGGAGATCGCGCGTAGTTTCGAGGCTCACCTCGAAGGTGCGAAGGTTGCGGTTGTTGATGCCCACAATCGCCGGATGGAAAGCGCTCACGCGGCTCAGCTCCTCGGCGTCGTGGACCTCCCAGAGGACCTCCATGCCGAGACCCTCGGCCTCGCGCGCAAGCTCCACGATCGCGTCGTCGTCGGGAAGCGCCGCCAGGATGAGGAGGACGGCGTCGGCCCCGGCGGCTCGTGCTTCCCACACCTGGTAGGTGTCGATCACGAAATCCTTCCTGAGGAGCGGGACGTCGACCTCACGCCGGATCCCCTCGAGGAACTCCAGGCGGCCCTGGAAGTACTTTTCGTCGGTCAGTACCGAGATCGCGGCCGCCCCGGCGCTCGCGTAGGCCCGGGCTATGCGCACCGCGTCGAAATCTTCACGGATGACGCCCTTCGAGGGGGAGGCCTTCTTCACTTCGGCGATGATGCGCAGGGCCTTGCCCGGCGGATCGGGAAGGAGCGCTTTCCTCAGACTGCGCGCAGGCGGCGCCTCGCGAGCAGAGGCCTGAACCTGCTCCAGAGGCCTCCGGCGCCGGCTCTCCTCCACCTCCTCGCGCTTGTCGCGGAGAATCTCCTCGAGCACGTTCATAAAAGCCTCATAGAATCCCGCATAGAAACCTCATCGAAACGTCCGCAAGGCCTCGAGCACCTCGCGGGCGGAGCCCGAATCGATGGCGTCACGGGCTCTCTCGGCTCCCTCGCGCAGATCTCGTGCCCTTGCGGAGACGAAAAGAGCAGCAGCGGCGTTCAGCACGACAGCGTCGCGACAGGGTCCCGGTTCTCCTTGAAGAATCTTCTCGATGATTCTCGCGTTCGTCGCGGCATCGCCGCCCTGCAACGCTTCGAGAGACCCGCTCTCGACGCCACAGTCCTCCGGTCTGATCGAAAGCTCCTTCAGGCTGGCCTTGCCGCTCACACGAGGCCCCACCTCGGTGACCGAGGTCGCTCCCGCGATCGTCAACTCGTCCAGCCCACCCTCCCCGTGGACAACCCAGGCGTGCCGCGTCCCGAGCCGCTCGAGCACCCGTGCCAGAGTCGGCCGGAAGCCGTCATCGGAGACCCCGACGAGCTGGCACTCGACGCCGGCGGGGCTCGTGAGGGGGCCGAGAAAATTGAAAACCGTGCGAATGCGCAGCTCCCCGCGTACCGGCGCCACATGTTTCATCGCGGGGTGATAGGCGCGAGCGAAGAGGAACCCGAAGCCATTCTTCTCGATCGAGAGCTGAACCCGATCGGGCGAAAGGTCGATGGGAACCCCGAGAGACTCCAGTACGTCGGCGCTGCCACACTGACTCGAGGCGGAGCGGTTCCCGTGCTTGGCGACCGCCGCACCGGCACCGGCAACGACGAGCGACGCCGCCGTGGAAATGTTGAAGGTTCCCGAGCCGTCCCCTCCGGTGCCGCAGAGGTCGACAAGGTACTCCCGCTCCGGCGCGATTTTCACACTGGCCGCGCGCATGGACTCGACAAGCCCAACCACCTCGTCTTCCGTCTCTCCTTTTACCCGCAGCCCCATGAGGAAGGCTCCGATCTGCGCCGGCGTCGCCTCACCGGCAAGAAGAATGGCCATGGCGCTTCGCGCTTCCTCGCGGGACAGCGAAACACCACTGGCGAGACGTGAAAGAGCGGTGGCGATCGAAAAATCAGACGCGGAACTCAAGAGGCTACCTCCCCCGACAGTTGCAGGAAATTGCGGAGCAGAGTCTTCCCGTCCCGGGTCAAGATCGACTCGGGGTGGAACTGTACACCGAACGTTTGGTGCCGCTCGTGGCAAAGTCCCATGATGGTCCCATCCTGGGTGTGCGCGGTCACCCGCAACACCTCAGGAAGGGCCTCCCGGTCCACGGCCAGCGAGTGATACCGGCCTCCCTCGAAGGGATTCGCGACACCAGTGAAAAGCCGGCTTTCGTCGTGGTGTACCGGGCTCGACTTTCCGTGCAGCGGCGTGGTGCGTCCAACCCTCCCCCCGAAGGCAGCGCCGATGGCCTGGTGCCCGAGGCAGACACCGAGAATGGGAACGTCGCCCGAGAGCTCCCGGACGACGTGGATGGACTCACCCGCCTTCTGGGGCACTCCCGGCCCGGGAGAGATGATGATGCCTTTTGGTTTGAGCTCCCGGACCCGCTCAGCTGTGATCGCGTCATTGCGAAACACGAGAGGTTCAGCTCCCAGCTCGCCCACGAACTGGACCAGGTTGTAAGTAAAGGAATCGTAATTGTCGATGACGAGGATCATTGTCTATACGGCATTCATGCGAGGGCGCTTCCTCTTCGGCGCGCTTCCGCCATTCGTATGGCTTCGTAGAGCGCAGACGCCTTGTGAATCGTCTCGAAGTACTCTCGCTCCGGAACAGAGTCCGCGACGATCCCCGCTCCGGCTTGCAGGCTCGCCATGCCCTTGTGGATCAGGAGCGTCCGAATCGCGATGCTGGTGTCGAGGTTGCCCGCAAAGTCGAGGTATCCGACCGCACCCGCGTACGTCGACCGCCGCGAGGGCTCCAGCTCGTCAATGATCTCCATGGCGCGGATCTTGGGCGCCCCCGATACCGTACCGGCAGGAAAACCGGCGCAAAACGCGTCCACGGCGGTGAACTCGTCCGACAGATCTCCTTCTACCTCGCTCACGATGTGCATCACGTGCGAATAGCGCTCGATCTCTTCGAGTCGAGGCAGGTTGACCGTGCCGAACCGGGCCACCCGTCCAATATCGTTCCTACCGAGATCGACGAGCATGCGGTGCTCGGCGAGCTCTTTTTCGTCCGCTAGCAGCTCCTCCTGGAGGGCACCGTCCGTCGCCTCGTCGACTCCCCGGGGGCGGGTGCCGGCGATGGGACGCACCATGACTCTACGGCCCTCTACCCGCACCATGGTCTCGGGCGATGACCCGAGGAGTGCCGAGTCCTCCCATTGCAAGTAGAAGAGGTACGGGGATGGGTTGAGGGCCCGCAAGGAGCGGTAGACGTCAAACGGATCGACAGTGAGCTTTCTCTGAAAACGCTGCGATAGCACGATCTGAAATGCATCTCCGGCCGCGATGTACTCCTTCGCACGCTTCACCGCCGACTCGAACCCTTCGCGCGTGAAGTTGGAAGACATGCCCACCTCCACGGATTCCGGCTCGAGTTCCTCGAAATTCTGAGGAAACTCCTCCTCGGGAACCGGGCGTACGAGCGCTTCCTCCAGCTCGGTGATTCGGTCTTGCGCGCTGGCGAAGGCGCTCTCCAGTTCGGCGCGAGTTTTTTTCTCCACGGCGGGGATGCAGACGTTCGAGATCAGGTAGAGCCTGTGCTTGGCGTGATCGAAAGCGACCAGGGTATCGTAGAACTGAAACTCCGCGTCCGGCAACGACGTCTCTCGCGAGTGGCGATCCGGAAGCTTCTCGATCCAGCGCACGCCGTCGTACCCGACATAGCCGACCGCGCCGCCCGTCAGGGGCGGGAGCCCGGGCACCGACACGGTGCGCAGGGGCCGCAAGTGCTCATCGAGAGCCTTGAAGAACCCCCCGGTCAAGCGCTCGGCTTTGCCTCCGCGTTCCAGGACGACCTCGTCGCCGGTCGCGGTGATCTTCTCGCGCGGTTGACGGCCCAGGAATGAGTAGCGACCCACTCGTTCCCCTCCCTCGACGCTCTCGAGCAAAAAGGCCGGTTCGTTGCGACTCCGAAGTCTGAGAAAGGCCGTTACCGGGGTGAGCGTATCGGCGAGCAGCTCCCGGTAGACGGGAACCATCGTTCCTTGCTTCGCGTATCGCAGGAAGTCTTCAAGTTGCAAGTTCTACTCCGCAGAAAAAATCGCCAAGACAAAGCGTACCACGGTATCGAGAGGAGGGCGAGGCGCTAGCCGTCCTCCAGATGGTCACTCCTCTTCCTCAGGCGTCTCGATACGAAAAGTATACGTCCGCCCCAGAGCCTGAGTGTCCCAAACCCACAGCTTTACAACCTGAGTTGCCCGGGGCATCGACAGGGTCTTTCGAATCCAGAACAGGCCTTCTTCGGGCGCATCCCGAAACCTTTCGGAGACAGGGCTCATGCCTTGCGCACGGATCTCATATTCGCTGATTCCAGCACCGAAGAGCAACCGGATCGGCACGCTGAAAGAAACCCTATCGTCTCCGTCGCGAAGAACCTCAACAAGATCCAGGTCGAGGGCGAATGACGATAGAGTTGTGTTGCGGTTGAGCTTCACGGTCTCGTTACGGATCTCGGAGCTCAGGTCGTCCCCCAGGCCTTGCAGGGCGGCCTCCTCGACCCTTTCTCTGACGGACTCGTTTTCCTTCGACAGCAAGCCCGCGGGCACGACGAGAGACAGCGCGTAAGAACCCGTATCGCCTCCCGCCCGATCGACGAAATCCAGGGTCGTTTCGGTGAACTCCGCGCGGACGATCTGGCCCAGCATCTCGGCGTCGCTATCCTCGAGGCTCTCCAGGTCCAGGCTGAGGGAGTAGAACCTCACGTCCAGCTTCGCGTCCGCGAAGTAGGAGCGATCGTTGACGAAGTAGCAAAAGGGTCCGCCGAGCAAGAAGAGGGGTAGATTCAACCAGAACTTCTCGTTGTACGAAGTCTCGACCGTGGCGTCGTATCCCAAAAGCGATGTCATCAGAACGTCAGCTTTCTGCCGTCTGGCCTCCGCGAGCCAGTGCCTTTCCTGGTCGGCCTCGCTCCACTTGCTGAATTCTTCTCTGGTCTCCGGATAGGCGAGGAGAGTGGCCTGAGAAAAAACGCGGCCGTCGAGCGCCTCCTCGAGCGCCGTGGAAATGCGGTGGCTCTCGAGGTCGAGCTCGATTCCCGGGGCTTCTATGTCTTCCGCTGTCACGACGGGTCGGATCGAATCGACCCTCGTGGGAACAACCGCTACGTGAAAAGGTAGCAGAGTGGATTCTTGCACCTGCCTGCCGCCGCAGCCGGAACTCAGGGCGGCCGTTAGCCCGAGCGCGAGTGCACCGCTCCAGAAATTCTTTTTGCTGCCTCTCATTCGGTGCGCGCTCCTTCGACAACGCAGGGTCTCATCGCGCCTTTGCCAATCCGGCGGTGAACCGCCATGGCATCGAGAGCGCAACGAAAACCGATATCCGGGTCGGGCGTATCTCTCCAGTGCAGAAACTTTTCCCGGAAGGAGAACTCCCCGGTTTCGTCGCAGGCTCCGGCGGCCCAGTAGCGGTCTCGCCGCTCGTGACCGGGCTCCTCGGATTCCGACTCGATGAACCCATCCAGGTTCTCCGCATAGTAAACTGCGGGCGCTTTCCTCGGGTCCAGGGGGCGGGCGGTACAGGTCCATTCCCGCACGCCGCTCGCGAGGTCGTGGATGCCCGCGGCGGTCCACGCATTCCCCGCGGGCGTCCTGTCCTCCTGTTTCGCCGCCCGGGGATCTTGGCCGCAAGGATCGAAGCGATAGGCGCCCCCTCCTCGGACTGCATACTCCCACTCCAGGAGAGTCGGGAGACGCTTCTCGGCCCAGCGCGCATAGGCAAACGCCTCGTCCCAGGAGACATCCGTGATGGGGAGATCCGGGTCCGCCTTCCCGAGTTCGGACTCGAGCGCCTCCCAGCGCTCCTGCGACGGCTCTTCGCCTGTGGGCCACCGGCTCGATTTCAGATAGCCATCCTCGCCCGCCTGAACGAACTCGAGGTACTGGCCGCGTGACACCTCGGTCTCGTCGAGATAGTAATCACGAACGCGCCCGGCCTTGATTTCCAGGTTCCAGTAGCGGTACTCCTTATCCAACTCCTGATCCAATCCCTCAGGAAGGGCTTCGTTCTCTCTACCCCCGGCGCGGTAGGTGAAGTCAGCGTTTGTCCGCACCAACATCATTTTTCTTCCCGGCGAGGCCTCGAGGGCGACACAGTCCGGAAAGCGGGGATCGATGTACGGCAATCTGGCCACAGCGTCGGGGCTCGAGCCCTTGTTGCCGCCCCGGTCCCGGGCAGTCACCCGGATCTCGACCTTCTCCTCCGACCACGTCGCGTCGATGGGTTTCGGCTGCGGGGTGAGCCACATCTCGGTCGCCTTGTCGTACGTGAGAGTTATCCGGTTTTCGTCCTGTTTGTCGAGGTTCGTGACCCACGCTATGACGCTCTTGATCGCGTTGGGGTCCTCCACCGTTGCAGCGATCTCCCAGTCTTCGCCGACGTTCCAGTACCGGCCATCCCGTACCTTGCGGGGCCGCCGCAGCTTGATCGTGGGCTCCTTGTAAGCGATCTGCCAGGCATACGCCGCTTGGCCTTCGTTACCGGCCGCGTCTTTGACGGTCACTAGCAAGCGATACTCTCCATCGAGACTCGCGGGGCCGTTCTCCGCCCAGAGCTCGGGTACGAAACGCGCCGGAGCCCCTTCACTCAGCACGGGTGGGGGAACGTTCTCCACCGGATCCTTGTCAGGTCCTGTCAGCTCACAGTGAACGGACGCTACCGGCGAGGCGTCATCGATCGTGAGCTCCAAGGCAGGCTTGTCTCCCCGTTTGATCAGCTTCATCTTCGCGGGTAGAAATGCCAGGGTGGGCTCCTTTCGATCGACAAAGACGGGGTAGGTGCGCACAGGCCCCACGGGCGCTCCCAGGGTATCTCCCTGCAGCTGATACGCGGTCACTGAGATCGTGTAGACACCCTCCGTGGGGAAATCCAGTTGCATTCGCACGAGCGCATCTCGCGAGTCGCTGTGCTTGAGGTCTCCTTCCCCTTCAGAGCCTTCTCTTTCAGCCCCTTCAAGTATACAGCTCGCCTTGAGGCGGAGCTTTCTGTCGGACTTGACTCTGTGGACCTCGAGGGTCCCTTTTTCACCGATGTTCGTATAGCTTGGACCGGCTTCTTGTAGAATTTCCCCGTGCAACCTCGCCTCGAGCTCCGGGATCTCCGGGTTGAAATGAATGGGAACGGTGTACCGGGAGTCTCGAGGATCTTTTCTGTCCACGAAGCGCGCGTCGTCAGCCCAAAGCTCTATACTACCATTGCCCCTGAAGCTACTGACTTCCGGGGTCAGGCCCAGGGTCTCCAGTCCCACGTAGTACGTCTTCTTCCCCAGGTCGGTCGGTGCCCGAAAATCCTTCCAGGGCGTCACCTTGAACCGCAGATCGGCCATCCGGTTCAGGGTGATCTCCAGCTGATAGGCATGGTCGCAGTCGAGGTAGTACCTGTTGTCTTCCCAGGGCTCGATGGGTTGGAACACCGAGTCCCCATCGTCTTCGGCCGCGCGAATCCCGAACCGTGCGTTCTGAATACGTACAGGTTCGCTCGCCAGCAGTAGCCGTTTGACAACCGGGACGACCTGGTCCGCCCGGTCCCGGATCTCTACCGTCAGCTCCGCTTCCTCCTGACCTTTCAGCGCGTCGAGTGCCACGCGGTACTCCGAGTAGGTTTCATACTCGAGCGGCGGATCCGTCGACCGGTACACGGTCTCCTCCCCTTGCTTGACGACCATTCCGTCAATCACCCGCCTGCCAAGGAGGTCGCCTTGAATCTTGACGCGGAGCGTCTGGCCGGACGGATCGAGTCGGTCCTTGGTGTGGTCCAGAACCTCAGGCTCGTCGACACGCCACGTGGGTATGTAGTAAATGGAAAAACTCTTGGAGCGACCGATGGGATCACCGTCCTGCGACCACTCGACGAAGACGCGGGAGTTCCCCGCAGTGGGAGCTTCCTGATCAGAACGAACGATAGAGAACATTCCGTGATCTTCATCCACCCAGGCCAGGTTCCAGCCTGCGACCTCGCTGGTTCCATCCGACTCGTCCTGCATCAACGTCAACTTTCGTCGAGGATCGTTCGGCTCCAAACCCTCGATCCGCTCCCAATCCTCGATCCGCAGTTCTTCCGCCGCCGAACGGTCGCCCAGATAGAGTGCCTCAACCGCCGCCTTCGTCTCGACGAGGACCAAACCGTGCGGAGGAGGGGGAGGCTCCAGAAACCAGGCGACGGCGGCCCACGTGGCCAGTGCCAACGTGACCACGAGCGGCACCATCACCTTGAGCACCCGCTGCGGGGGGTGAACGATGCGTTCGAGGGCCTGATACGCTTCCTCGGTACTCTCCCACCGCTTCTCCCTGTCTTTCACCAGGCACTGGTCAACGAACCTCTCGAGGGTCCGAGGCACTTTCACCCCCGTGGAGCCGATGGTCCTCGGCGGCACCTCCAGGTGGTTTCGGAACACGTCGGCAAACGTTTCGCAGCGCTCGAAAGGAAGTTCCCCCGTGAGCATTCTGAAGGCCATCACCCCGAGGGAGTAAAGATCGCTGCGGCCGTCCAGGGCAATGATGTCCGGGTGTCCCGCAAGGTGGGCGCACTGCTCCGGAGAGGCATAGATCGGCGTGCCGCCCCGCGCCCGCCGGACAGTCGTTCCCTTGGACCGAGAAGGCTTCTCCTGCTTGTAGACCGTGGCTATGGACTGCTCGAGTTCCCCTCCCTTCAACTTTTCAAGAGATAGCGGGCTCCCGTACGACTCCACCAGCGCTTCGGCCCCGATATGCTGGCCGATCCCGAAGTCGATCACCTTGACCTTGTCCCCCTCGTCACCGTTCCTGCAGATGAAGACGTTTTGCGGCTTCAGGTCGAGGTGGAGGAGAGACTTGCCGTCCGGGAGATTGTGCGCCCTCTGGAGCGCCGCGAGGACCTGAAGGAGAATGCGCGCCGCTCGCTTCCACGGGAGCTTCCCCCCTTCCTCCTTGAGAAGCTTCGAGAGCTCCTTCCCCTCGAGGTGCTCCATCACGAAGAAGTACAGCCCGTCTTCCGTCTTGTCGAAGGTGATCCAACGCACGATGTTCTCGTGGTCGACGTTGGTGAGGAGCTTGGCCTCCGCCAGGAAGTCCTTGAGCGCGTGCTCTACTCCGGCAGCCCCGGGATTGAGGACCTTGACGGCAACCTTGGCGCCCAGGACCACATGGGTAGCGGCATAGACGGTGCCGCAACCACCCTTCCCCAGGCTCTTCTCGACCCGGTACCTGCCGTTCAGCAGTTGCCCAATGAGATCCCGACCATCCAACATTTCCATGGGCCAGCTAGTGTCGTGCCCCTGTGCTTCATATCGCCTGAATAGCTATATCTTCATCGTACTTCATCGTACCGCGAAACCCGCGAGATCCCAACCCGGGTTCAGCCAATCATCCTCCGTACACGGGACATCCAAGGATGCATTCGTCCGGGCTGCGTTGTACCATCCATCCTTGACGGGTAACAAATTGACTGGGTTAGCAGCCCGTTGAAAAAGTCGTGTTCTACGAAGCACCTTTTCAACGGGCTGCCAGGATCACTTTTCGGATAGCCCCGTGGATCCCCTTGACGACTCTCGGACTTCACGGTTGCTCGACCGCGGATGCGTAAACTGCCACTCCGTTTGCGACGTGCCTTGCTGACGGTGAGTCCCCGGGCACTCGCCTTGACCCTCTCGCTGCTCGTCTCCTCGGTCCTCCTGAGCGGCTGCGGCGTCGCCGTCATCGGGGCGGTCGCCGCCTTCCTGGTCGTCTCCGAAGATGACAAAAGTGATCCGGTGGATCAGCTACCGACGGCCATCATCAGCGGGCAGGATTTCTACGAAGGTTCGCCGGACACCATCGAGATTCGCTACCGGGTCACGAACGACGACGCAGGTAGTCTGAAGGTTACCATGGACGTAGAGCTCGAGGACAAGGAAAGCGGTGAGCTTGCTTTTCGGCGAGCGACCCCAACCCTCGAATCACCCCCGACCACCGACCTCCCCAAGGGCGATCCGGTTTCTTTTCTCTGGGATGTCGCGCAGGATGTCGAAAGCGGCGACCCCGTGATGGTGCGAGTCAAGGTCACGCCCTTCGAGGATGGCGTACCAGGCATTCCAGAAACATCCGAGTTCTTCCGAGCAGGCAATTCCGCGGTCACCCTTCAAGACGTCGTGCTCGTCAGTGGTAAGGATCGGATCTTCGTCTTCTTCAACCTCCTGGATGAGGAGAGGGACATGGTGACGATCGACGGCAATGCGGACGACTGCAATGCGGATTTTGTGCGGGCGGAGTTCGCGTTCGACAGGAACTTCTCTCCCTGCGATGAGGAGAGCGGTTGTTCTCTTCGGAAGATCACCGAAACCGCTCCCATCGAGTTCGCGGCGAGCCCCACGGGCTTCCTAGGCAGCTTCAACGTACTCACCAGCGAGCTGGCGGATGCTTTTCCGCAGCTGGAAGGAATCACTGCCCCCGGCTTCGTCGGCACGGTGGCTGTCCGTCTCCTCATGCGGGACTTCGATGTGGAGGACTTCGCGTGTGCAGAGGGAGATTTCCTGTTCGACAACAACCGGGGGCCGACGGTAGAAATCCTTCCGATCGAGCTACCCGTTCCGTCCAGCGGAATCCTGCCGCTGCGCTACCGTCTCTTTGACGCGGACAGACAGGACGAAAACGGTCCAGACGGCACGCAGGACGGAGACGGTCCAGACGACCACCTGGCCGAGATCGACGTTGAGTTCACCGCATTCGACGACGCCGGTTTTCAGTGCGCGCACGAGTTTCCCCACACAACATCAGAGGGCAGGACGGGCCTGCCCACTCTCGCCGACAATCGGTCCGACGACCTGGACGCTCCGGTGCGCGTCTTTCTCTGGGACGCACGGTCCCAGCTCGCGGAGGCTCCTGGAGGCGTTGGTCTGCGGATAACTGCCCGGCAGGACAACGCGAAAGATGAGGACGAATCAAGAAGCCAGCAGAGGACGGGCCCCCTCTCGTTTTCGGGCCTCCTTCCCCTCGAAGAACTGCAACTTCCCGTCGAAGAGCCGCAAGGGGCCTGTAACACGGAGGGGTGCCTCAGGGCGCTGGTGAGCGGCGACTTCAACCAAGACTCCTTCGCGGATGTAGTCTTGATGGAACGCCGCAAGCTCCGCTATTTTCGCGGAACGAGGAGGGGGCTTGAACCCGAAGCGTTCACCGTTATTGCTGTTAACGGGGCCACCGACCTGGCGATGGGCGACCTGGATGGAGACTCGTTCACCGACCTGGTCGTGGCAAACAGTTTATCAGGGAACGTGAAGTTCGTGTTCGGCGGAGAGCGCGGGCTCGAGGACACTCGGGAGTGCAATGTGGCGGGCACCGCCCCCCAGGCCGTCGAAGTGGGTGACTTCGACGGCGACGGTTGCCTGGACGTGGCGGTCGCGACCGCTCTGGAGAACGCGAGGGTCATCTACCTCCCGGTTAGCCGAACGGCTTGCGATGGCCGCATGTCGCTGTGCGAAAACGAGCTGCCCCTTTCCGAGGTCGCGCTGGGTGCCTTCGCGCCGCTTGCGCTCGCCAGTGGTGATTTCAACGGCGACGAGCGTTCCGATCTGGTAGTCGCGCTGGATCCGGGGAGCGCGTTGAATGGAAAGGTGGTGTACCTGCCGGGTGGGAGCGAAGGCCTCAGCAACAAACGCCGTACCGACATCCGGGTTGGAGCCAAACCGACGGCCCTCAGTGCCGGAAAGTTCGATGTCGATGAGTTTCTGGACGTCGTGGTAGCCAACGAGGACTCGAACAGCGTGAGCTTCCTGCGGGGGGGACCCAGGGGGCTCCTGCCGTCGCGCACGATCGCGGTCGGCGATGGCCCCAGGGCCCTGACCCGTGGAGACTACGACGCGGACGGCCACCTCGATCTGGCCGTGGCGAACTCGAGATCGGACCAGGTGACCGTGCTCTGGGGCGGAATGGAAGGCCCATCGACCGACCGCAGTCTCACCATCTCGGTCGGCGACCCGTATGCGGTGATCAGCACCGATCTCGATGCCGACGGCTTTCTGGACATCGTCGTGGCGTTGCGAGCTCCCGACAAATTCGTCGTCCTGCACGGCGGGCGGGAAGGCATCAGCGCGCAGCGGACTTTCGGCCCCGTCCAGGCACCGGAGGCTCTGACGAGCGGCGACTACGACGGGAATGGGGTTCCCGACCTGGCCCTGGCCGGCAGCGGGTCGGGCACCCTCACCTTCGCCCTCGGGATGCTCGGAGGGCCTGTCGATCCCGTGTCGCTCCCGACCGGTGACTCCCCGGTGGCCGTAACGAGCGGCGACTACAACGGGGATGGGTTCTCCGACGCGGTCGTGGCCACCGGCGGACTCGCAGCGGTGACTTACCTCCGAGGAGGAGAACGGGGACTTTCGACGGAGCGCCGGCAAGATGTCCCGCTTGCCTGTGAGTCCAGAGAGGCAGCAAGCGGCGACCTCGACCAGGATGGCTTCAGCGACGTGCTGCTCTTGAATAGAGATAGAGAAACAGACTGCCAGCAGGTTTCTATTCTGTTCGGCGGAACGGACGGCCTGAGTGAGAAGACTCCCCCGCTCCCGGTCGAGGAACCGTCGACGCTCACCACCGGGGACTTCGACGGGGATGGCATCCTCGAAGTCGTGGTGGGAAGACTGCAAGACCCCCAGGGGGAGCTCATCTACGTGGGTGAAATCCAGCAGGACGAGGGATTCGAACCGGACGTCAGCAACCGTATACCCCTTGAGTTCCCGCCCACACAATTCTTCAGCGGCGACGTCAATGGTGATGGCTTGCCGGACCTCGTGGTCCTGGGGAGCCAGGTGGCTACCGGGGGGAAAAAGTTTCTGGGAAAGGTTTTCTACCTGCGTGGCAGCCCCGGCGGGCTGAGTCCAAACGTGACCACGATTGCCGTGGGGGACCTGCCGGTGGATCTCACCGGCGGAGACTACGACGGCGACGGGTTCCTCGACATAGTCGTGGCGGCGCAAGATTCAGCGCGCGTCGATGTTCTTCGCGGTGGAGCGGACGGCCTCTCTGATGGCCGAAAGGACCGGGTAGAAATCGCCGGGGCCCCTGTTGCCGCGGCAAGTGGAGACTACGATTCCGACGGTTTTCAGGACGTCGTCGTCGCGTTTCACGTCCAGGGGACGGGCGGAGCGGCCCCCGGGCGGGTCGTCCTGCTTCGAGGGAGCCCCGATGGTCTTCCTGAGGTCACCGATGAGGCCGACACGCAGTACGTGGGAGACGAACCCAGCGCCATCATCAGCGGTGATCTCAATGCGGACGGTTTCCTCGACATCGTGGTAGCCAACGAAGCCTCGGAAACGGTCACCTTTCTCCGCGGCAGCCCGGAAGGCCTGCACTGGACTCGCCGGCTGCCGGTGGGAGCCATGCCGTGCGCTCTGTCGAGTGCCGATTACGACGGCGACGGGTTTTCGGATATCGTCGTTGCCAACAACGGCTCGGCCAACGTTACCTACCTGCGGCAGCGTGTTCTTACCCCACACGCGAACGCCTTCTTCGCAGGCTCCGGCAGCGACAGTGATGATTGCGCCGAAAGCACTGACGCCACACCGCCCCTTCTCGACCCCCGCCACCCGGCGGGCTACCGGCTGGACATCTCGGGAGCTCCCTTCTCGGTCGCCACCCAGGTTGCTATCCTGCCCGCACCCCTCTTTTCTCTGGACGAGCGGCGCTGCCGACCCGTCACGGGCGCGGTGAGGCTGCTCCCCGAGGGCGTCGCGATCGGCCCATCCGCGACGCTCACACTGCGGCTACTCGACCACGACGAGGACCTTTTCGAAATGGCCAGGCAACACCCGGAACGCTTGCGGGTTTTCCTGCACATGCCGGGCGAGGTGGCGGGAACGCCAGTGGACGCGGAGATCGAGCCCTCCGACTTCGAGGGCGGGATGGGTGTGGCATTTCCTATCGTTCGCTCCGGTTGCTATCTCGTCGCTCTGGAAGACGAGTCCTGACGGGGAGAAATCCGATTCGATTTCAGGCAAGACAAGGCGTGCAACCAGCCCCCTTGCCGTGTAGCATCGGTAGCGTGGAGAAAGGGGGACAGTTGCATTCGGTCGTCAGGCTCTGAGGACGTTTTCGTGGGGGGGGAAGTTCGTCATTGCAGAAGGTTGTTTTGCAAAGGAGGGTCCCATGCATTTCGGCAGGCTTTGCCTCGCAGTCGCAACCTTGTTGTTCCTGAGTCTTCGTGCCCTCCTTGCGGGAACGCAACCCCAGATCGACATCACGGACGCCTCTGGCCGACAGGGGGATGACGTGGTGGTTCGGGTTCTTCTCGACCTCCCGGAAGCGGTCGAGGGCTGGGTTGTAGACGTTTGTCACGACCCCGAGGAGGATCTACAAGCCATCAACGTCGAGCTCACGGGGGCGGCTGCTGCTGTGGGAGCGGACCTGTTTCAGTGGAACGCCGACGAAGATTTTGTGGTTATCGGGGTCGTGATCGACGACGACCTGACGCCGCCGGACGAGCTCACGGCTGGAGACGACCAGGAGGTTCACACGATCACATACGCAATCCTTGCGGAAGGACCGGCACAGGCGGCGCTGAATTTCTGTGACACGGGATTCTTTAACATGGGCGGACCCACGCAGAAAAGCTTCGTCGTCGTTAATGGAATGATCGTTGACCAAGATCAGCAGCTGGGACTCGACCCCGGTGCCGTCGACATTCTCGCAACGCCCGCCATGCGTGTGACAGAGGCCACGGGAGAAAAAGGCGAAAACGTGGAAGTCCGAGTTCTCTTCGACGCTCCTGAGGTCCAAGGCTGGGTCGTCGCGATTTGCTACAATTCCAGCGATTTGGAGCTCGCGCAGATTTTTTTCGGCGATGCCGTCGAACCGTTGATGCCCGACTTTGTCGATGTAGACGAGGACATGAATGGATTCTTCGTGGGCGTCATCATGGACCTCTCCGGCAATCCGCAGGGCAGGGTCCTGCCGCCCGGGAAGGCGCTCGAGGCGCACGTCGTCACCTTCACGATCAAGGCCGATGGCCCGAAGGATAGCGTGCTCGACCTGTGCGACGGCACGATAGGTATCCCCGCACAGGACAACCGTTTTGTGGTGGAGGGGCTCTCTGTGCGCGTCGCCGATGGTCTCGTCCTCGAGGACGGAGTCGTTCACATCCTCGCTCCGCCCCCCGCGGAGTGTCCCCCCTCCTTCACCTGCAGAGCCGACCAGGATCAAAAGACGGTCTCGCTGAGCTGGGGGATGGGCCAAGTGCCTGGTCCGGTCGAGTACGAGCTCCGACGCGACGGCGAGCTGATCGAGACTCTGCCAGCCGGCGTCCTCGCCTTCGAGGACACTCCCGAGCTCGGTTTCTCGTCCATGGATGTGCCCTTCAACTATGAGCTGACTTCCATCTTCGTCGCCGGGAACCCCGTGTGCGAACCGCTCGAGTGCACCGCCGTCATCGTTCCGGATCCCATCTGTTTCAAGGACGACTTCGATGACTACGGGGACGATGACAACTTGGTGGCGGTAAACTGGACGGTCGAGGTGGAGGGAGATCCGGCGAACCCCCTGGCGAACGCCGCCTGGACGGTGACCAATCCAGGAAGGAGGGGGAACCCTCCCACGCTGAACGGCCGTCCCACGCAGGGCCAGTTCGTGATCTCGGACGCCAGAGCGGCAAGGACGATGCAAAACGCACCTGAGGACCCGCCGGGGCTGGTGTCCCACAATCTCGTGAGCCGCCCCTTCGATTGCGACATCATCACGGGCGAGGTGTGGCTTCATTTCGATACCGTCGTCAAGTTCGGCGTGGCAGGGAACGCGAGCTTCGACGTGGACGTGCGCGACGTGTCCCCTGGTGGAGCTGAGGACTGGCTCACCGTCTTCCAGCGTGTGGCCCGAGCCCGCTCCGGAGCAACCCTCGACAATACCGGGAACCGGATCGGGCGCGTGGACATCGACATCAGCGGGGCCTTGACGGACCGGAGGGACATCCAGTTCCGCTTCCGATTCGTCCAGCCGACCACCGATTGCTGGACCGCGGTGGACAACGTCTTCGTCAATGCGACGAGAGGTATAGCTGCGGTGACGCCGCAAACCACCATCCTTCTCGAGGAAGATTTCGTTGGGGGTTACCCCGAGGGGTGCGTGCCCGCAAGTGGAGATTGGCGCGCCTGCTCCCTAAAACAACACATAGGAGAGGACACCTGGAATACTAGCGACCCCTGCACGCGCTCCCTGCGAGACAGGCAATTGACGGTCGCGGACGGGAAAGTGGATGACGCGACCAGCATGGAAGGAAAGTTTTCCATGATGGATTCCCATTGCGGTCCGGCTCACGCAGAGGAGGAGCTCCTGATCACCGAGCCGATCGACTGCACTGGCTTCGTGGAAGTCTTTCTGGTCCTCAAAGAAGAGCTCTTCTGGCGCGAGGCTGTGCAGGAGATCCTCGTGGGCATCGTGCGCAGTGACGGCGGGCGCGAGTTCGACCCGTGCCCCGTCTACACTTACAATAATTCCCTCAGGTCCGACTTGGCGAAAGCAAACTCGTTCTCCCGGGAGATGGGGTTTCCGGCGCGCTTTGCGATAGGCAAGGCGGACGTAATCTTCGCTTTCCTCTTTCAGACCACCGCTGGAGGTAAAGGCTGGTGGGCAGTTGACGATGTCATCGTCTGGGGAAGCGAGTCGCCCGGTGACCTTAAGTTCATCCGCGGAGACGCCAACTGCGACAATGGCGATCTCAATATCGCCGACGCCACCACGATCACCGGTTACCTCTTTCAGGGAAGCCCCCCGGAATTGTGTTGCCGGCCCGCCGCGGACACCAATCTGGACGGGGGCGTCGACCTCAGCGACGCCATCTTTTTGCTGGGTTACCTCTTCGTGGGAACCGTCCCACCGCCTCCCCCCCTGCTCGCCTGCGAGACGCTAATGGAGCATTCCGACATCTCCCTGATACGCCGCCAGGATATTCTCATGGGAGTCGACTGCAGGGAAGCCAACGGTTGTCCGCCTCCTTGATTCTCTTCCGGCATTGTGGTGCAGGCGTCTCGCCTGCCTGAAGAGGGGTTCATCCCCCCTCCCCACGCCCCATTCGCACCAGCTCCTCCCGAACCTTCCAGGTCTTCACGAGCCTTCTGGTGAACACCTCGTATCCGTCCCGAACCAGCCGGGTGTAAATGGCGATGAGCTCGTCGTAGTCCTTGACCGCCTCGGCAAGCAACTTCTGCTCCCTGAGGGCCAGGGCACGGATGTTGAGGCTGACGGCGAGCTCGCTTTGAAAACTCTCTTCCCGGGCTGCGAGTTGCCTGCGAAGGCCGATCGCCTTGTCGCAATCCGCCACCGCCAGATCAAGCTTTCCTTGCGCCCGCAGTGTGATCGCGCGGTTGGTCAGAGCCATGGCCAGGTCACCTCTGAGCTCGGCGCGGCCCTCCTTTTCGACCAGCAGCGTAAAGATCTCCACGGCCCTGTCGTAGTCCGCCAGCGCTTCGCTCGATCTCTCCTGATCATCGAGGGCGACCGCCCGATTGTTGTGCGCGTCCGCGAGGTCTGCTCGAAGGTCCGAGGGACCGTCCTTCGTGCTGAGCCGGGTATAAATATCGATAACCCTCTGGTACTCCTCGATCGCCTCCGCGGCCCTGCCCTCGGCGCGGAGGCCGATGGCGCGGTCGTTCAGTCTCTTGGCGAGGTCCACTCCAGCCTCGCCGAGCGTCGCGGACTCCTCGATCGCAGGCTCCTCGATAGGCAGCGTGGTTCCCTCGAGGTTAAAGCTGTCGCCGAGCGCGGGCTTTGCGAGGAAATCCCCCGCCGCCTCCTTGGCTGCGAGAAGGGACTCGACCTCCTTTCTCAAAGCCACGTCCTCTCCACACGCTTCGGCAAGGAACCGGGCCCGCTCCCGCGGCTCGCGCTGGCCTGCCGCCGCGTAGAGCTCTTCGATACGCCGCCAGCGGTCAGGATCCATCGGTCTCGCCCCCGGAGACCTCGCGGTGGAGCCAGGCTCTCGCCAGGCTCCAGTCCCGTTCGATCGTCGCCGGAGATACCGCCAGCGCCTCCGCCGTTTCCGCGACCCCGAGGCCGCCGAAGTAACGGAGCTCGACCACCCGGCTCTTGCGCTCGTCCATCTTCGCGAGCCGGTTCATCGCCTCGTCGAGCGCCAGCAGATTGACGTCCCGGTCCTCCACCACGATGGTCTGCTCGTTGAGGGGCACTCTCTCCCTCTCTCCGCCTCGTTTGGCCGCGCCGCGACTCCTGGCGTGATCGACGAGGATGCGACGGATCAAGGTGGCGGCAAAGGCAAAGAAATGAGCCCGATCGGCCCACTGCGCTTTCTTCTGGTCGACCAGACGGACGTAGACCTCGTGGACGAGCGCCGTCGTCTGCAGCGTGTGGCCGACACGCTCCTTGCTCAGGTAGCGCGCGGCGATAGCCCGCAGCTCGTCGTAGACGACCGGCATCAACTTGTCGAGGGCCTCGCGGTCGCCGAGTTTTAGCTCTCTGAGGAGCTCTGTGACTTCGTTCATCGAAGGCATGCCACCACGATATCGCTCGCCGGGGCTATCCCGCTACCTTATCCCGGATTTCTCACCGTAGTGCCTGAAACCCGGCGATTCTGCAAGAACTTCGCTGTATGCGATCTCTCGGTTTCTCGGGCGAGCCCCGCGGGCGGACCCTGGTAGAGGACCTCGCCGCCACCGTCGCCGCCCTCGGGTCCAAGGTCGATCACCCAGTCCGCGGCAAGGACGACGTCGGGATGATGCTCGGTCACCACCACCGCGTGGCCCAGCCGCGCGAGTCGACGGAGCACACCGGCCAGACGGGAGACATCCTTCAAGTGGAGCCCCGTCGTCGGCTCATCGAGCAAGTAGAGGCACGCCCCGCTCGATGTCTTCGACAGCTCCACCGCGAGCTTGACCCGCTGCGCCTCGCCCCCCGAGAGAGTGGTGCTCGCCTGACCCAGGGTAAGATAACTCAGCCCCAGAGAAGCGAGAGCCTGAAGGGAACGCGAGAGCTCGGCGTGGGTGTCAAAAAACTCGAGCGCCTCCTCGACCGTCATCTCGAGCACATCGGCGATCGTCTTCCCCCGGTAGTTGATCTCCAGGGTCTCCGGGTTGAAGCGTTGGCCACGGCAATCTTCGCAGTCGACGCTGACGTCGGGCAGGAAGCTCATCTCCATGCGGATCCGCCCCTGGCCCGCGCACCTTTCGCAGCGACCCCCAGCAGCGTTAAACGAAAACCTCCTCGCCTCGTAACCGCGGGTCCTGGCATCAGGTACGGCGGCGAAAGTGCTGCGGATCCGGTTCCAGAAGCCGACATAGGTGGCAGGGGTGGAGCGCGGGGTTCGCCCAATCGGCAGCTGATCCACCTCGCGCACGGCTTCCAGGAGCTCCGCTCCGTGCAAGGCATTACATCCAACGGCGGCCGAACGCAGCCCACGCACCTGCCGCCGCACGCTCTCCTCGAGAACGTCCCGCACCAAAGTCGACTTGCCCGCGCCGGAGACCCCCGTCACCACCGTGAGTGCGCCAAGGGGGAAGCGCGCGTCCACGCTCTTCAGGTTGTGTAGCGAGGCCCCGTGGACCTCCACGAAGTGGGCCGACTCGAGCGGATCGAACAGTTCTCCCTGTTCGGCTTCATGGGGATCGCGAGAGTCACCTTGCTCACGAAGGTAGGCGCCCGTTGCCGAGCGCTCGCTCGCAAGGATGTCATCGAGGGTTCCCTGGGCCACCACCTCGCCACCGTGACGACCCGGTCCGGGCCCCATGTCGATGACATGGTCAGCCGCCTCGATGGTAGCCTCGTCGTGCTCGACGACGAGGACGCTGTTGCCGCGGTCCCGGAGCTGGCGCAGCGTTTCGAGGAGCTGCGCGCCATCCCTGGGATGGAGCCCGATCGTGGGCTCGTCGAGGATATAGCAAACGCCACACAAGCTCGATCCAAGCTGAGCGGCGAGCCGGATACGCTGGGCCTCTCCCGTTGATAGCGTGTTGGCCGGACGATCCATCGAAAGATACGAGAGGCCCACATGCTCGAGAAAGGCGAGTCGTGACGCTATTTCTTCCAGGATCGGTCCGCCAATCGCGAGCGCCCTCCCCTTCAGGCTCAACCGCCTCACCAGCTGGTGGAAGTCGCTGACGGGAAGGGAATTCATCTCGGCGATCCCAAGGCCGCCGATCCGCACGGACTGCCAGTTCGCTTGCAAGCGCCCACCCTGGCACTCCGCGCAGACGACGTCACGACCCCAGCGCAGGAGATAACGCTCCTTCTCCGTCTCCGGCAGGTCGGAAAGCGCCTTTTCAACGAGCGCGACCAGACCGGTGAAGCCGTTTGTAGAGCTCCCGCCGAGGAGCATTTTGAGCGCCCGTCGAGGCCAGCTCGACAGCGGTTTCCCGGCGTGCGTCTGGAGGGCTTGCTTCGCTGCGCGCACGAATCGACTGCGGACTCGCGGCGAAAAAGGGGGCTGCTCGAGGAAAGCGAGCGGGCCGCCGGGGCGTGCGTCGAGCGGCAGGTCCCAGCACCCGAGCAGTCGGTCCGGATCGATCTCGAGCCGCGAGCCGTATCCGTCGCAGCCCGAGCAGGCGCCGTGGCGCGAATGGAAGCTGAAGTTCCTGGGATCGGGCTCCTCGAAGTCGCGGCCGCAGGAAGGACACGAGCGATGCCGGTTCAGCACCGTCTCGTGGCCGTCAGCGGACAGAAAACGAACGAGGCCCTTCCCGAGCTCGAGGCCCTCCGCAACCCTTTCCCTCAAGCCGGCCACATTGCCGATGGGTTTTCCCGAGCGAAACCGTCCCACGACGAGATCGATGTCGTGAGCCCGATGGCGCTCGAGCCGGATCTCGCGCCCCTCGGGAATCGCGACCCACTCGCCATCGATACGGGCATCGAGCACGCCGCGCTTTCTTGCCGCGGTGAGCAGCCTCGAGTGAAAACCTTTCTTGCCACGAACCGCGGGTGCCAGGAGGCGACCGCCTTTCCGGGCCAGTCGCCTGACCTCCTCCACGATGTCGTCCTCGCGCCGGGGCACGACGTCGACACCGCAGTCGGGGCACATCTGGACACCGACACGCGTGTAGAGGAGGCGCAGGAACTGGTAGATCTCTGTCACGGTACCTACCGTCGATTTCCGGCCGCCGATCGTGGTGCGCTGCTCGATCGCAACGGTCGGCGCAATGCCCTCGAGGTGATCCATGTCGGGCCTGTGGAGCTCCTCGACGAACTGGCGCGCATACGGCGAGAGGCAATCCAGATAGCGCCGCTGCCCCTCGGCAAAAACGATGTCATAGAGGAGCGAAGACTTCCCCGACCCACTGAGTCCCGTCACCACAGCAAGCTGGTCGCGAGGAATCTCGACCGTGATGTCTTTGAGATTATTCTCTCGGGCCCCCACCACCCGTATAACATTCTTCTCTTCCCTCTTCTTCGCGTCCCCGTCCCCGTCCCCGTTCCCGTCTGCTTCCTTACCCGCGCGCTCTCCCCCTTGCAAATGCCGCGCGAGCCATCGCCCCGTAATCGACCCCGTACTCTCCGCCTTCCGGGCCACCTCCTCGGGCGTCCCCTCGGCCACCAATCGCCCACCCCCTTCTCCCCCTTCGGGTCCGAGATCGACGACGTGATCCGCGGCGGCGATGACGTCCAGGTGGTGTTCGATCACGAGGACGCTGTGCCGCGCGTCGACAAGGTTGTGAAGCACCTGGATGAGACTCGCGACGTCGTCGAGATGGAGACCTGTAGTCGGCTCGTCGAGGAGAAAGAGGAGCTTGCCGCGTTTCGACTCGAGCACCTTCCCGGCGAGCTTCAAACGCTGCGCCTCGCCTCCGGAGAGGGTGTTGAGCGGCTGCCCGAGCGTGAGGTACCCGAGACCCAGCGCCTCGAGGAAGTTGAGCTTTTCGAGGAGCTCGCTGTCCCGGGCAAAGAAACTCATCGACTGCCGCAGGGTCATCGCCAGCACCTGGTCGATGGAGCGGCCTCGGTAACGTACGCGCAGCACTTCGGGACGAAAACGCTTGCCGCTACAAGACTCGCAGGTGAGTGTGACGTCGGAGAGAAACTGCATCTCCACCTGGACGGCGCCCGCTCCTTTGCACTCGGGGCAGCGGCCGCCCTCGACGTTGAACGAGAAGTTCCGGGCAGCGAGCCCCGCGGCTCGCGCTTCCGCGCTGTTCGCAAAAAGGGTGCGGATGCGATCAAAGATCTTCGTGTAGGTGGCTGCGTTTCCTCGGGGCGTGCGTCCGATGGGCGACTGGTCAACCAGCACCACCTCGGACACCTGATCGAAGCCTCCGACGCTGCGCGCACAGAGCTTACCCTCCACCGCCGCCCCGGTCTGCTTCCGGTACGCCTTCCACAGCACGTCCTCGAGGAGGGTGCTCTTGCCGGAGCCCGACACGCCGGTAATGGCGAGAAGCGTGTCGAGCGGCAAGTCGACATCCAGGGAACGCAGGTTGTTCTCCGTGGCGCCGCGCACCCGGATCACGCGCTCCCCTTGCCGCGCCCGGCGAGATCCGGGACGTGGCATGCGCTTCCGACCTGCCAGGTAGGCACCGGTGAGGGATGCCTCTTCGGCGGCCAGGCTTGCTACATTTCCACAAGCCACGACTCTGCCGCCAAGGTCTCCAGAGCCCGGACCCAGATCGATCACGTGCTCGGCGGCGCGTAGAATCTCGGGATCGTGCTCTACCACCACAACCGTGTTGCCGCGGGCGCGAATCTCACGCAGGATACCGATCAGACGCTCGTTGTCGCGAGGGTGGAGGCCGATGGACGGCTCGTCGAGGACGAAAAGGGTGTTGACCAGCGAAGCGCCGAGAGCGGAGGTGAGGTTGACGCGTTCCACCTCGCCACCGGAAAGCGTGCGGGCCTGCCGCCCGAGGGTGAGATACCCGAGACCCACCGAGTCGAGGTAGCGGAGGCGCGACGTGATCTCCTCGACGACGAGCTGAACCGGTTTGGGCAGCTCCCGTCGTCCAACCTCGCCGAAAAAAGCGCGCAGGTCACGGATGGGCTCGCCCCAAAGATCCGGGAGCGACCTCCCCTCGACCCGGAAGTACAGAGCTTCCGGCCGGAGGCGCCCTCCCGCACAGTCTGGGCAGCTCTCGTACCCACGATAGCGGGCGATCAGGACACGGACGTGGAGCCGGTACTTCTTCTGCTCGAGACGCTGGAAAAAACCATTCACCCCCCCGTACCCTTTTCCGCCCTCGAAGATCTGCCGCTTCTGTTTCGCCGTGAGCCCTCCGTAGGGCTCGTCGACGGGAATGCCGTTCGCTTCGCAAAAGCGGGTGCACTTTCGCAAGACGCCGCGTTTCGACGGTGTCGCAAACGGCTTCACGGCCCCCTCGCGGATGGAGAGCCGCTCGTCCGGTACGACGCGGCTCCTGTCGAGCTCGATCACGCGGCCAAAGCCGCGGCAACGCGGACAGGCGCCGTAGGGATTGTTGAAGGAAAAGAGACCCGGGGATGGCTGCGGCATGTTGATGCCGCAATCTCCGCAGCGCAGACCTGCCGTAAAGGCGCGGGTTCCGTCCCGCGAGCGGATGGACACCGTGCCGCGTCCGACGCGGAAGGCCTGGTCAATGGAGTCGCCGCGTCGAGCGCGCGTGACGTGCGACGAAACCAGGCGGTCCACCACGATCTGGAGGACCGGCGTGCGGGTGTCATCGAGGACAAGCTCATCGATCTTTCTCACCTCGCCGTCCCGCAGGAAACGGCGGTACCCCTGGGCAGAGAAGGCGCGCGTTATGGTTTCGACGGAATCGAAGCCACCCAGAGGGACCGAGGCGACCACGAGAACCGGGAACGCCTCCCCCGGAAGGGTTTCGAGGTAGTCGAGTACCGCGGATGAGCCTTCCGCCTCCACGGTGCGGCCGCAGCCGGGGCAGACCGCCTCCGACGCACGTGCGTAGAGCAGTTTGAAGTAGTCGTTGATGCCGGTCAGGGTCCCGACCGTGGAGCGGGAGGTCTTGATCGCTCCGGCCTGATCGATGGCCACGGCGGGCGGGATGCCCTCGATGGAATCGGCGTCGGGACGCTGGATGCGGTCGAGAAACTGGCGTGTGTAGGCGGAGAAAGTCTCGATGTAGCGCCGCTGGCCCTCGGCGTACAGGGTGTCGAAGGCAAGCGAGGACTTCCCCGAGCCACTGACGCCAGTGATGACGATGAAACGGTTGAGCGGAACGTCCAGGTCGATGGATTTCAGGTTGTTCTGGCGGACGCCGCGGAGTTGAATGGAGTTGTTGGTCACCATTTTGTGAAGATCTTATCATGAAGAAGCGGCTGCGGAACAGCTTGGTGCTCGTCGTAGTCCTCGCGGCGTCGGTAGGCGGTGCTGTGTGGTGGTACAAGTCACAGCCATACCACTTCGAGGCCGTAACTCCCGGGAAGCTGTATCGGAGCGGCACCCTGAGACCCAAGAATTTGCGCAAGGTGATCGACGAGTGCTCGATCAAGACCGTCGTCAGCCTACGTACGGAGGAAGAGAGGCGCATGGGAGACTGGTACGAACGCGAAAGCGCGATTTGCCAGGAGGAGGGGGTGGAGTTACTCCACATACCCATTGACGAGCCGCCTACCGTGGAGCACGTTGACGAATGGCTGAATCTCGTGACTTCGGAGGATCACCTCCCCATTCTCGTCCATTGCAAGCTCGGAGCCGTACGCACCAGCGTCATGGTCGCCATTTACGAGATGGAAATTCTGCACAAGGATAACGAGAAGACGCTCGCGGAGCTCTCCGTGTTCGGCCACAGCATGGACAAGCCCAACCGACACCACCTGCGCGACTATATCTTGCAGTATGTCCCACGCCATCGTGGTGCGAAGCCCTAGTCAAACTTGTTGTGGGGCGGTCTCCTGACCGCCCCA
>Ga0315336_1002527_pt1 | contig 27516 bp, 32 predicted proteins | sample ASW5metaG_FD_204512 | JGI IMG/M metagenome (GOLD analysis project Ga0315336, IMG submission 204512) | Ammonia-oxidizing marine archaeal communities from Monterey Bay, California, United States - ASW #5 | ecosystem: Environmental > Aquatic > Marine > Intertidal zone | place: USA: California... | reverse complement strand
TTCCTCTGCTCCTCAGGAGTCCCCTTGACCATCAGTCCGGCGTTGCCACCGCAACCGAAGCCTATCTCCGACAATCGTATGCCGGTATTGCCCACATCCCGGTAGTTCAATTTACACTCCCTGGCGGGACTGACTATGCATCTTACCCCGTCCGATTATTCAAGATGCGCCCCAGACTACCAAAAGTTGGTAGGAGTCCAGGGTTGATGTTGAACAGCGAACATGCAATCGGCCCGCCGCAAGGCGCCGGAGGTGCGTTCATCTATCAGGCCTCCTTGTGAAAGCGTGCTGAAACTGACGGCTCCCATATAGACCGAGGCCAAAGCAGCGACGGGAAGCACCAGATCCGGAGATGACTCCGAAGCTTGACAGGTGGCTCCCTCTAAAGACCCGTTCAAATCGAACCGCCCCTCGTTCCAGGGACACAGGTCGTCCCGTACTTCCAACACCAAACGGTCACTTTGCGAGTAACGGCGCAGTTCCAGGCATTGGCGCACATCAACCAGCCGCACCCACAACCCGTCCCGAGACGACCGCTGCAACCGTCGGGGATCTGCCAACATCCACGGCAATGGGTCATCTACCGGACGCTTGAGTGCCTCCGTCCTTTCGATGCGGTCGATGTCAAAGCAGAATCGCCACAAGGCGGTGCCCGCTTCTCCTGTGGTTGCCATCAACTCGTTCACGGTGAGCGTAGTCCCGCTGGTCCGGTAGGTTACATAGCCGTCTATTATCCCGCCGTCCGTGTAGACAGCGTAAAACAGGCCGCCGGAGCCGCCCTGGGTATGCTCGGGTGATTGGGCATCACGCTCCCAGTGGTGAAGCGGGCGCTGGAAAACTCCGGGCCGGTCTTCGGTGCTTCTGAGGAAGACATCAGGCAAATCCCTTACGATGTCTGCTGGGTCTACGAAAGAAATCAGGCCCCGATTTTCATAGGGCTGAGCATAGGCATTGTACTGGCAATCGATGGCCCATCGCTCGTACAAAGACCCGACACCATATCCGAACCTGCCATAGATGACGCTCTCGGTGGCAAAGAGCGCAGCCAGCGGCTCGCCCCGTTCATGCACATCGTAGATTTGATGGCGCATCATCCTGGTCATTACGCCTCGCCGCGTGTGCGTGGGCTGCACCGCAACGTTGGCCACCCCTGCAGTGACTGCCGAGCCTCCAGGCACTGCCATCTCAACCCGGTGCGAGTGAGCTCCACCGACTATGTTGTCGCCATCAAACACGGCAATAGAACGATCCAAATCAAAGAACGGCCTCAGCCTCTCCGGGTCATCGTTCAACCGGTTGCCATGGGCCCTTGACTCTGCACGAGTCCAATGTTCAAACTCGTCAGGGGTTATGGTCCGCATCTCTAACATCGAGTTTGCGCTCCTTGCCAATGGATCGAGTCCAACAAATATATTGGATTATAGGACATCGCACCATACCACACACCTAATTCCTCTATGCGATACGGCCGGGACATGACCGCTCGGTGGCAAGACATCACTCCACCGTTTACAGTCTGCCATGTTATACCTAAAATAGGCCACTACGAATCAATGGTTTGGGAGGTAATCTAATGATGACAACTGTAGGAAGCGGGAAATACACTTACGAATTGATCGAAAGCTGGGCCAAGCTGCCGCAAGGCGAGACTTTTGGGATGGTTAGCGCGGTGGCCACCGATTCTCAAGACCGGGTGTATGCCTTTCAGCGGGAAGACCCGCCGGTACTAATCTTCAACCGGGATGGTAGCTACGTGGGTTCTTGGGGCCTTGGCGCAATCACCAATCCCCACGGAATCTTCATCAAAGACGACATCGTTTACGTCACCGATCGTGAGGACTCGGTGTGCTTGCGATTCACGCTCGACGGTAAACCGCTGCAGGTCATCGGAGACCGGGGCGTTCACTCAGACACCGGATGCGAAGTCCCCGGCACATTGGTGCCCCGAGCCGCCGGTCCCTTCAACTATCCGGCCGAGCTGGTGCCTTCACCCTGGGGTGACCTGTACGTAGCTGACGGGTACCGCAACGCACGGGTCCACCGGTTCGCCGGTAACGGTCAGCTCAAAGAATCTTGGGGAGAGCCCGGTAAAGAAGACCCGAACCAGTTCCACTTGGTCCATAGCATGATGGTGGGCGACGACAACCTGTTGTATGTCTGCGACCGGGAGAACAATCGCATCCAGATATTCGACCGGGATGGCAAATTCATCAATATGTGGACCGATTTGTTGAGGCCCATGGACATCTCTCAGAGTCCGGAGGGTGTCTTCTGCATTAGCGAAGGCGGCAACGACGCTCGCAAGGGCTTCACCATGGACACCGACTCACGAATAAGCCTGATGGATAAAGAAGGCACGCTGTTGGCCAGGTGGATAATCCGCGGTGGTCACGGCAGTTGGATCGACGCTAACGGGGACATTTATATAGGTGTGCCGGATGGCGTAGGCGTTGATAAATACGTAAAGAAGAGTTAATCAGGAAAGGCTAATCGACATCGGACGATAAACCCTTTGATACGGGCAAGGCCGATATACTGGCCTTGCCCGGTTTTTCGCCATTCATAGCGACGACGGGAGCTGGTAGAAGAGCCTTGTTAGCCCATGGGGTTGGCGTCGGAAAATCCTAAGGCAAATTGGCCATGATTCTCGTACGCCCGGTCGCTGACCATCTGGTGCTGGGCTGCTGCATTGATGTCACGCAAGCATTTTTGCAATACGTGGGAGTTGTACATAGCGGACCCGCCGCCGAAACGGAATGCTTGTGCAACCACGTCGGCTGCCACCTCGGTGATATAAGACGATGACGCTCGCATGCGGGCCTGCAGCGGTGGCGGCGGGGTAATGTCCTGGCATACCGATTCCCAGGCTTCTTCGATGGTTTCCAGAACCATGGCTCGGGCCGCCCGCAGCTTAAGGTCGGACTCCCCCAGGAACCTTTGGAAAGCTCCCCGGTCGGCTACCAACTCCGTGCTGCCCTGGTAACCCCGTTTCTTCGATAGGGCCAGTTCGGTCACGGCGTCCAGCGCCCGACGTCCCACGCCCGACGCAAATCCGCAATGTCCGGTAGTTTGCATCCCCGGTCGCCCCAACAAGAAGTTCGGTCCGCCGCGGCGAGGCCGAGCTTCGCCTCCAGCCCAGGTGAACCGCTGGGGCACGAAAACGTCGGTCATGGAATAGTCACAACTGCCGGTTCCACGTAATCCCACCACGTCCCAACTGTCGTGTATCTCGACTTGCACCGTAGGGACCACGATCCGGATCTGGCGGGGCGCATCCGAATTATCGCCCACAATCCTGGCCCCTTGGGAGACCCACTCGGAATGCCTGATACCACTTCCAAAAGCCCATCGCCCACTGACCCGGTAACCACCGTCGACCGGCGTGGCTTCACCGCTGGGAGCAAATACCCCCGCTGTCTTGGGAGTCCTGCCTCCTACAAAGAGGTCGTCGATGGCTTCGTCGGGGCAAAAAGCAGCCAGGTTGGCCAGGCTTCCCGCACCAATCATCAAACACCATCCGGCTGACGACTCGATACGGCTGGCGGCTTCTATAACCTCCATCTGAATCATTGGGTCCGCCTCGGCGCCTCCCATGACTTGGGGCACTTTGAAGGAGAAAAGTCCAGTTTCGTAGATGGCGTCTACCGTAGCCTGTGGCAGAGTACCCCTTGCTTCAGCTTCGTCAGCTCTGGCCAAGAAGACGTCGCTCAGGCTTTCTACGGCCTCCAACAACGCTACCCGCTTGGCCTCTCGCTGCTCTGGAAAAGTTCCTATCACTACTGCCTCCCTAGGCTATCTGTTCCCACAGGAAACAGTAGGCCTCCCTTCGGGCCTCACAAACTTAAGTATGCGCAAGACCTTTATACACCGCTGCAGGGAGTTGGTACACTACTATCACTATCTAAACAAACCGTGAATCACGGCGCTAGCCGTACCGGCCACAAAAATAAAATGTTCAGCCCCGTTTGACAGGAGGCAGAACATTCATTTTCACCGGGATGCTAACCGTCGACCGAAAACCTGAAATCTTGCAAGTCCTAGGTTGACGGGTGATAGTACAAAGGCTAGTTCAGTACCAGGTCTTTGTTCTTGCGGCTCTCGTCGCCCATCAGACGCAGGCCATCGGCCGAGTCTTCCTGATTGTTGCAGAAGTACTCGATCCGGTTGCCATCCGGGTCGAAGAAATAGATGCTTGAGGTCATACCGTGGTCGGTATTATGGTCCAGTTTCACATCCAAGACCTTGAACTCGTCATAGGCCTGCTGTAGGTCGGCCATGTCTTCCACCTGTACTGCAAAGTGGTTCAGACCAAGCTGACCTTCAGTGACCGGCAATGCACCCACGGGAGCCTGGAACAGGGCTAAATCATGGTGAATCTTGCCACAGGTCAGGAAAGTCCCGGTCTCCCGCTGCCGGGAAACCTGAAATCCCAGGATGTCTGTGTAAAACTTGGTGGATGCCTCTAGGTCTTTCACGTTTAGAACCAGGTGGCCGATTCGCTTGGGTTTTGCCATAACATCTCCTCCTCAACTTTCCGATAGTTATTCAGATGATAGAGGGAAATCCCCCTGGATACTTGGGGGCGATTATACTCCTGTTTATCTAAACCCCCAACACCAGGGAACAGGCCCGGGTTCACTCCAACCGGAACGTCATCACCAGGGCCATCGGCTTAGACCAGCAACCGCAGATCGACACTTACGTCATGCCGGTAACTGATGGAGACTTGCTCTTTCTGTGTTCCGACGGCCTGAACTCTATGATTCCCGATGAGGATATACACCGGATACTGACCGGCAGCAGCCAAGAAGACGTCTGCCAGGCTTTGATCGGCGCCGCTAACAACCAGGGCGGGAACGACAATACCACCGTGGTAACCGAGTTGCTGGGGAGTGCGCTTAGCACAAGCTCTTCAACGCAAGACGCTCTGGACATACAGGCAAAGCTGTCGCTCTGGGGCCGAGTGTGGAGATTCGTCTTCAGACGGAAGTAGGAATTACTGTCCGATAAACCATGACTACACCGAGCCAAATAGGGAAGTACGTAGAGCCGCAGTTGAACAGTTATGGTGGCTTCGGTAGCGTCTATCGCTCCTGGCACCCTAATCTTCGCCGCTACGTTGCCATCACGGTCATGCGTCCCCAATTCGCCCAGGATGCAGAGTGGGTGAATCGCTTCCAAGAGGAATCCAGGTTCATGGCCAGGGTCGACCAGCACCCGCATATCGTGCGCGTGACCGATCTGCAGCAGGGCGAACATGGCCTGTTCATGGTCATGGACTCCTACCCCAGGGGTAAACTCTAGGAACTGATCCGCTCCGAAGAGCCTTTCTCAGCCGAAAGGTCGGTAGGTTTACTTCTTCAGATTGCAGAAGGGTTATCCGCAGCCCATGTTGCCGGAATCGTCCATAGGGACATCAAGCCACTAAACCTCCTACTCGACGACGACCTCACCTGTAAGATCACCGACTTCGGCATCGCCGCATCTATGGACCGTTCGATCTACTCCAGGATAGGTTCGCCTCCCTATATGGTGCCTGAGGCAAAACTTGGTAGACGGACGGATGCTCTGGCCGACACTTATTCATTGGGCGTGACCCTTTACCAGATGCTCACTGGAGCGTTGCCGGACGAATTGTCCCAGACTGAAAAAACCCCGGACCCCCATCGTCCAACATCCGGAGATTCCGGAATGTGTAGTCGAGATTTTTTCAAAACCATCGAGTTCGACACGTTCGAACGGTATCAGTCAATTGACGTCCTAATCGGAGAACTAGAGGCTTACGCGACAACACCCCATTCCACGCCATCGCCCGCCGGAGGAGTCATACCGGAATCACAACCAGCACAGCCATCGCCCCTGGGAGCCTCGGATGCTACGTCGCCAGAGCCACCAGAACCACCAAGCGGAGCTGCAGGGACCGGTGCTGGCATGACCCGGTGGATTGCCCAAATGGTTGTTGTTCGGTAATCTTGGGGCAGCGATTATAGCTACTATTGCCACAGTGGCAATTATCGTCATTGGTGGAAGTGGAAATGGTGATAACAGCGGCGGGATACAAGTCGTTGTACCTGATCTGACGGCCACGCCAATGGCCAACAGTATTCCGTATTCCATATTGTTGACAAGACCCACCGAGACTCCGGTTCCCACGGCCACACCTAAGCTATTGGCAACGCCAACGCCGGTTCCCACATCCACTTATGTCCCAACTGCGACGCAAACGCCGCGCCATTCACCTACCAGGGTTTCCTCTCCGGGTGGTTGGGCGAACGGGTGGGGGGACGTGAAGTTCTTGGACAACGTTTGGATAGAGGTTGGACGTTCCTCCAACTGCAACCTTGGTCCTTGACTGCGGTCGCCAATAATCTCAGATCAAAGTAGCACCACGATGAGGATAGAGTTACATCATTTGGATGGCCCGAGGCACTTACCGTCCATAGATGCCGGTAGGGTACTATTCTACGTGAAGGGGGATACCGAAAATATTAAGGACATTTTAACCTTAAGGATAGGTGGGCTAGTGGTGGATCAATGGTCAGGAGCGTTTGATTGGTCCACCGTTGAGCGTCATATCCCAGTCAAACGCCCGATTAACATAGATTGGACACATAAGAAGAATGGCTCTGGCAAGTCTGGCGCGGATGCTGTGTGGTTAAGTAACATAAACATAAGACCTGCGATTCCTGGGGTGACCCCAACGCCATATCCCACACCCACACCATACCCGACGCTTGCTCCCCCGCCTACCCCAATCCGCAAACCTAAGGCACAACTCGTAAACTGGGAGCACATGGCATTCTCTGGGAGCGCTTGGCAAGAGATTCGCCGGTCCGCCAATTGCATGCTTGGCCCATACCTACGATCAGAAAACATATCGGACGATGGATATTCCGATATGTGGTTAAAATTCTACCCCAAAGGGAATCCTAGGTATCAGCCGTACATAGCTGGCAATCGGATCTCTTTCGAAGTGAAAGGATTTACCGAAGCCTGTTGCGATATCCTGTCGTTCGGGAGTTGCGAAACGCCTACCCAAGAATGGTCGGGTTCGTTTGACTGGAATAAGGTGATTTTCAATCTCCCAACCCAACGACCTATGCTCTTGGAATGGCATTAACAGAAAATTGGTCAGCTGGTATGGGTGAGTATGCCGTGTGGCTAAAAATAATTTCACAGATTAGCCTCTGGACGCCAAAGAATTGCCTACTTCGTAAGTGAGGGTTTCACATACGCCCGATTGACCTGCCCCCCAACCGGTCCAGATGTAAAGTTAGACCTGGGTTGGATGGAGTGTTGTTTTATCAAATTCTTATGCCTAGATTTAAAGAATGTTCTTAGCACCTAACTTATGTACTTTGCTATCTCATAGAATGCGCCAAGGCTAACCCCCTTGGCCGAATCCCGGTGTTACCACCAGTCCATCCGCAGTACATCCATCGGCTATAACCTCCGGCAACAACCATGCTCCAACGAAGCAGTACATCCATCGGCTATAATCCCCGGCAACAACCATGCTCCAACGAAGAAACCGAATCGGCAGACACGAAATCCTTGAGCGGATAGCCGAGGGCGGGCGGCTTGCATTAGTGGTCGGTTAGGTTGTATACGTATATAGATGCGTTCGGCACTCTCTACTTACGTAGTACCGCACCCTAAGATGCACCCATTTCAAGCTGATCGATAACCGGTAATAAAGCTGTGGCTGAAGAACCAGGGAAAAAGGAAGAGGACGAGAAGCTAGAGTTCACCCCCGAAGGGGAAGCTCTCGGCTATATCTCCGTTGACCAGGCGCGGGTCCTAGCGCTTCAACACGCCCGGGACAATCGTGAGGTCTATGGCCCTTTCGCTGATCGAGACCTGGTCTGGGAGGTGATCGGCACAGAAGAGACTGAGGACTATTACGAGATCAGACTGTCCTACGTCCCGTCGCCGCCGTTCAACGGCGAGCCTGGCGTAGAACTCCTAACTATAAACAAGATCGGCGAGATCGAGTTCCGTCAGATCGTGACACCTCCCAGCTCGAGAAAGTCTCCGGTCCCCACCTTCGCGTTGCTGGGCGGTGTGGTAGCAGTGGTGGCGGTGGTTGTGGTCCTGTTCACCATGGGAGTGTTCTCATCCGGCGGTGTCACCGGGATGGCCGGCGGGTCCACAGAGGAGACTCTCTCTGGCCCGGTAAACGTAGCTATCGTACCGGACCAGTCCGTCCTCCTGACGTCATCCGACGGGAACATCACAGTATCGGTGCCCCCGGGCTCGGTAGACAGCCCGGTAGACCTCATCTACACCCCACTCTCTGTCGCCGACATGCCGGAACTACCGGTTGATGTCATCAACACGTCCATGGTATTCGACCTGTCCGTGAGCCGAAGCGACACCGGGCTTGTAGACGACTTCTCATTCGGGGTACCTGTAACCGTAACGGCGGAGCTGGACCTATCTACCATAGCGTCGGCTGATAACGACGGGTCTAGGATAGTCATCCAGCACCATGAAGGTGCCGGAGGATGGCGAGAGTTGCCCACCACCGTTGATTTCTCGGCACTCAAGGCCACGGCCCAGGTAGAGGGTCTCAGCCCCTTCGCCCTGACCGTAAAGAAAGCTCTACCAACGCCGACACTAGCCAGTCCCAGTACACCGGATGCCGCGGCAGACACAGTCGCCGCTACCCCGACCCCACAGCCCAGCCCGATCCCAGAGCCAACCTTTACGCCCACACCAACCAATGCCCCTACATTGGCACCTACCGCGGCGCCGACTCCAACTCCAACGCCGGCTCCTGTGCCTACGGCAATGGCCCCACCCACCCTGACTCCGACCGCTACACCTATACCTACACCGACCCAGCTACCCACACCAACACTGGTGCCGACGCCTACCCGTCCCCTTGTAAACGGCTATCTGCTCAGGATCAACGGCGGGTACGTGGAATCTGGCCAGATGGTGATACCCGTTCCCAACGGGGAGGTGAGGGTGTACCCGATGCCCAACCCCGACGGAGGGTACTCCATGGGCAGCATGGTGACCATAGGGGCCTACCCGGAGTCCGCCGAACACAAGGTCACTTGGGGCGGGGTTGATAGCAGCAATGACACCATCGCCTCGCTGAAGATGTCCGGGGACCGGGACGTGGTAGTGGTCCTCTCACCCGCCATAGTAGTTCCCGTCGCTGGCCCGGTAGCGTTGCCCACCGCGGTTTATGCTTTGCCGACCGCAACGCCCAGACCTAACATCTTCGTCCCCACGGCTGTTCCCGTGCCTGTCGCGACTCCCGTTCCGACCGCCACCCCTGTGCCTACGGCAACGCCCGTATCAACCGCAATTCCGGTGCCTACCGCAACTCCCGTATCCACCGCAACTCCCGTATCCACCGCAACTCCCGTGCCTACCGCAACCCCCGTACCAACAGTTCAGGGTCAGCCAACGGCTACACCTGTACCAACGGCAACTCCCGTACCAACAGCCACTCCTGCACCAACGGCTACACCTGTACCAACGGCGACTCCCGTACCAACGGCGACTCCCGCACCGACAGCCACTCCAGCACCGACGGCAACCTCTGTGCCAACGGCGACTCCCGTACCGACAGCCACCCCTATGCCAACAGCCACTCCCACGCCCGTACCTACCGCCACCCCTGTGCCAACTGCCACTCCCACGCCCGTACCTACCGCCACCCCCGCGCCTACTGCCACCCCCACGTCCGTACCTACCGCCACCCCCGCGCCTACTGCCACTCCTGTTCCGACGGCCACACCTGTGCCAGTAAATCCGGAGGCTAATACGTTTCCAATCGCCTGGGGATATGCTGGGAGGTCAACGACTTGGAACCATCTTTATCTGAACAATTCTGGATCAAACGTAGTAACTGTGACACCAAACTCCACTGTCACTGCGTTCGTGGACATGTCCTATACTCACACCAGCGGATATTGTCCGGGTTGCATAGTTCAGTTCTATGTCAGAATGAAGGACCAATTCGCGGAATGTTTGAAGAATGGAGGTACTTATGGCGGTGGGAGTGTAAGCAGAACGTTCACATTTACTGCACCTGAAGTCCCGGGGATTTACTACATCCAACCTGCCGGGAGTTTGCAATACAGTTGCCTACCCTATGACTCTGGATTCGGTGGCCACCAAAACGCTGGTGAAGAGTTCACCTCCTCTACTTTAGGCGCTCTAGTGGTTGTAGATTGAACGATGCGGTGGTGCAGAACCATATAGCCAGCAAGCTATACCTCAGCGAGCGCTGCGCCGATACAACGACACCTATGCGATGCATACCGAATGCACGCTGCCCCATTGAGGCGACCTCCGAACTAAGGCTTTTCTGTCAAACGCGCTCATGCCTATAGCTGATCATCCTACTCCTGGTTTGCAGGCGGATGCGCAGGGCGGCGGGTGACTCATTGGCTTCGTCCGCCGGTGACGCCGCCCCGTCCGGGTTCACGGTTGAATTACCAGCAGGGGGTGCTATCAGTGCCGATAGCCCCTTCGATCTCTTCCAAGACTCAGCTCGCATATTGGCCGAACTAGTTACTGGTTAATAAAAACGCTGGGCCATGCTCGTCCAGATGATTAAGTAGGCTCTCCTTGGTTTCAGCATCTATCTGGCAGTTATTGGTGGCCTTATAATCTTTGTTAGCTTCCAATTTGGATTCTCCTTGCGATAGATTTATACAAACTGACGCGCCAGAGACTGCTGTCTCAAGTGTCATAAGCACCCATTGTTGAAATGCCCTAACCTGATATCACCAGTCATCCGTTATGAGAGAAGAAACTACTCCTTCAAGCCGATAATGCTTACGCTGTGTGGGGAGATATAAAGAGCACCCACGCTTCGGGTGGACCAATCTTCCGTAGGCGTGTGACTGGCTCCTCAACCCCGTGATCAGGGCATATTTCAGTGGCCGGGGGTTCGTTCAGAGTCGCCTTGCTCCCCGACGCTCCGGAGAATCGGCCCTTGCCCTGAATCAGCTTTTTGCTCTTTTGAGAGATACACCAAGCCAGAAACTGGTCATGGATGCACCATGTAAAGCCTGTCACTGTCAAAGACTTGAAACGATTTATTGCGGTGGTCAGATCGAGGTCTCGTTCTTCCTCGATTGTCAACAACCGCCCCAGCCATTTCTCAAACCATGACGCGATTGATGCTACCGACGCATCACCAACATTGACTGCCCCGAATCTGGCAACGCCCGAGGTATTGATCGCGCATTGGATGGAATACATATGGTTCTTAGCCAAGTCACATTTCTTGCCCTCTTGTTTAGTCCAGTCAGATAGCAGTTTCCAGACTTGGCTTACCCCGCGGCTGAATTCGACTGCCATGATTTCTCGCCCTTGTTCCCTCACGCAAACTTCATAAAGTGCGGGTAGCTCCACCAGGTAAGGAACCGAAATCTGCTCGACGATATCCATCTTCTCCGCGGAAAATTGTGTCAGGTTCACCATTGTGCGATTGGGACACCCGCGTTTGCCACAATGGAAAGTTCATCCCTCAACCAATCCGCATCCATACTGATACGCCCGCCGCCATACTGCGCACCGCAAGATTTCAGTCGCGGTATCAGCGTCACCGCCGTATTCATGAGCGTCTGCAACCGATTGCCGCCTTTCAGTGAAGTTGGCACCACGACTTACCATGATACCAACTTCACTTTGCTTGGCCGTGTCTTGCTCGACCGTGTCAATGAGTTCATGCATCATGTCGGAGAATCGGTCGCCCATTTTGACGGCCATATCCGAGGCGTCTTTGATGCCCTCGGGCGGTGTGATGACTTTGAGATTGGGGGAATGAGCGGCCAACCGCTGGACGAAGGCAGCACCGCCCGCGTCTGGCTCTCCCCAGGCGTAGATGTTTCTAATGCCAGCTAGGAGGCTAGCCCATTCCGGCTGGAAGTTCTGCGTTCCGGGCACAGCCAAGACGGAAAATCCGTGCAAGTCCATGTTGGCGTAGTCGGTCTCTCCCTCAACGAGGACCACATAGTCATACTTCTTTATGCGGGCGAGTTCCCAAAGGCCATACATCCGGGTTTTGGCTCCCGTGCCCCCCGGAAGCAGTCGTCGCTGTTTAGCCCTACTCGGTATCGGGTCTAGACATCACCGTTGGTTTCGTCAGGGTCGGGAATCATGGTGGGGGGTGCCGTGCAGGTTAATGTCTTCCCAGGAGAGGTCATATTTCAGGTAGTCCTCGTCCAGGCCTTTGGCGACCCCTACATCGCTGATGGTTGCACCCTGAAACGGCGACTGCTTCTGACGACATCGCGAGGGTTGAGAGGCATTGGGGTGCAGGGGTTGGAGGGAAGGGCGCGGAGGCTGAATGACTATTCCTCCGCCACATAGCAGCTGGTGGAGTTGCTAGCCGGTGCCGGTGCCGGTGCCACCGACACCGCAGCCGAAACAATAAAAAGGGGGCTCTTCGTCGTTAACGGCGAAGGACCCCGATTCGTCGGAATGCTCCCTGTCGTCGTGGCCGGGGAGTGGACAGGCAATCATGTAACGGGACTAGGGATCGCCAGTGCGCTTCCAGCGGCGCGGGGCATACTGGTCAATGGTGGCCAGAATGGGAATACTGATAATTTTGGCACAATTTTATGTGCCAATCGTTGCCTCCTGGCATCGGTGTGGTTCTCCGGCCTGCACATAGCACCTGCCAGGGATCGCGTGGTGGGCGGTTTTATTTATGCCCAGGATGTATCGAGGTGTTTCCTCTCTTTCCTCCTTCCTTTCGCAACGGGTTTAACTGGTGGTCTCGCCGAGGAGCGCGGCCGTCGCTCCAGAAATCCTGGATCTTAATATGCGGTTAATCTTTAGCGGTCTTCTTGTTCTTTCTCCGGGCTTGAGCCGAACGTAACGCCATATGGCTGAAATGGCCCTTGCTGGCCGCGGCAGCTCGGCGTTCCCGTTCCGGTGGTGGTAGGGCACCGTCTGAATCGACTTGGAGCAGGAATTTGTCCATGAAGGCCGCTCTTGCCGGGGCCGAATAGACCTTCGGGTCACGCTTCGCAGCAAGCGCGAAACCTCCCAGCCGGCCCCTTAGTTGCCTTTCTGAGGACGTCAATCCGCAACCTTAGGTGAGGTCAGGGAAAGCGAGTCTTCAAGAACTTTGCTAAGTCAGCCTATACGGGGCGTTGGTTACGTTCCATCTCACTGACCCTGCTCGGGTGTATGCCAAATTTCTGACCTAACTGGTACTGTGTCAGACCTTCAAAGTAAGCCCTTCCATGACAAAATGCTCTAGTAGTATTTCTTCCAACGATATAGCATTTGATGTGGTATTGGCTGCAGAGTGATTTGGTGCAAATGTGGATAATGGGGGGCAATATGGGCGCAGATAGAGTGACTAGGAAATTGAACTCGTATACGCATTAAGGGACGCAGATAAGTCCAACAAATAGATTACCGATGCGGTTTGTGAGAGATACTCGAGGGAGACTTTGAGCAGCATGACCCCCTTTCATGACATAGGGAAAAACGGCAGACCCGCGGGTTGCTTCATGAACGTGGGGAAAAGGAAGCCCTGCCCGTATTGCGGAACGACCGAGGAGTCCACGATGGTGAAAGGCGAAGGCGAACAAGCGGTCCCGACATCTGAAGGGCCCAGAAGAGTGTCTCCTAACTTATTATAAGCGGTCACAGAGGGCCAGCCTCTTGTGGGACTCCCTGGCCCTCTCATCAGCTGCGCTGGCGGCGTAACCGCCGACCATCTGACGTGATTTCCCTCCAGTTAGCCGCATTAGGTAGTTCTCTTGGTCACCTGCGGCCAGCCACTGATGAGCGAATCCATGCCGAAACTCATGAATATGGAATCCTTCCAGTCCCGCCTTTATGGCCCTTTCCCTTACAGCCTGCGCGATCCCGGAGTCGGTCATTGATCCAGCCAGGCCGAGCCAGAGAGACGGTGACTCTGAACCGTGCCTCATTAATCTGACTCTGAGATACCTGTCTAAAGCCTGAGCAGTCTCCCTTCCGAATGGACAAACCCTACCCCAGGCGGATTTACCCATGACCAATACCACGTTCGACTCGAAGTCCATATCTTCGACGCTAAGGCCAGCTATCTAGGATCGCCTGGCGCCGCAGTCCAAGAACAACCGCACCAGCGCCATGTTTTGCCGATCGACAAAAGATGTGCCTTCAGACGCCTTGATCAGACGCGCAAAGTCCTGTTCTGTCCTTACCGACGTCAGTTCTTCGGGGACCTTGGGAGGTCTCATCCGGGACATGGGTGAGCCCCCAATCTCACCTTCATCGAGGCACCATCTGAAGAATTGCTGGATGCCCCTGTAGCGATTGTTGGCGGTCGCCGGTTTCCAGTTGCGGAGCAGGTGCTTGATGAAACTTTCTACGTGTTCTCGGTGGATGGAGCTGACCTGATGTGGCATTCCCTGTTCCGACAGGAAAACCTGTAGTAGGTTCAAAGATTCCATGTAGGATTTGATGGTCTTTGGGCTTTTGTTTTGGGCTTGAAGGCCCCCCAGATAAGAAGGGGAGAGGTCCGCGATAGTCGTCGAAAGGAATCTACGCGGCGCTTTCGCGTTGGATGTCGAGTTTCTTTGCATGGCCCGATCTACCTATCAGAATATTCATCATTATCGTCTGGCTAAGCGTTGTGGTTAAAGTACGATCTGTCATTTTCGGGCTGATAGGCCATTTTCAGGCATGAATTAGGGGATGGCGTCCCAGGCAGGATTCGAACCCGCGACCCGCTGCTTAGAAGGCAGCCGCTCTATCCCCTGAGCTACTGGGACATAAGACCATGATACCAAAAATCTGAAGCTAATTTCCTTATTGTTAACGTTCATTAAGATTGGGTAGGGTTTGCCGTGTAGGTTTTTTCAACAGATTCTATAGCTGGCAGGATAACCACTCTAAGCTATGGAACAAATCCTTGCTCATGTAAGGCTCCTAAACAGGAACCATTGCAGTACCAATTGAATCACGGCTCTCTTCTTCTAACTCTTCAATCACCTTAGCATAAGTATTTAGAGTCACCCTTGGGTCAAGGTGGCCCATCCATTTGGATACGGTCATGATATCTGTCTTGTTCACTCCAAGGTGCCAGGAGCCGAAGAATATTCTTAGGTCATGGGTTTTCAGGTTCAAACCTAAAACTTGAATTGTCGGCAGGAAATACCTACACCGAAAGTTGCTGTAGATAATTCCACCGCCATTTACTCCATTGCACACAATCCCATATCATCCTGCTTCTGGGCCATTTAATAACAACCGCCTAGTTGGTTTTTGTAGCGGAATTACCCTCTGAGAGCGGACTGTTTTAGGTACAGTTGTTATTTGGTATGAGTTGGTTTCAAATCTAGTTCCCTTTCTAAGCTTCATGGATATGTCTTGAAGTTGTTGATTTACGGTGATGGCGTTCTTTCCCAAGTCGATGTTTTCCCAAGTCATTCCAAATGCTTCCCCGATTCTCAGGCCATGAATCATCTGTAGGTGGAAGATAATCTCTGCGGGTTTCCCTTGTACTTCCTTCAGCAGCAATCCAGCATCTTCATAGCTTAGTTCCAATTCCTGGTGTTCTTCCCTTTTACTGCGGCTTGCTGTGTGTTTGATGGATTTAATTAGCCCCTTGGAGATAGGCTTTCTGGATATGCCAATCTCATTCTCGACGGCCCAGTTGACCATTTTGTTCAATATCTTATGCACGTGTTCTAGCTTTTTTATCCCGCCCCCGTTTGTTCCTATTACCTTGTCGTAGAATTCCCTGAAGTGAATGTTCTTCAGGTTCTTCAGGTTCTTCAGGTTCTTCAGGTTCTTCAGGTCCTTCAGGTCCTTCAGGTCCTTCAGGTCCTTCAGGTCCTTCAGTTTGATATGTCCTAACTCTGGAACGATGTAAAGTCTCAATATGTATTCTCGCTCTTGGTAGGTCTTGGGGGCGTAACTTTCACCGTCCTTCTTGAACGCTTCGGCTAGTTGTTTGACAGTGAGATTCTCATTTAATGTCTGAACCCCGAAGTATCCGAAATCATCGTCCAAAGTTCCAAGTTGGACTAAGTTTTTCTAGGAAAGAGCCTCCCTCCCGTGCGAAGCGCTCATCAAGTGACTTGGCCATTGCTGCCGCAACCACGTTTCCAGCCCGCATCACCACGTGATAGTCACGGCATACGGTACGGTAGCCTTCCATACAGTTAACTTACCGGACTAGAGTTCTGCTAGAAAGTTACGGAGAGGAGGCAAGTAATGAATCCGATTCAAGCAGTGTCATCAGGCTTCAGAGGATATACAGACTTTGAAAGTAGGTCTAGCCGGTCTGAATTCTGGTGGTGGATCCTTTTTGCCACGATTGTCATGGCGGCAACACAAGTACTGGACCCTTTACTCGGAACACCTGGGGTCTTCGCGAGGCTACAGTACTATGGCCTTTTGTATATTCTGGCGAATTTAGGGCTTTTCTTGCCATATTTAGCAGTTATGGTAAGACGATTGCCTGACCGAGGCAGGTCTAGCTTTTGGATATTGATAGCATTCGTGCCAATCATCGGTGTAATCCTCTTAATAGTCTGGTTAGTCAGGGAGAGCAATGAGGGAACCAATAATTACTGTCAGCACCCCAAGACCAAGCTTGATGACGGAACCCCAAGTGTCGGCAGGGAAGGGCGGCAATTTTGCTCCAATTGCGAGATTGCCCTGAGAGAAGATGCTAGTTTCTGTGCAAGTTGTGGAACCCAAGTCTAGTATCGCATCTGAGACAACACAACCGATGCCTCGATAGAGTTTGGATAATAACCTCATAAGTGTTCCGACTAAGAAGGAGGAATCCTCACGACCCTAATTAAGACCAACAAGTCGAATCGGAGGATTTGGGATGACCAAGTACTTTTTACCATTGATAGCATCGTTTGTATTGGCTTTGGCGATGATTGCTTGCACGAGTAAAGAGCCGGATTATCGACTATCTCCACAACAGCTCCTCACGGCCAATGAGGCTGACGCGATAGCAGCTGACACGAAGTACAGGGGTAAAATGGTGGAGGTCGGCGGGGTAGTAGAAGAGAACGGATTGGAGACTATGGGCATGCCATTTGTGATGCCGGCGACTGAGACTGGCATGTCCTTGTTCGGCGTGCAGTGTATTTTCTCAGAGAAAGAGAAGCCTATCCTCGGCGCCCTCTCAAAGGGAGACGAGGCGACGGTAACGGGTACTGTCGACGGATATATGGGTAACGTCATAGTTCGTGGTTGCATCTTGAGTGGGCAAGCCATAACAGCTCCCAGCTTGAATATTGACCCAACTATAGAAGCGGGGGCCAGAGAGTTGGCAGCACTGATAAATTCTCAACTGACCCCTACCGCCGAACCTACGCCTACCCCCGTACCGGTTCTAACCGTTGCACCTTCGCCCACACCTACTACCTTACCAACTCCCACATCAGAACCGGCACATACTGTTACACCTGTACCCGTGGAATGGGTAACTAAAACTAACGGAAGAACTTTTTCAATAAACATACCTTCGGACTGGCTGTCATATATTGAAGAAGAGTCACTCTTGGAGATCGCACAAGAATACCAGGAGGGGACTCCCGGATCCGTGGTCATACTTGTCGCTCTAGACTCTATGACACGCTCTAACGTTGTAGCGATTCTAGATGCTCAGTATCTAATGACCGAAGAACCACGGCCTATCGACCTAAAGAAATACACCGAGAAGCAACTGTCAGACCTCGGAGATAACAAAATTCTATCGACTTCCGACATCAATATTGGCGGCCTAAATGCTACCCAGATACGTACATAAACCCCAAACGATCTGTTGCAAATTTTCGCTCTGCTGCTTGGTGACGCGCCAAAGATGGGCTGTGGGTCCTTAGGGGTAATTCTAATCGGTACCATATTCGCAAACGCGGAGACATATGATATAGAAAAGGCTATGAATAGGTTCGAAGTCCTACCCGGTACCGCCTGGGTAGATTCTTGTGATAACCATAAATCATTAAGCCTTTTGGAGCCAACCGATACGATATCGGCGATAGATTTGGTCGAAGAATTCAACAACAACGCCGTGACGACAACGCAGAAATACAGCGGACAAGACTTGGTTGTGGAAGGCGAAGTCGTGGTGGTTAACTATGACATGTTCGGCGATCCATATATTGCCATCGGAAGCCCTGAGCTCTTTGGGTTCAACACTGTGTGGTGCATGGTATCCGGCGTGTCGAACGTCGAAGGAATCTCTACGGGTGACAACGCAAGGATGCAGGGAACATTTTTCGAATGGGATGGCATTGACGTGATACTCAAGCCGTGCGCTCTTGAGCCGTAGAGGTGATGTGAGGCTAACAGGGGCAAACTATCGATTCGCTCACAGGGAAGACGCACACGAGCTAGGCACCATCTAGAAAAGGCTACAGCGTTTTGACTAGGAAAAACCCTTCTCCCAGCAACATCGGAGAAGGGTTGATTGATTCTTGAAGCTTCCTCTCCGTCCCCACACACCCCTTTTTAGCCAGCATCAACTAAACAACCGCCGTACGGGCTTCTCAGAAGCTTCTGGGCGTATACTACGGCTATATTAGCCCGTTTTTCAGATAGCTCCTCCATACGTAATCGCTTGGTAGGAGCCCCATGCTTGGTTCGTAAAACCGGGCGGGTACAAACGATGCACAAACACGATGCCATAGAGCCCTTGTAACACATGTTTATGAACCAATACGAAATTATATCGATGATGATTGAGGCCAGGGACAATCGCTCTTCTACTCTGAGTCTGCTTGGCCAGGAATTGGAGGTGTTACCTCCTGAGATAGGTCAACTGACCAGCTTGATTGAGTTGGACTTGGGCCTTAACGAATTGACTGAATTGCCCCCTGAGATAGGTAATCTAACCAACCTAACCAATCTTAAAGCAGACAGAAATCATCTGAAGACCTTGCCCCCGGAGATAGGTAGGTTAAGAAACCTAACCCACCTGAACGTAGGCGCTAACGACCTGACTGAATTGCCACCTGAGATTGGTAACTTGACCAACCTCACCAATCTGCAACTAGGCCATTCCCGTATGTCCCATAGACACAATCAATTAACCAGGTTGCCTCCTGAGATAGGCAATATGGCCAGTCTGACTTGGTTGAACCTGTACCGCAACTATCTAAATGAATTGCCCGCTGAAATAGGGAATCTGACCAACCTGAAGTTCCTAAACCTTGATGACAACCGTTTAACAGGGCTTCCCTCCACGATAGGGGAATTGGGGAACCTTAATATCTTGGATTTAACAAACAACGAGTTGACTGAGTTACCCCCTGAGATAGGCAACTTGACTGGTCTGAAGGAACTATTGTTGGGTGGCAATCGTTTGACTTGGTTGCCAGCTGAGTTAGGGAACCTGGATGATTTAACCGAATTATTCTTAGAGGATAACCGCCTGAAGGAACTACCGTCTGAGCTAGAAGGGCTTACTGGTTTGTCTATTCTGTACTTGTATGGGAACGAGTTAGGGCAATCAGATTTCGACTTCTCTTGTCTGGCCAACCTGACTCACGTACTGATTGAAACTCCTAGATGACTGGCTTGAACATTCGTTTTCCAAACTACATATCATTCCTGACTAGAAATCGCATAGGGAATTAATACAACTAGGGCTATCTAGGAACACACTATGGGACATGATTTCAAATCAAACTTGCATCTAATGCTATAGGAGAAGCGTCAAATCACGATGCATTTGATTGGTTGGCATAAAAAATATACATCTTCCGTTCAGAGAAAACTGCATCTTTCAGACTGCGCCCTATTATGGGGTGTCGTTTGCCAAAGGATTGATATTAGGGTTATTGATTTACCATTTCTTTCTACAATGATTCATGGATAAAAGTATTCCAAGTAATCAAGAATTCCCTGCAACCTACCAGCCCGATAAGCACACTGGCTGACGTAAGGAGTACCAATTGGCTAAGAAAGCCCGACCAGTCAGAGAAGATCACCTAGAACGACAAGAGACCGCAGAAGAACTCCGTGAACGAATCAGGGTGCTATTCAAGTTGAAACAAACTCCTGACGACAAACACGTGAAATTCCTTCTGAGTAGACTGGAGAAATATAAGCGCACAGGATACGTCTAGGGCCGAAGTCAGTCTTGTATACTGCCGAAGTTAGTTTGGTAACAATTCATACCAAATGGAGACAGCTATGCTTTTTCACGTGACAGCCGAACACGACCATATGACATGCCCAGGAAGGGATAATGGACCTAGGTTCGATGAAGCGAGACAGTTTCAGAAATGTATGGAGGGCAATGATGAAGTGAAGGTGTTGGGGTAATCATCACACCAACCCTCGCATAAGTCATTCGGCATCATAGATGCAAGCGACTTTGCTGCCGTAACGGCCCTCTTACGTGGGAATATGCTAATCAGGAAAATCGAAGTTCTACCCCTCAATGATGGCTTAGCTGAGAGAAAGGCACGAGGACATTGGGAATCGTAGTAAAAGATTTAGGCTTCGTCCGATAAAAATATGGGAATGCAAAACCCTTCTCTCAATGATTTAGGAGAAGGGTTTATTAATTGGGGATATATCGTAGTGGGGCGGGGCTCTAAACTAGATATTAAGGGATTATCCTTTCTCTTCGACCCGGTTGTTGAATTAAATATGGTGCATCCCGTGCATGAGTCGTGGTTATTTTTTCACAAGTTCCGCATACATAACAACAGACATATATGGACATGTGCGAACCTTATTGTGAAGGAATTTAGAATAGCTCAAGGTGGATGCGATGCTCGACACCCAAGAAGTCAGTGGCTCGAGTCCACTACCGCACACCACAGTAGATAGACGGAAGAACTTTTGGGGATTCGTTTCCCGCATCGTCCGGGCAGTAGACCGTATGGTAGCCTCACTGCCGGTCACTTGGACTTCTTGGACGAACGACTGAATGGAGCTTTTCCTTTCCACCAGCGCCCCAGGCCAAGCTCCTCTCCTAGTTTTCTGGCGTAGTTGGCGACCAAAAACAGGCCTACGAGCTCTCTCTTTGTAAAGGGTTGGTCTCGATAGTTCCTCCCTTTACCATGGGATTTCCCCAGGTTGTTCTCACCCCTTGAACCAACAGTCTTTCTTAGTACCAATATTCTGGATAACTGAGGTCGCTAGAAAGATTGTTCACTAACAACGCAACGCTTAGCAGGATTAGAGTTCCCAACCCTACCGGAGCCAACACATACCAAAATCCCAATTGATGGACAGTCGGTCCACCAATTACGGCTATTAGTGCGGTGGCCCCGCCGGGCGGGTGCACAGTGTCGGTTAAAATCATGGCGGCAATGGCGAAAGATACTGCCAATGCCGCTGCCATCCAATCAGTGCCCAAAAACTGGTAGCAAGCGACACCGACCATTCCTGATAACAAATGGCCTCCAACCAAGCTTCTTGGCTGCGCTAAGGGACTCTTGGCCATCCCGTATAACAGTACCGCTGATGCGCCAAACGAACCGATGATCAAAGTGGTATCTTGAGCCTCAAAGGCCTCGGATGACAAAAGGGCGCACAGACCGATGCCTAGAGAAGAACCAATCCAGGCCCATAGTGAGAGCTTAATTTTTTGGGGCGATACTCCGGGCCTTCCAATACTCCTCCTGTGTCCTTTCATCTTAGAGAAATATTTGGTGAGAACCTTACCCAAGTTCCTTGATGATTCCAAATAGACTACCTCCCCCAATTAACGTGAAATAACCAAATTAAGATTATGGACAAGAAACGTTGGGAGCGCCTTTCAGTTTAGGTATATCCGCGATATGAAAGTCAGTTCCCCATATTGTGAAATTCTCAAAATTCGCGCATGGCAGGCAATACTTATTTCCGCACCAATTAAATGTGATCCAGCATTTCTTTCTGGAACATTTCTGATAGAAAAACCCATTCTCTAGTCTTATACACCCTATGCATCAAAAAGGAAGCGAATATGGAAGGGAGTTAAAAACGCCAATTGGTAAGAAGAATGCTCCCAACCGCATCGAATTAGCATCTAGGAGTCCCATAAGGGATTAGGTACTACGTGGGGCAGGGAGATATATCGCAGCCCTACCTCACAATAGCCTGATATGCCTTCAGCATCCTCACCATTCAATTCTTCGACATACCAACTAAATACCACCTATAGGAACGTACAACGGGGGAGCAAGAACAAGAAAACCCTTCTCTCAGCAAAATGGGAGAAGGGTTTTTATTAGTTGGGGATATATCGCAGTGGAGAGGATTCAGACGCTGGATAATCGGGCAAGAACGCCTAATGTTCGTTCTATGCTTCGTTGGCAAAGACGAAAGTAGGAGGAGCAGTGACGCCCGCCTCTCCCATGGCTGCCTTCAATTCCTTTTGGCTAAAGAATGCCTGAGCTGTCTCAATGGTGTCCCACGTGTTAATAATGGTCACCATATTGGAGTCATCTGCATGCCGTAATACCACGGCACTTCGCTCACCCCCTTCTTTTCTCACGGGTTCAAATTTGTCGAAGACAGATTTCCAAAGGTCAAAGTCTTTAACCGGGTGGGTAGCGATGGTATAGGCAGCCATGATTCCTCCATATATCGATGTTGTGGTGACGTCTATTTCTATTTTTTTAATACGTCTGGTACAAAAACCTCTTCTAGCTGTTTGGGATTATCAGGATTTTGAATCTGTTCAACAAATCCCACTATGTAACATTGCTTGGCATCAGCATTAACATGAAGAGATATATCAGCTAAGCATCCTTTACCTTCTTCAGTCCTACTATACCCATCTCCAGTCGCTTCTAGACAACCATCCTCAACTAATTGTGTCAAAGCACTAGTAAATCTACCTTCCCATCTTGGCCTACCACTAACAACGACAGCATCAGCAGTAAACCAATCCAGGAGACCACGTTCAGCAATAAATTTCTCTATCTTAAGTTGAAGGTGACCAGCAGTTAATCTCCCATCCCATATATATTCTGTTCTGTGAAAGCATTCCTCCATGCTACGGAACGCATCTAATATGGTGTAAGGGTAGACTTCCATGGGCATTAAATCAGAACGATGGTTATCTTGAGTATGTATAAGTCCTTTGGATTGTTCTACGTCTAGTAGCCTAGCGACAGTATTTCCTATCGTTTCACCGTCATTAGAGACACTTTGGATATAGTCATATAACTCATCCGATACTCTTATGTTTTTAGCCATACCATCACCTTAGCCAATATGTGGCATGTTTAGGTTAATTAGAATCGCTTCACAATGCATTGGGGACCATTCTAGGCGGGTTAAACCCTCTTATCAGCAATGTTGGAGAAGGGTTTATTAATCCGTGGGCCTTCTTGAGCGGTTGCTTTTCTTCTAATTGGTCAAGATATCCAATATGTTGCCTACCCCACCACCGCCCATTCGGTACAATTCTGTGTAACCACAGTTGGAACACGATACAGTAGCAAATTTTTGGTTTTGAAGGTTCAACATTCTCGATATACCTGAACCTGTCGTTCTAATTTCCCCACCTTTATACTCTGTTCCTGAGCATTTTATGCAACTGAACTGATGTTGCTCCACAACCCTTCCCCCTTACATCAAGTTAGGACGATTATACATGTACTATTTTTCTATTACGGCGGTACATACCCTGCCTGAGTCGTGCCTAGTTTTTTTAAGTTCTGCTTGTATACACATGGACAACTACGCATGTATCATGTATATGGGAGATTTTTGAGGCTAAAGATAGGAGTGCAGATACGGTGTAATACATTTAGAAGGCAGCCCCTCTCTCCCCTAAGCTATTGGGACGGAAGTGGGGGTACCTTTGGCTGTAGATTACCTCAAGTAGCCGTTCATGTTGCGGACTATCTAGATTCAGGCTGTTGAAGCTAATTGATTATACCAAACCATGGCAATGTCGTAGTTTTGTTTCTACACCTTTAACCGCAACGTTTTGACATTGAGACCATGGAGAGACGGTATTCCTCAGTGTATAATATATAGATGGGGACGCGCGGGTTCGACAGGAGCGTTTTGGAGTGGATTGCAGGCCGAGGTGTCATCATACTCGTTAAACTGGTGGCAGTCATTAACTGACAATCGTGAATTTGCACTAGCCGCCTAAAGTGTGGCTACGTCTGCTCCCAGTTACTCCCGGAGGCAGGGATGCAGGCGCCATACGTCCGGGATGCGGTTTGTCTGATGCCGATGAGGCGAGCTTAAGTTAATCGGCTGGTCTCTCGAGGACGTCGTCGGTGGTGGCTTCGAGGGACAAGAAAAAGCCACCGAATAAGCTTGTAGTATATCCGCTTACGGTGCCTTCTGGACGGGGAGTTCAACTCTCCCCCGTCTCCACCAAACTCTCCCCCACCAGGACGCCACTCTCCCCCTTCTGGGGAGACGGCTTCCTTTCAAGTTGCCGTACCGGCGAGTGCCGCCCTAGAAGTGCCGGGAGGTCCCGCTTGACGTAGCGGGACGCGACCCCGGGCACCTTGTCCCGGATCAACTGCATCGCCAGGGTGAGGTCGCCGCTCTCCTCCGTGACCAGAGTAGCGAAGGTGTCCCGCAGGTTGTGACCGGTGAAACCGGTAAGACCAGCACGCCTCATCAGGTCCCGGACCAGCTTCCGCATACCTTCGTAACCAAACTTCTCGTTCCGCCCACGTTTGCCCCGGAATACCTGCTCGTCGTCGGCCAGGCCGTCAGCCAGGCGGGACAACAGTTCGGCAGTCTCGGGAAGGACCGGGGCCCATTCGGCACGCTGCTTGCCGTGGCACCATATCTGATCACCGCTGATCGCCCGGACCTCTCCGGCAAGGACCTCCAGTACTTCGTTCTGGCGCCAGCCGTGACCGGCCAACAGGTGGGCTGAGGCGCGTTCCCTTAGGGACATGTCCAGTGCCAAGAACATCCTGACCTGTTCCAGGGTCATCGGGTTCGGCATCTGATCCTGGATATTCGGCCTATTCATCCCGTGCATAGGATCGGACTCCATCCAGCCCAGTGAGACCGCGTGCTTGTACAGGTAATGGATGGCGTCCTGGATGTTGAGACGGTACCGGCCCGACGGTCCATCGAAGTTCCCCAGGTAATCTAGGATGGAGTCACGGTCTGTGGGGAGGTGACGAAAGGCTGCATCGAACTGTTTCCAGGCCTTACGGTAGGTCAGGAGGGTCTGACGCTTGCGCCCGGCGTGGACCAGCTCCCGGTCATAGCTGGCGATGACGTCTGCCGTCAGCGGTGGCCCATCTTCGTTGTCCGGAATGGGAATGAGAAAGACATTTCCCTGGGCGTCGTACTGGGGCACGAAGTCGGGGTCGTAGCTGGCGCGGATGGTGCCGGGCGCATCGCCGGGGACGAGCTGCGCCAGCTCATCGGCCATCCCCGGACAGCCCGGGGCGATCCCGTGGAGTCCACCGTGACGACCGCAATCGCAGAAACGAAGGACGTCAAAGGTCTTCCGTCGCTTCTTGGGGGCTGTAGGTCCGTCGTTCGGATGGGGCCCGGGGTTTGTTCGGTCCGCCACGTCATCATCTCCACCGATCAAGGGTTGGGGATAGGCTGCCTGGCACCCAAACATCATAGCCGGGTCCCGGTAGCCCGGCAATCCCGTGAAGACGTGACAGGCCGCCGGGGCCCATATATCGGGCATACAGAGCGCCGTCCAGCGCGGTGGCCCAGGTTATCCCAGCTGACTCCTACGATGGCTACGTGCCGGACTCTCTGCTCGCACCTGGAGCACTGTCGATCGTCCCGTAGGGGGAGCCGCCATTGCCAGGGGCTTGTAGAAGACGTACCCGATACCCCCACACGTCGCCCGAGTCATTCCGGCCGGCACAGTGTTATTCCCCCGACTCGAACTTTAGTTGGACGCCACCGGTAGAACGGAGAGTCGGGGGTCTGGTTTTCGAAGGTCCAAGGGTTGTCGATAAATGGGCGATATTAGGGCGAGGATGAGCAGACGATGTGTCAACATTGGGTGCTTCCAGTCATGAAAGCCCTTACGTATGGTTTTCACCATTGCCAGGATCGCTGCAGTCTCGGTAAACACTATGAAACCCATGCGTATTTGATGGAGAATACGGATATCCATACTGGGTTTTGTCCCTCATAGTCTGTCGGGGGTCTAGGGGGACGTAAAACTATATCATTAGGCTAGCATGACCGCATCGAGCGTTAAACTAGCGACAAAGATATGTTCCCTTGCCAAATACGAGAATGTCGAAGCGTGATCGATAGTCGGCGAAGCCCTTACTTAACCAGTGTCGCCAGTTCCTCGGCAAAACCAGACTGCAGTTGCTTCAGCTTTGGCTACTTACGCGTTTTTAATCCCTTCCAACGATGCTCCCGAGCGTCGACATAGGACTGGACGATTGGAAGCGCTTATTTGTTCCGTATCGATACCAGTAGTCGGAATGGGTGTGACCAAAGCGCCTTGGTGTTTCTTGGTCCAAAATCTCCAAAGAGTTGTTAGAGGACTTGGACATAGCTCTGGAGTGGGTCTGTTAGAGGTCCTGTAAAAAAAAGATATCCCAGGTGCCGAAAGCCAGAGGCAGGATCATTGTGTTCTTGGTGGAGTCGGGGGAGAGTTGAACTACACCGAGAACGCAGACTGATTGTGTTGCTGGCGGCGTAGTTTCATAAGGGTAACTGGCAGTTAAACAACCTTAAGATACCTGCCTCGCCATGGCAGCCCTTTACTTGAACAACTTCCGAATCGCCTTGCCGGTGGCCTTTCCTGCCACCCGGCGGCCGACCCGTTTGCCTACTTTGCCCTTTTTGACGGCATTGTAATCTCCAATCAGCTTGGCGAGGGGGTGCAAAAGCCCTCTAAATCCTGCCATATCGAACCTTCAGATGTACTGCCTATTAACCGCCCGATCCACCATTAGTCCCACATGATCGGTGAGAAATCCTTGTCCACAATCATAGATCGGTCGCACTTGGGACATTTACGAGGGTGGTTCCATAATTCTGTTCGGCGTGCGGACAACTTGGTCCCAATTCGCGATCGGTTGGCCAATATGGTAGTTGGATTAAACTAGGTAGAGCCTTTGACATAAGTGGCGCCGAAGATTAGAGTCGAACTAATATGGTGTCATCCACGCAGGAATTTGCGTCTAGGTCATTTGGCGTTAACATAGTATTAGATAGCCAGAATCTCTGGCATAATTGACTGCAAACCCATCAAAGTTTCCCTGGTTCCCTCATAAATCGATCCTCCTGATCTTCGAACAGCTGCGATATTGATACTCACACTATCAAATCCCAGGTTCTTTAACGCTTGAAATTTAGGGAGGCAATCGGAAGGGTTGCCCGCAATAGCAAACCGGTCGATCAACTCTGATTCGACCAGTACGTTTAGGTCATCAGGATAAGTAACCTCTGGCTCGAAGTACCAACCGCTTGCGCGAGACGCTAAATTCTTGATCGATTCGTAACTTCCTCTTTCCATGATCGACTCGTCATACTCGCCCAGCGTGGAATAATGTGCCGTATAAAGAACTACACTCTTCCGTGCCTCTTCAGCTTCATTAGAAATACATACAGTAACTCTGGGTGATATCTCTACCTCTT
>Ga0315336_1002526_pt1 | contig 27556 bp, 20 predicted proteins | sample ASW5metaG_FD_204512 | JGI IMG/M metagenome (GOLD analysis project Ga0315336, IMG submission 204512) | Ammonia-oxidizing marine archaeal communities from Monterey Bay, California, United States - ASW #5 | ecosystem: Environmental > Aquatic > Marine > Intertidal zone | place: USA: California... | reverse complement strand
GCCTAATGTCGCGAAGGTCCCGGTCGACCACTATAGAGGCACATGGCTGGAGATTGCTCGTAGACCGATGTTCATTACCGACGGCTGTGTTGCTGGTTTTACAACCTATCGCGCAGGCAAAAGCCCGAAAGAGATCGAGGTCCTCGACGGCTGCCACGCCGGGACACCGTCCGGCAAACTCAAGACGGTTAGAGGCAAGGGCCGCCTCTTGGACGCCGACACCACGCGCGCCAAGCTTCGCGTGCGATACCCCCTCTTTATAACGTTCAACTATTGGGTCTTGTATATATCTCCAGATAAGAGCTGGTTCATCAGCGCCGACCCACAGCTTAAGAATCTTTGGATATACGCGCGCCGGCCCCCAACCAGACACAAGCTATCGATCATGGTAAGGAAGGCTCGAACCCTAGGCTATGACGTTAGCAAGTTGGAGTTTCCTCCAGCCAGATGACGGTGGCGCCGCGCGACAATCGCCCCGCTTCCCCGAAGCCCGCCAAATACTCGAGACGGTACGAACATCTCAAGCCGGCTCGAGGTCGGCAAGCTCATCGGCGGCTTCATGGACACCTTGAGCGACCGCGCGCTCGAGCCAAATGCGAGCCGCAGCTGGGTTGCGCTCGCCGGCGACGCCTTTGGAGAGATAGCGGCCCAGCATGAGTTGTGCATGCCCATGACCTCGCTCGGCGGCGGCCACGAACCATCTCTGTGCCGCCTTGTGATCGGAAGACACGCCTTCGCCAGTTTCGTACAGCGCAGCGATCGCGAACATTGCGCCCACGTGACCTGTGGCAGCGGCCTGTTTGAAAAGGTGCGCAGCGGCCAGCGACGACCGTTCTCCGCCGCGCCCATTAAGCAGCATTTCGCCGAGAGCCGCCTGCGCATCGGCCATGCCGGCGTCCGCCGCTCGCTTGAACCAAAGGCGGGCTTGCGCAAGATCGCTGGCTACACCACGCCCCTCTTGAAGCATGCGTGCGTACATGTACTGAGCCTGCGTCACGCCTTCGGCGGCGCGTCTCATCCAATGCGCCGCCCTCTCCTGGTCCTTGCCTACTCCCACCCCCTCGGAGAAACAGAGGCCGAGATTGAAGGCCGCGACCAAGTCACCTGACAGGGCAGTCGCCTCGAACCATCGCGCGACATCGACACCGTCGTCAGGCCCGACTGCACCTTCGAGAACGAGGTTCGCAAGGTCGACCTGCGATTCCCGGTGGCCTCCTTTTGCGGCCGCGCGCAGCCATCGCTTTCCTTCCTCGGCGTCCTGAGCCACTCCATTTCCAGAGAGATAAAGCGAGCCCAAGGCACGAGCGGCTGCCGGATGCCCTGCCTCCGCGGCCCGCCTGTACCAAGTGGCGGCCTCCGCGTAGTCGGGCTCGGGGCCTCTTATATACCGTTCGCCGAGGCGATAGGCGGCGTCGAGATTTCCGGCCACCGCGGCGCGACGCATCCATGCCTCGCCAGCCGCCGGATCGTGACCTGCCAAGCTGCCCTCGGTCAACGCGAGACCAAGCCTGAACTGTGCAGATGCGAGACCTTTCTCTGCCGCGACCTGATACAGCTGCGCCGCGGCTTGAAGATCAACCGGTACACCTATCCCGTGCTCAGTAAGGGCAGCCAGAAGATAGATGGCTGTCGGCAGACCTGCGTCCGCCGCGCGTTGCACCTCGGCGGCGATCCTTCCCCTATCCTCGGGGCGCTTGCGCCTTGCGAGCGAGAGGGCAAGACCCAGGCAACCTTCCGGACAGCCCGCTGCCGCGGATCTCTCGTACCAGCTATGCGCGGCATCGGGGTCGCGCATTGCTTTGGGGCCTTTGCTCAGGATGTAGCCGAGAACGGCCTGCCCGGTTGCCGATCCAGCTTCGGCCGCTTTGCTGGCGAAGCGGAGAGCCATCGAAAAGGCCGGCGCCTGTGGGGATTCTTCTTCGAATAGGCGCTGCGAACTCTTGCCTAGAGGGTCGTCTTCGTTCACGGCCAGACCGGCCACGAAAAGCGCTGCGAGAAGGGCCTGAGCATCTGCGTTTCCGTGATCAGCTGCTTTACGCAGCCATCGCGCCCCCTCCGATCGGCTTGGCGGCACACCTGAACCTTCGAGGTAAGAGCGGGCGACGCGATATTCGGCTTCGGGAATACCGGCGCGAGCGGCGATCGCAGCATGGGGAAAGGCTTCCGCGAGCTTCCCGCTCTCGGCAAGGCGAACCGCTCTGCGCAACGCCAACGACGGGTGCAACCCAGTCAACCGATCAAGGATCGCCATCTTAAGGCTCCCGCATCGCTTCCTGACCAATCGGCAGCATAGCGCCGAGAATGTATTTGAGGACCGTGCGGCGGCCTACCTTTACATCCGCGGTGACCGGCATGCCGGGACTTACTGCGAAGCCTGAGGGCACGCCATGCAGGGCGACGTCATCGATTGAGATCTGGGTGCGATAGAACAGCTCGGCGTCGGACGGCAACATGGCCAACGAACTGTTCGGGTCGCGCGCCTGCTCCCTGGCCGAGAAGGAGTCGGGGCTGACCGTGCGAACCGTTCCGTGAGCCAAGCCATATTGAGAATAGGGAAATGTATCGAATTTGATGGCCACCGGATCGCCGACGTGGACGAAGCCGCTGCTGCGGCCGACGACATTGGTCTCGATTTCGAGCACCGCGTCGGCGGGCACTAGCGTGATCAACCGTTCCCCGGACTGCAGGACCGAGCCTACGGAAACCTTGGCCACAGATTGCACCGTGGCGTCAGCCTCGCTCTTCAGTTCCACCAGTTGCTTGCGCAGCTTCGCCTTGTTGAGCAATTCGCGGGCATCGGACATACGGGAATTGGCTTCCGACAGACTTTGCGAAACTTCGGCCCGCCAACTCTGGATGTAGCCGTCGCGCTCTGCGGCAAGACCGGCCTGTTGGCGCTTGGCGGCTTCCGTCGTCTGCTCGGCGTTGCTGAGCGAGCGCGACATCTCCGCCGAGTTGTCCTCGGCGAGAAGTGTATTGAGACGGCTGCCGACTTGCCGTACCTCGAGCTGCTTGCGCATTTCCTCGATCGACCCGGCAACGGCAAGGCGCTGCCGGTAGCCCTCGGCGTCTGACTGAGAGCGAGAAATGACGGAGCTTAGCTCGTCGCTCTGGCGGTCAAAGCTTTCCAGCTTCGCATCGTAGACCGCCTTGCGGCGATCGAAGATCGAGGCCTGCAGCGTCCAGCTCGGATCCAATCCATCATAGGTGAAGGGTTGTCCATCGGCCTCGGCCTTCAGTCGGGCAACTTCGGCTTCGAGCGTCGTGACCTGGGTGGCCAACGCCGTGAGATCGGCCGAGGCGAAAGTCGCGTCGAGGCGAGCCAACACCTGCCCGGCTTTTACCTGTTGTCCCTCGCGCACCTCGATGGAGCGGACGATCGCTGTCTCCAGCGGCTGAACGATGATGTTGGGAGATTGTGAGACGACCAGGCCCCGTGTCGTTACAACCTGATCGACCGGTATCAGTGCCGAGACCGTTATCAACGCGACAACCAGTGTGCAGATGATCCAGACGATGTTTCGCGCCACTCGCGGTATGGGCGCATTGGCGACGGCCGTCGATGGCCACTGGAATTCCAAGATGGCGGGCAGTGTCGGATCGCGTGCTTCCGTCTTGCGCCGGCGGACAGAAAGGGTGGGATAGGTGGTGCTGCTCATGGCTAGCCGGGCTCACGTCAGCCGAGGCGGTACGGCCGCCAGACGGCCATGCCGGCCGTCAAGATGACGGTTCTGCTGGAACCAGAGCTGGCGGTAGACCCCACACCGCTCCAGCAGGACCGAATGAGGTGCGACGTCGATGACCTTGCCCTGATCCATGACCAGGATCTGGTCACATTCGGTCAGAGAGGCAAGCCGGTGCGAGACAATGATCATGGTGCGATCACGGGCGATGCGCATAAGATTGGCGCTGACGACCGCCTCGCTCTCGGGGTCGAGCGCGCTGGTCGCCTCGTCGAGTAAGAGGATGGTCGGATCGTGGATGAGCGCGCGCGCGATTGCCAGCCGCTGCCTTTGGCCGCCCGACACGTTGGGCGAACCTTCCTCGATGTAGGTATCGTAGCCGTTTGGCATGCGTTCGATGAACTCGGCGGCCCCTGCGAGGTGAGCTGCGCGCATGGCGTCGGAAAGAGTCAAGCCGGCGCGTCCGGCGATGATGTTGTCCCTGATCGAGCCGCGAAAGAGAAAATTGTCCTGGAGGACCACACCGAGGCCCTGACGAAGGTGACGTAGGTTGATCTCCTTGAGATCGACCCCGTCGAGCTTGAGAAAGCCGCTATAGTCGCGATTAATCCCTTGTAACAGGCGCGCGATCGTCGATTTTCCCGACCCACTCCGACCAACGATGCCGAACATCGTGCCGGCCGGAATGTCGAAGCTGACCCTGTCGAGCGCTGGCGTCTTGGTTCCGATGTAACTGAAGGTCAGATCGCTGAATTTTATCTCGCCGACGAGTTTTGGCCTTAGGCCTGCGGAAGCGGAACTGCTTTCCAACGGGCGGTTAAGAACCGACGCGGCCTCGCCGATCGCAGCCCCGACCTCCTCGTAGTCCTCGACCAGCCGAGCCAGACCGACCAGCGGCTGGGCAACGCGTTGAGCGATCATCATGAAGGCAAAAAGGCTGCCGACCATATAGCCCGATCGGTCGTTCATCGCGAGATAAGCGCCGATCAACATGGTGCCGAGGACCATGACACGCTCTATGGGCGTTACGAGGGTCTGCGGCCAATTCGCCAGTTGCCCGAAAGAGAGGCGCGCCTTGCCTGCCTCCGCCACACGCTCATCCCACAGCGCCTTGCGCTGCGGTTCGAGACCGAGCGCCTTGACGGTCTTGATGCCCACGACCGTTTCGCCGAGCGCGGCCGACTTCCAGGTCTCTGCGTCGACCACTTGCTGGTAGCGCCGGCGGAGCGGCGCAAGGAAGGCAAAGATGATCGCCATGATCACGCCCGCGCAGAAGAGCACAATCCAGGCAAGCGTGGCGTTTATGTAGAACATCACGGGTATGAGCACGCACAGAGTGATCAGGTCGAGAAATGTGCTCAGCAGCTTTCCGGTGAGGAATTCGCGTATGCGGTGGACCTGCGCGAGGTGGTACATGGTTTCGCCGGCCGGATGCCGCTCGAAATAGTCAAGCGGCAAGCGCAGGAGCCGGCTGAAGACGTGCAAGTTCAGCTTGGTGTCCAGCCGGGCGCCGACAACATTGATGATCATCCGCCGCGCGTGGCCGAGCAGCGTCTCGTAAGCGAAGACAACGGCGATTACGGCGCTCAGCAGCACAAGGGTCGATATGCTGTTGAACTGCAGCACCTTGTTCACCACCGTCATCACGATGAGGGGCGGCAGGATGGTCAGGATGCTGAGCGTGAAGGAGGCGATGCCGATATCGCGCAGCGGCCGGCTCTCCAGCCGCACGAGGTCGACCAGCCAGTGAAAGGTGAAAGGCGCATCCGCCGCGATGAAGGATCGTGTCGGTCGCAAGAGAACGGCTTCACCCGACCAAACCTGCAAAAGCCGAAGCTCGTCAATCGGCACGCCTTCGGCATCGTCGGGCGCATCGACGCTTTTTAGGAAAACGATATTCCGTTCGACACTCGCCCCGGTAAGCAGGCCCGCGCCACCGTCACTGAAGAGCAGGACGACCGGCCCCGTCTGCTCGAAGCGTAAAAGATGCGACCAGCGGATACGGACAGCGCGCGCCCACATACCGCCATTCTGCGCCCACTGGGAAAGATCGGCGGCGCTTGGAGCCGGGCTGGCGCTCGCCGCCCTGAATTCGTTGGGGTCGAGCTCGACACCGTGATAGCGAGCGACGCGCGACATCGCCTTCAAGCGCGGCGAAAGCCGGTCGAACTCGGCAGGCCCGCCAGGACTTCGTAGGGCTTCGCGTTCTCGCCCAGTCTTGCCGGACGCATCCGTTTTCGTCTCGGCCCTGATCAGGACCGGCTGGCCCTCGGCGTTGATAGGTACACCAACCATCTACCCTGCTTCCGTCGCTCGGACGACCGTTCGAGACTGCCTCAATGGGCCAACACGCGCCGGAGCTCTGCGGCTGTCCATACTATACGCCGAGCGGGCTGACTGCACGAGTCCCGCTCGCCCGCGAAAGGGGATGCGCGGGCCATGCATTCCTGCAGAGCCCGCGCAACCCTCTCTGGATCCTGGGCGGACTTTCAACTCAGTCCGTCCGACCACCATTCGCCCCTACCCATGAGGCTTCAGAATATCCTTCAAAGCGTTCTTCAGCGTGTCGTCGGTGTTGCCAAATCCGGCGCCCTGCCTGCCCTTGTCCGTGGTCAGGTCGGACGCGGAGCCGGACGGCCGGTTCTGGTTCTCACCGAAGCCCTTGACCGCATTGAGAACGTTCAAGAGATCGGTCGTCATCGAACTGACCGCCTGGCCGACGAGCTGCCGGAAGGTGCCATGGCCGTCAGAGCCGCCGCCGGGCGAACCCGACTGCAGGAACTGCGTCGTGTCCTTGAGCCCAAGCGTGTTGGCTGTGACGCTGGCATTGTTACCGCCGCCACCTCCCTTGCCCTGGCCACCTGCGGAGTTGCCCTGTCCCTGGTGGATGCCGTTATCGCCATTGTTATGGTCGCCGGAATTACCGGGCGGAGGTTGTTGTCCGTTGCCATGGCCGTTGTTGGCATGACTGCCGGTTTCACCTCCTGGACCGGTTCCTCCAGTCGGGCCTGTCGGACCAACCGAACCGGTCGAGCCGGTTGCTCCGGTCGCACCAGTCGGGCCAGTGGCACCCGTCGAACCAGTTGCCCCCGTCGAGCCTGTTGCTCCAGTAGAGCCGGTTGCGCCGGTAGAGCCTGTCGCTCCAGTCGAGCCAGTTGCTCCGGTCGAACCGGTCGATCCCGTCGAGCCGGTAGCTCCCGTCGAGCCAGTCGCGCCGGTCGAACCGGTTGCTCCAGTCGAGCCGGTTGCTCCCGTCGAGCCGGTTGCGCCGGTAGAGCCCGTCGCACCTGTAGCTCCAGTTGCTCCGGTCGAACCAGTCGCTCCGGTCGAACCGGTCGCTCCCGTCGAGCCGGTTGCTCCCGTCGAGCCAGTTGCTCCGGTCGAACCGGTCGCTCCGGTCGAGCCAGTAGCTCCCGTCGAGCCGGTCGCTCCAGTCGAGCCGGTGGCGCCCGTCGAACCGGTCGCTCCAGTCGAGCCTGTGGCACCCGTCGAGCCTGTTGCACCCGTGTCACCGGTTGCACCGGTAGAACCCGTTGCACCTGTAGCTCCAGTCGAGCCAGTCGCTCCGGTCGAGCCGGTGGCACCCGTGTCACCGGTTGCGCCGGTAGAGCCCGTCGCACCTGTAGCTCCAGTTGCTCCAGTCGAGCCAGTTGCTCCGGTCGAACCGGTTGCTCCCGTCGAACCGGTGGCGCCCGTCGAGCCAGTTGCACCCGTCGAGCCTGTCGAACCCGTGTCACCGGTTGCGCCGGTAGAGCCCGTCGCACCTGTGGCTCCAGTCGAGCCAGTTGCTCCGGTCGAACCGGTCGCTCCAGTCGAGCCGGTGGCACCCGTCGAGCCTGTCGCACCCGTGTCACCGGTTGCGCCTGTGTCGCCGGTTGCGCCGGTCGAGCCAGTTGCTCCGGTCGAACCGGTCGCGCCAGTCGAGCCCGTCGCTCCCGTGTCGCCAGTAGCTCCAGTGGCACCTGTGTCACCAGTCGCGCCGGTTGCGCCGGTCGAGCCCGTCGCACCGGTGTCGCCAGTCGCACCGGTGGCACCTGTGTCGCCAGTCGCTCCGGTCGAGCCAGTTGCGCCAGTCGAGCCCGTCGCTCCCGTGTCGCCAGTTGCGCCGGTGGCGCCAGTCGCGCCGGTTGCCCCGGTCGAGCCCGTCGCACCGGTTGGGCCAGTCGCACCGGTGGCACCTGTGTCGCCAGTTGCTCCGGTCGCGCCTGTTGCTCCCGTCGAGCCGGTGGCACCCGTCGAACCGGTCGCTCCCGTCCAGCCCGTCGCGCCTGTGTCACCAGTCGCTCCTGTGGCCCCGGTTGCGCCGGTGGCGCCCGTTGCGCCAGTCGCACCGGTGGCGCCCGTTGCGCCAGTCGCACCGGTGGCGCCCGTTGCGCCGGTAGCACCCGTCGCGCCCGTCGGACCTGCGGGGCCTGTTGCGCCCGTCGCACCAGTCGACGTGACGGTCAGGAGACCTCCGGTAAAGTGGTTGCCATCATTGCCCGAACCGCCAGGACTATTGATGGCCGTGGTCGTGAAAGTATAGGTCGGAGGACTGGTAGCAGGAACAACAGGAGTAAGCGTACCGTATAGATGAAAACCAGAATCATAGATGAGATAAGTATGAGTAGAGTCAGGTACAGTTACGGATATCGAGAAATTTGGAGCTGCCGAATTCGCCGCCGATGGAAGATTGAAGCTGCCAACCACCGTATCATCAGTGGTAGCAGCCGTGCCATTTGTATCAACAAGATAGTATGTGTTGATATTTTTACTGGAACCAGAATCCGTGATGCCTGTGAGCGTCAGGCTTCCCCCGTCCAGCACCCCGGCGTAGTTCTCCAACCCATTCAAGGTCAGCGGCGGCAGGGGCCGGGACGCGCCGGCGGACAGTTCCCAGGCACCGCCCAGGGCCGCCGCGCCAACCAATGATTTGGACGCTAGAACGTCTGCGCCAACCGCTGATTCCAGCGCCGCAACGAAGGTTTCGCCAGAATTCCCTGCGGCCGTCTCGCAACTCCACAGCCGCAGCTCGCCGCCAGCAGCGAGCGCCCTGCCTATCGTGGCGACATCCTCGGCTTCATCCTTCAGCGTGGCGGCGGACCACTCTCCCGCGGTGAACTGAACCCGTCCCGGCGCGCCATGCGCCATGATGTGGACCGCATCGAGCGCTTCGTGACCCGCAAGCGCGGCGGCGATCTGCTGCGCTGCCGGCCGACGGCCGTCGAGCACGACAGCCCGGACCTCAGGCCTGAGGTTGCCAAGAACGGTGTCGAGGTCGGAGACTGAAGGATCCAGAAATAGAATTTCAGACGCACGGGCCATGACTGGCTCCTGTTGGGTTTGAATTCGATTCAAAAGGAAACCGCCCGTTGGCTTAGGCGGAGAGCGCTGGGAAAAAGGGGCCAGGGAGCAGTCATCTTCCGGATGGACCGACAGCGCCGCCTGGATGTCCGACAGTCGGGGTCTCTACACGGAGGAAATCGGCGACCTGAAAATTCCCGCTGTCGTCAAAGGTGCCGATTGCAAGCGCTTGGGCGCTGCTTGGGACCTTCACGGTGAGCGCAACGGCGAGGCTTCGCTGGACGGTTTTGGGAAGTACAACCTGGCCGACAATCGCACTCTTGGCCGTATCTAGAATGAAATAGTTTTCATTCTCGGTCTTCTCCCCGATGGGCAAGACACCTCGAATGGTAACTTCCATCACCGCAAAACCTGCCGTGTAGCTCATGACAATTCTCCTTGATCGACGGCGGCTTCTGCCGCTGTCTTCTTTTGTCTCGTGGTCTCATGCGGGGGGCCAACCAACGAACCGGCCGGATCCCGGTGACGGGGCTGGGAATCGTTCAATTCCAGGAGAGGTTCGCGGACCCGTGGCCGCGCTCGACGACGCGTTTCGTCAGGGCCACCGTTGCGAGCGGAAAAGTTCGGGAAAGGCCGGGAAATGTGGTCGTGCGCGCCAACATTGGCACGGCACCATCCGGCAGCCGGTAACACTCGAAACACTGTCAACTCCATCACGCGTATCGCGACTTCGCGGCGACGAACCGGCGAGGGAACCGACTACTTGCTAAGAAACTTCAATTGGGAAAACTGGCGGGACTTTGACCAATAGCTGAAGTCAAAGCGCCCGTCCCCATGGCACGCCACCAATAACAACGTCCTTACGCATGAAAGTGGCTTGCTCCTGGATCCCTTCCTAGCTTCGCAGACGTCCGCATAGCGCGGCCCTTCGCTTGATCTGCGACCCACCCCCGGTTGCATTAGGTATTAGTAAATTCGAAAATTATCAACTTGTAAATGGCTTGGTTACCGAATTATGAATCGCAGGACCATGACTGCCCTTGCCAATTGAACATCGACATGACTGCTCGTGTCCGAATATCTTTGCAAATTCGCCACTTAGGGTGGAAGCGCGGCGTCGGCGAAAAAATCACGAGAGTTCGATCGGCGAGGTTAGTGCGGCTGGGTGTGCTTGAGACACGGTCGAGGCCCGCAGGTCCTTGTCACCGCGAAAGTCCTGACTAACATGAATGAGGCGAAGACACTTGTGCTGTGGGCATGTAGCAAAGCACTCGGCGCAAGAATTTTCTTCCAAGGCAATCGCCATTTCGGGTGGCTTACGGCGCAACCGCCCAAGACTTGAAGCATCAGGGAAGGCCACAGTCTTCATATGACAAACGGCAAGCGCCTCTGCCTCAACATGATCGTCAAGAACGAGATGGCGAACCTGGAGCGCTGTCTCGGCGCGGTTGCCGACCATATCGATTGCTGGGTCATCGGCGACACCGGCTCGACCGATGGAACGCAGAACTTCATCCGATCGTTCTTCGCCGCGCGCAATGTGCCTGGCGAGCTGCATGAATTTCCGTTCCACAATTTCGAGCAGGCGCGCAACGCTGCGCTCGACCATGCCTACGCGTCGCCGCTCGCCTATGACTATCTGCTGTTTGACGACGCCGACATGCAGCTTGTTGTTGAAGACACGGGATTCCGCGAACGCCTCGATGCGCCCGGTTATCGGTTGCTGCAACGGGCGGATTCAGGCCTTGCCTATTGGAACACACGCCTGGTCAGGCGCGACGCCAATGCGCGCTACCACGGCGTGACCCACGAGTATATCGACGTGCCCGGCGGCGTGCAGGAACTGGGACGTGTCTGGTACAAGGATCACGCCACGGGTTCGAACCGCGTCGACAAATTCGAGCGCGACATCAAACTTCTGTTGGGTGCCCTGGACAAGGACCCGGAGAACCATCGCTACTGGTTCTACCTGGCACAATCCTACCGTGATGCCGGTCGGACCGCGGAGGCGGCGGTGGCCTACGCCAAGCGTGCTGCGATGGGCGGCTGGGACGAGGAGGCATGGAACGCCCGTCTCCAGGAGGCCCGGTGCCTCAAGAAGATGGGCGACGATGCAGGCTTTATCCGCCAGGCGCTCGCCGCATTCAACCAGCGTCCGCAGCGCGCCGAGCCGCTATACGACCTTGCCCACCACTATCGCGAGAAAGGCATGAACGACGCCAGCGTGCTGTTTTCGGAAGCCGGACTGGCGATCAGGCGACCCGAACAGGACATCCTGTTCCTGGAGGATTTTGTCTACACGGCGGGAATGATGGAGGAATATGCGATCGCCGCGAACTACTCCCGCGATCCCGCGCGTAAGGATCGAGGCTTCGCGGCTTGCAACTGGCTGGCGCTGAACCGGGAGATCGGCGACGCGCCGAGGGACCTGGCGCGATCCAATCTATATTTTTATACGCGGCCGGCGAACGAAATCATGCCGTCCTTCAAGGCACGGCAGATAAATTTTGCCGCGCCGGCGGGTTACGTGGCCATCAACCCTTCTGTAGCGCGCCTCGGCGACGGGATCGTGCTGCTGCAGCGCACCGTAAACTACAAATTGACCGACGACGGCCATTACGCCACGCCCGGCAACGCGCCGATCACCACGCGCAACTTCTTGCTGCGCCTCGACAGCGATCTCGTAGTGAAGAGCGTGAGCGAAGTGCTGCCGCCGGCCGATCTGCCCTCGCCTGCTTACGATCAGGTGCTCGGCTTTGAGGACATGCGGCTGTTCTCCTGGCGCGACAAGCTTTGGGGGCTCGCCTGCGTGCGCCAGCTCACGCCGGAGGGATGGTGTGAGCAGGTGCTGGCAAGAATTGAAGACGGTGGGCTCGGACCGCATATCCTCACCGATTGGCGCGTCGTCCGCCCGGCCGGCCAACGGCAGCACGAGAAGAACTGGATGCCGCTGGTCGAGCGCACTTCCGACGGCAGCGACCGGCTCCGTTTCATCTATTTGTGCGACCCCACGAAGATACTGGGCGAGGATGGTCGGACGTTTTCGGAGCAGGAGCCAGCGATCGCAGCGCCACAGTTCAGCGGCGGTTCGCAGGCAATTTCGTTCAACGGCGGCTGGCTGGCGCTGATACACGAGGCGCGCGCAAGGGCAAACGAGGACCAACGTTACTACCAGCACCGCTTCGTCTGGTTCGACAGTGCGTACCGTCTCACCAAGGTCTCGCGGCCCGTCTACTTCAATGCCAAAGGTGTGGAGTTTGCTGCCGGGCTTGCCTGGCATCCCGACGCCAGGAGGCTCATGATCTCCTACGGCTCAGGCGATCGCGAGTCATGGATTGCGACGGTAGAGGCTGACGAGGTCGCAGCTTGCCTCGACAGCGTTGCAGACCTGGCTTCCGGCCTCACCGTTGCCGGTGGCGGCGTCAAGCCGACACCACCTCTCGCTTCGGGGGGCGTGGGAGATGCTGATCGGATCAGGTCCCGCATCAGCGACGACGGCCCAAACGGCGCCGATGCACCCACCGCACCGAGGTCTTTCGCGTTCCGTTCGGGCCGGACAACAGAGGAATTCTTCCGCAAGCTCGCGCCCTTCCTGTCAGCGGTCGACTCCCCGGTGGAACGGCGCCGGCAGTCGCGGCATTTCGATCGGCGCATCGTGCCGTTCGTCAGCCGCGGCGCGGCGCTGCCGCAGATCCACTGCTTCTACGAGGTGCTTTCCGACAGAGCCGAGCACCGCACCTTGATCGCAGCCACCACCTCGATGAGAGCGGCCGGCCATCCGGTGCGCGTGTGGAGCTATTCGCCGAAGCGATTGGAGTTCCTGCTGCCGCACGGCGTTGAGGTGAGTGCCGCCGACGACGTCATGCCTCGGACCATGTTCGAGCGCATCGTCGCCAATTCCGAGATCAGGTATTTCAGCGATCTCTTCCGCTACGCCGTGCTGTACGAGCATGGCGGGCTGTGGATGGATTCCGACATTGTCATGCTGCGGCCGTTTCCCTTCAGCGGCGATCATTTCTTCAATCTGCAATGGCGTGGATCGCACAAGGGCCATTTTGTTTGTGGCAACGTCATCTATGCCAAACCCTACAGCCGACACCTCAGGGCGCTTTATGAAATGTCGATCGAGCGCTTCCATGCCGCATCCGGCAAGGAATTCGGTGACATCGGACCAAAGCTTCTCTCCGATTACATCGCCTCGGACGCAGGCTCAGAGCTGCACGACTGGCTATTCAGCCCGATGTTCTTCAACTCGATCGACTGGACGGAGATAGACAGGTTCGAAAAGCCGATCGCGGAACTGGCTGACTATTTGAACGATGAGCGCGTTTTCGGAATCCACCTTTGGACGGCGCGCAACGAAGCGAGGACTGAAGAAAAAAGCGCCCCATTCATCGCGCAGCTGATCAGCCCGCTCGACGGCTTCCCCGCGTTCACAAAACTCGCCGACCGATTCAACACTGACAAGAACCGGCACACCGGCAACCGCCATTTTTATGCGAGGGTCTACGATCGCCTGTTGTCGGCGCGGCGGGTGTCCATGCGCAGACTTATGGAGATCGGCCTCTGTCGGGGCTTGGCAGAGGGCAACCAGACCGAAACCCCATCCGTCTCGCTGTGGCAGAGCTACTTTCCGTTCTGCCAGGTTATCGGCGTCGACCTCACTGATTTCTCTCGTCTGAACAACGAAAGGTTCAAATCGTTCGTTTGCGACCAATCCAAGCTGGACGACCTGCGCGGCGTCGCCGCGAAGGTCGAACCGGGCTCGCTCGACGTCATTGTCGACGACGGCAGCCACGCCTCCTATGACGAACAACTGACGCTGCGCGAGTTCTTTCCGCTGCTTGCCGAGGGTGGCTGGTATTTCATCGAGGACCTCGACTGGCAGCCGCCTGGCGAAGACACCACCAAGATCACGTCGACCAAGACATTGTTGCGCGAGATCAAGGAATTCGGGGTAGCGCAGTCGGTCGATCCGCTCGGTGTCAGCAGGTTGGCCGGGCAATTTGCCGATATTCTGTTTTTCGACAGCCACTACGAGCTTAACAGGGCAAAATTGCTCGGCGGGCTCGTGGCTATCCGAAAGCGCGGCCAGTCCGGCATGTCCGCATAGGAACTTCGCAGGGGGCGGGGAAGGCTTCGTGAAAGTCGCAGTCTATACCATCGCATTGAACGAAGCCGCCAACGCGGAACGTTGGGCGAATTCCGCCGCCGATGCCGACTACCGGGTTGTAGCCGACACCGGAAGCACCGACGACACGGTGGAACGGCTGAGAGCTGCTGGGGTTACGGTGCACAAGATAGCGATCCGCCCGTGGCGCTTTGACGACGCCCGCAATGCCGCCATGGCGCTGCTTCCCGCTGACGTCGACGTGTGTTGCACGATGGACATGGACAGGTTTCTCGAGCCCGGTTGGCGAAGGAAGCTCGAGGCCGCCTGGACTTCCGAGACCACAGCCCTTTATTGCCAGACGATATACAGATCGAGTGTCGAGGACCCGACACCGCTGCGAGGCTGGTCGACGAAGAACTTTCATCACCGTTGGGGGTATCGCTTCAAGCGGCCCGTCCACGAGGCGCTGGTGTTCACCGGAGAGCGGGAGGTCACGGCAAACAGCAGCGACATTGTGATGTACGAGGTGCAGGATTTGTCCAAGCCCACGCGCGGCAACTACCTGCCGTTGATGGAAGTGGCGCACAAGGAAGATCCCGAAGACGCCCAGATCTGCTTTTGGCTCGGACGAGACTTGATGTGGGCCAATCAGCAAGAGCGGGCCGTCGAACTCCTCGAGCGCTACCTTGCCTTGCCGACAAGCAGATGGGGCGAGGAACGTTCCGAGGCGATGCGCTATATCGCGCGCATGCAACCGGAGCAAAGGTTAGCTTGGCTGGACAAAGCCCGGATGGAAGCGCCGCACAGGCGTGAGATTTGGCTTGATCTGGCCGAGGAATTCCACGGCAGGGAAGACTGGTTGAATCTGTTCTGGGCATGCAGCAACGGCATCGAAAAGACGCACCGAACTGGAAGCTATCTGGATGATGCGAACTGCTGGAGTTTTCGGCTCTACGATCTCGGGGCTATCGCGTCTTGGCACCTCAAAGCCTTGGACCGCGCGGTGGAGTGGGGACAAAAAGCGCTTGAGCTGGACCCAGACAACCAGCGGCTCAATAACAATCTCCATTTTTTTCTGCGGCTCCAAGAGGAGAATCGCAACATGCAGGGCGCGTAGCCACCGATGTGCGATCAAAATAATCGGATCGCCAGCTCAGGTGTTGATCCGGACCGATTCTTCGGGTCGTTCGTCGCTGATGACCAGCGGTGGCAGGCAGACATATGCCTTCAACGAGGGCATTACTCCATTGATGATACAGTCAATTCCAGCGTTATTCAGCCTGAGGCCAAATCCTGTAAAATCCACGACCATAGGGCGAACTGGAAGGCACCAATCGAGGAGTGCGCGGGCGCCCTTTGGGGAAACTGAATAACACACGAGCCCCAAAAGATAGCGTGCCCGAAGAAGACTGGGCTCCGTCTCGGCCTCCTGAAAATCCTGCGTTCTTGTCATCACCTCGCCTGCAAAGAATTGCAACCTTGCACCGGTTCCGCCTGGAAGAGCATCTAGCCAAGCATAACATCGCAGGCTTGCACTCCACAGGATGAAGTCCCAGTCAGGTCTAACAGTCGCCATGAGCAAATGCATGTGGCGTTCGAAATGACGAGAAAATATGGCGTCGTCCTCGGCGACGGTTACAGGCTGATCTCGCTCAACTGCCGCCTTCCACAGAGCGACATGAGACATCGCGCATCCCAGGCTACCAGGAGTGTAATCCAGATCTGAGGAGATGGTGTTGTCTTTCAAAAGCTGGCCGCGATCTAAAGCGCGGCCATCCACTCCAGGCACTCTCTGAATACTACTTAGATGGGCGTTTTCTTTGTAGAATCTTTCGATTCGATCTACGCTACGATCAAGATTGATGACGTGAACACGTTCTAGCATTCGCTCACCACGGAGCGTGCCGTCCGCACGTCCAGCCAGTTATGATGCCGTCTATTCTTAACTCGGAGTTCCACTACGACCCCATGCCTTCGAGGATCCGCATGCTATTTCAATCGTGGTTCGTCGAACATCTGGAATCGCAATGCTGAGGCGGGATTTCCTTACGCTATTGGGCTGCTCAGCAGCCGGCGGCTTGGTTTCTGCCACGCTTGCCGCTAGAGATGTGCCGACAAAGGTTTACGATGCAATGTCGCCGTCGGGCCCGCCTGCCAATCGATCTCCAACCCTCCTCACCGCTCCCATTGAACTAGCAGGCGATTGGGGCCGTATGCTCCCCAATTCCGCAGACCTGGTTCTCGAACGCATGCGGTATGCCTGCCTCGATGGCCTTCGCCTCGTCTCCGACCGCCAGCCGACCCGGCTTCGCGTCGACGAGCATACTTCGGGGCAGCCCGCCATCTGGCTGCATCCGGACAACAGGGATATGGCCTGGGTCATCGTCGACATCGGCGAGCGGGACTGGTCGAAGCTTGCCTACCAGTTCGGCCATGAACTTGGCCATGTGCTTGCCAACAGCTGGCAGGCTGACGCCAAGCCAGCCCCGCCGTGCCAATGGCTCGAGGAAGCCATTGTCGAAGCCTTCTCAGTGCATGGACTCGGGCGCCTGGCCAAGGACTGGAAGCAGAACCCGCCCTTCGCCGGCGACAACGCCTTCGGCGATGCCATTGCCACGTATCGTGAGAACATCCGCAAAGCCTATGCCGCGCTCGCCGACAGCCAGGGGCTTACCCGCGACGCCGCAGCGTGGTTCATCGACCATCGAAGCGAAATCGAGATTCCGGGCCTAAATCCGTTCGCGCAGGCGATGTCACTGACCATTCTCTCGAAATATGAGCAGGCTCCAACGTGCATTGAGGCTGTTGGCGCACTTAACCGCTGGCCCGGCCGCGGCGGTGTTCCGGCCGGCGAATATCTTCAGCGATGGAAAGACAGCTGTGACGAGTTGCAAGCCTCGCCGCAACTGCCGCTCCACTTGGGCGAGCTTTTGCGGATTTCGCTTCGTTAGCAGCAAAATGCTCGGCATCGCGGCGACAATGTTGGAGCAACCCGATGAGGGCTCGATCCTGTTCGAAGGCCGTGACATTTCGGCCATGAACGGGCGGGAGCGCCTGGCGATGCGCAGCGGGTTCCAGCTCCTGATTCAGGATCCCTACAACTGCCTGCCTCCGCACCTGCCCGTTGGCCGCTCGATTGGGCTGGGGCTCGAGGTCCATGGCGTCGCCCGCAAGGAGATCGACGCACGCGTGCGTGATGTCATGCGGGAAGTCGGACTTTCGTTGGACGATCTGCATTCGCTGCCCGGAAGCATGAGCGCCGGGCACCGACAGCGCGTGAACATCGCTCGCGCCTTGGTCTTGAGCCGCGCCTTGTGATCCTCGATGAGACGTGGTCGGCGCTCGACCCCGTGGAACGGTCGCACCTGCTGGCCCTTTTTGAGCAATTGCAGGTCAAGCATGGCCTGACCTACCTGTTCATCTCACACGATCTTGCCGTCCGCACGCGCATCGCCGTCATGTATCTCGGCAAAATGGTCGAGGTCGCAGATACGAGCGGGACCTTTTATGATCCAGGACATCCCTATACCCGGGCGCTGCTGTCCGCCGTGCCGACCCTTGACGCCAATCCCTGCAAGCCCGAGGAATGCCTTCTCGACGGGGAGCCCCCGATCCGATCTGCCTGCCCTCGGGCTGCTCCTTCCGGCTCTTTTGCCGACCAACTGCAACGCCAACTTACCCGAGAGTTTGGCTTGCCACAGCATAGGTCTTGGGCACAACCAAACCGCCCACGGAAAAATCTGCGAGGCGTTTGCCCAAAGACATGGTCAGCACCGTGTCGAAGACCGGCAATCCGGCGTGCGACAGAAAGGCAGCGAACTCGCCACTGTCCATGTGGGTGTCGACCCGAAGGAACGACCCCGAATGGTCGGCCATGTGCGGCCGTAGTACCGCTGCGGCGTCGGCATCGCTTTCGGCCACGACCGGCCCCACGACATGGCCCCGGCCGAACGGTCGACAGAGCGCGAAAGCGGTCAACTTGCTTTCCCTGAAAAGCCCATAGCCGGTCGAATGTGCAAAGAGCTTTTCAATGAGCGCCGTCCGCTGCACCCCGAAGCCTGCCGCGTCGAGGGCGACCACCGTCCGAATGTCGCCCGCATCCAAAGTCCGCATGTCACCGCGCGACTGAGCCGCGCTGCCCTTCGTCGGCACGCGGACGATGCCCTGGCATTGGTAAAGCGTCTTCTCCGGCTGGAAGTCGAGTGAGAGATAGAGCCGTCGCGCCGCGCGGGTCGCGTTGAGGCGCAGGTCGCGTCCAGGGATCTTGTCGAAGACCCTCTTCATCAGCCATTGCGCCGCCCCCAACGTCTGAAGCCGGGGGGAGGTGATGACCATGCCGATAGTTGCGAAATCGGGGCCGTGCGGGAACCACATGGCCGAACCGAGAACGCGGCCAATCTCATCGAGCGCCACGAAACCCTGCCCCGATTCCCGCAGGAACTGCCAGTCCTCGGCTCGGTGTGGCCATCCCACGGAGAGCGAGTGGGCATGCAAGCGATCGAGGTCGATGCCTTCGATATCGGCGATCCGCATCGAGAAGGCATCGATTTTCAAGCTTTCGGACGGCTTCAATTCCTTGCCTCTGAAAGATTGCGTAACGGGTGACACACAACACCCCCTGCCCTGCCAACGGTAAACGACCAGTACGATACGATTTGCTCGAAAGCCGCGCGCCATCGCAAGATTCGACTGAAACACTTCCGCTTTCGGCACGCAATCGCGAAAGAACGCACCCATTCTCTGCGGCAATTCTGCAGTTATGGCCGGCGGCGCCGTTCCCGGCGATCCCGAAAATGCCTTGAGGGCTGGAATGGACGTCTTCGACATCCTCGACCGTCTCGTCGCCTTTCCGTCGGTCGCCGGCAAGCCGAACGGCGACATTGCCGGCTGGATCGAAGCCTATCTCAGCGAAATTGGCGCAAGGGTCACCCTGCTTCCCGGACCGGAAGGCGACCGTTCCAATCTTTTCGCGACGATCGGGCCCGCCGAGGTTCCGGGCTACATCCTCTCAGGCCACATGGACGTCGTCCCGGCCGGCGAGCCGCAATGGAGCTCAACCCCTTTCGCGCTGCGTCGGGAAGGCGAGCGGCTCTATGGACGCGGCACAACGGACATGAAAGGGTTTCTTGCCGCCGCGCTGGCGGCTGTGTCCACGTTGGCCGAGCTGCCCCTTGCTCGGCCGATCCATATCGCCCTTTCCTATGACGAGGAGGTCGGGTGCCGCGGCGTGCCGCATCTGATCGCCCGGCTTCCTGAACTTTGCGCCAAACCCCTCGGGGTCATCGTGGGCGAACCGAGCGGCCTGCGCGCGGTGTGCGGCCACAAAGGCAAGGCGGCCGCCCGCGTGATCATTAAGGGGCGATCGGGCCATTCCTCGCGGCCGGATCTCGGGCTCAACGCCATCCATGCGATGGCCGATGTCCTGACCTTAGCGGTTAGCGAAGCCGGGCGGCTGACTCAAGGTCCGTTCGACCCGACCTTTGAACCTGCCTATTCCTCGCTTCAGGCTGGCGTGATCGCCGGGGGGCAGTCGGTCAACATCATCCCTGACAGCTCCACTCTGGATCTGGAGGCGCGCGCCATACCGGGGATCGACCCGGCCGAACTGCTAGTGCCCATCAAGAAACAGGCCGAGGCTCTTGCCGCCCAAGGCTATGATGTCGAGTGGATGCCGATCAGCGCCTATCCGGCGCTGTCACTGCCGCAAGACTCGGGCCTGGCGACGCTGCTGGGAGAATTGACCGGTGAGACTCCTCTGGCCGCCGTCAGCTACGGCACGGAGGCCGGTCTTTACCAGGCGGCCGGGCTCGATGCGATCATCTGCGGCCCCGGCGACATCAACCGCGCTCACAAGCCGGACGAGTATATCATGGCCAGCGAGCTCACTGCGTGCCAGCGTATGATCGAGGCGCTGGGCGCCCTTCGAGCAGGCTGAAGGACCAACCGGGATGACCTTCCTGTTCAATTCCGACGCGCGGCGCGGCGCCATCTTCGCCGACGCCATCGCGAACGAGTTACCGGAGCTCCCTTTCGCCATCGACGCCGCGACGGTCGATCCCGACGCGGTGCGCTATCTCATCACCTGGACGGTACCAGAAAACCTGGCACGTTACCGCAACCTCGAGATCCTGTTTTCCATGGGCGCCGGCGTCGATCAGTTTCGCTTCGATGCGGTGCCACCGACGGTGAAGGTTGTGCGCATGATCGAGGAAGGCATCGTGCGCATGATGCAGGAATATGTGACGCTCGCCGTGCTTGCGCTTCACCGCAACCTACCGGCCTATCTGGCGCAACAGCGCGCTGGCGAATGGCGCGACATCGCGCAGCTTCAGTCTGGGTGGCGCCGGATCGGCATGCTCGGTCTAGGGCAGCTCGGCCAGGCCGTCCTCGAGCGGCTGAAGCCTTTCGGCTTCCCGCTCGCCGGCTGGAGCCGCTCGCCGCGCCAAATCGAGGGCGTGCGCTGCCATCATGGCGAGCTTGGGTTGAAAGAGATGGTCGTGGCCAGCGACATCTTGGTCTGCCTGTTGCCGCTGACTGAGGAAACACGAGGGTTCCTCAACGCCGATCTGCTCGCGAAATTGCCCAAGGGCGCGGCGCTGGTCCACACTGGACGCGGGCCGCAGCTCGACCACGAAGCACTTGTCGCCGCGCTCGACAGCGGTCATCTGTCGTCGGCGATGATCGACGTGACCGATCCCGAACCGCTGCCATCCGACCATCCGTTCTGGTCGCATCCCAAGATCATCCTCACCCCACATGTCGCCAGCGTCACCCAGCCGGCAACGGCCGCCCGCGCCGTCATCGAGAATATCAAACGCCACCGCGCCGGTCTCGATCCCATAGGGCTCGTCGACCGCTCGCGCGGTTATTGAAGTCCAACCGAAAGGCCATCCTTTGTCCCTGCTCAAGTCCGTCGACACCAACCCAAGCTTTTCACCGCGAGAATCCAAGGCGTTGCCCGAGCGACTGATTGCTGGCGACCCTGCCTTCAAGACCTGGACGCAGGACGTCGCCAAGGACGATCTCGTCCATACCGGTGTCTGGGAGGCGACACCGGGCGAGACCCGCTCGATCAAGGGGGAGACCTTCGAGTTCTGCCACATCCTCTCCGGTGTGGTCGAAATCACGCCCGATGCCGGCGAGGTCGTGACCTACAGAGCCGGCGACAGCTTCGTGATGAAGCCGGGCTTCACCGGCGTCTGGAAGACCATCGAGACGGTGCGCAAGATCTACGTCACCGTAGGCTAGCGAGCGTCCACGCGGAAGATTTTGCCGTCGCTGACGTCCGACACGCAACATTCGTCGGCGGTGGATCAGCGAACAGCGCATGCTGCGAGCCGCCAGGCGCTACGCTCAAGCCGACACTGCCGACTGGTTTGCCCATGAGCCTAAGCTTCGATCCCGACACGATCTCCCTCCCCGTCGGCCACTTCATCGGCGGCGATCTGATTTCGGCCGGGGGGGCTATTGAGATGCGGCGTCCGTCCGACGGCAAGGCCCATGCGGCCTGCCCGGTGGCAGGTGCGGATATGATCGACCGTGCGGTCGAGAGCGCCAAGGCGGCGCTGAAAGCCAGCAACTGGGGCGGCGTTCGGCCGCGCGAACGCACCAGGGCACTCCAGGCCTGGGCCGACCTGATCGAGGCGGAAGCCGAAACCCTGGCCAGGATCGAGGCGCTGTGCTCGACGCGACCCGTCAGCCAGCTCGTTGCCGGCGATATTGCCATCACCGCCGAGCAGATCCGCTTCTTCGCCGAATTCGCCGACAAGGAAGGTAGCGAGCTCGTGCCGACGGACGACGCCAGTCTCGGCATGATCATGAGCGAGCCCTATGGCATCGTCGGCGCAATCACGCCCTGGAATTTTCCGATCTCGATGGCCGGATGGAAACTCGGCCCGGCGCTGGCGGCGGGCAATGCAGTAGTGTTAAAACCTTCTGAGATGACGCCGTTCTCGGCCGTCTATCTGGCGCAACTCGCCGTTAGAGCCGGTCTGCCCGCCGGGCTGATCAACGTAGTGCTGGGCGACGGCCCGACGACCGGCACGGCACTGACCGGTCATCCCGAGATCGCGAAGGTCTCTTTCACCGGCTCGACCCGCGCCGGCGCGGCAATCATGGAAAATGTCGCGCGCACCGGCGTCAAGCCGATGACGCTGGAACTCGGAGGCAAGAGCCCGCAGCTCGTTTTTGCCGATGCCGATCTCGACAAGGCGGCAACCGCGATCGCCGGCAGCGTCATCCTCAACGCCGGCCAGGCCTGCGTTGCCGGCACGCGCCTGATCGTCGAGAGCAGCGTGGCCGATAGGCTGACGGCCGCCATCGTGCAGAGGATGAAGGCGGTGCGGCCCGGCCCGACCTGGGACGAGGCGACGCAGTATTCGCCCATCATCTCGGAGCGGCAGCGGGCGCGTGTCGACGGCATCGTGCGGGCCGCGGTAGAGGCCGGGGGCGAATGCCTGACCGGCGGCGTGGCCATGGAAGCTCCCGGCTATTTCTACCAGCCGACGCTCATTGCCAATGTCGACCAAGCCAATCCCGCGATCGTGGAGGAGATATTCGGCCCGGTCCTGACCATCCAGACATTCGAGACCGAGGACGAGGCACTGGCACTGTCCAGCCATCCGACCTACGGACTGGCTTCCGGCCTATTCACTTCCGACCTGTCGCGCACGATTCGTCTCGCACGCAAGCTCGAAGCGGGCACAGTCTGGGTCAATCGCTACAGCCGCTCGCGCGACCACATCCTGCCGACCGGCGGCTACAAGCGCTCCGGCATCGGCAAGGACCTTGGCCGCGAGGCGTATCTCGCCAACCGCAGGACCAAGAGCGTCCTGATCAGCCTCTAGAGAGATGCCTATGAAGTGCTATTCGATCGCCCTGATCCCCGGCGACGGCATCGGCCACGACGTGACCGCCGCCGCCTGGACTGTGCTGGAAACGGTGGCCGGACAATCCGGCTTTGCCCTGTCAGGCACCGAGTTCTCCTGGTCCTGCCGCTTCTACAAGGAGACCGGCCGCATGATGCCGCAGGACGCCATTGAGACCCTACGCGGCTTCGACGCCATCCTGCTGGGCGCGGTCGGCTGGCCGGCGGAGGTGCCGGATTCCGTTTCGCTGCACGGTCTGCTACTGCCGATCCGCAAGGCATTCGTGCAATATGCCAACATCCGGCCGCACCGCCTGCTGCCGGGTGTGACGGGCCCGCTGCGGGCCGAGCGCTTCGACATCCTGTGCATCCGCGAGAATACCGAAGGCGAGTATTCGGGCGCCGGCGGGCGCGTGCATCAGGACACGTTGGACGAGGTCGCGGTGGAGACCTCGATCTTCACCCGCGTCGGCGTCGAGCGCATCCTGCGCTTCGGCTTCGAGCAGGCGCGGTCGCGTCGGGGCAAGCTGGCCTCCGTCACGAAGTCCAATGCGCAGAAATACTCGATGGTCTTCTGGGACGAGATCACGCGAAAGCTGGCGGCGGACTATCCTGATGTCACAGTGACCAGCTACCATGTGGACGCGCTCGCCGCACGCATGATCATGGCGCCCGAGAGCCTCGACGTGGTCGTCGCCTCCAACCTCTTCGGCGACATCCTGACCGACATCGGCGCGGCGATCCAGGGCGGGCTCGGCTACGCCGCCTCCGCCAACATCAATCCCGACCGCTCGGCGCCGTCGATGTTCGAGCCGGTGCACGGCTCGGCGCCCGACATCGCCCATCTCGGCATCGCAAATCCGATCGCGACGATCTGGTCGGGTGCGATGATGCTCGACCATCTCGGCGAGAGCGCCGCCGCCGGCCGTATCATGAAGGCGATCGAAGAGACGACCGCGCGCGGCATCGGAACCACTGCCGGCAAGGAAAAAACAGACACCATCACAGCCGCCGTCGTCGCGGCGCTCAATTGAACGCAAGGTCGCTTTCGATGAAAACCTTGAAGGACAAAAGCCTCTTCCGCGAAGCCGGACTGATTGGCGGTGAATGGGTTGCTGCCGGCTCCGGCAAGACGGTCGACGTCATCGATCCGGCGACGCAGGCCGCGATCGGCACAGTGCCCGACATGGCCGGTGCGGAGACCCGTGCGGCCATCGAAGCCGCCGCCGCCTCCTATCGTAACTGGAGGAACAAGACCAACGCCGAGCGCGCGGCGCTGCTCGAAGACTGGCATGGCCTGATGCTTGCGCATCTGGACGATCTGGCGCTGATCCTGACGACCGAACAGGGCAAGCCGCTGGACGAGGCCAAGGGTGAGATCCGCTATGGCGCCTCCTTCGTGAAATGGTTCGCGGAAGAAGCACGCCGCATCAACGGACACACGATCCCCTCGCCCACGCCGGACCGGCGCATCATCGTGTTGAAGGAACCGGTCGGGGTGTGCGGCATCATCACGCCGTGGAATTTTCCCAACGCCATGATCACCCGCAAGGTCGCGCCGGCCTTGGCGGCCGGCTGCACGGTGGTGATCAAACCGTCCGAGTTCACGCCCTATTCGGCGCTGGCGCTTGGCGCGCTCGCCGAACGCGCGGGCATTCCGGCCGGCGTCATCAACATCGTCACCGGCATGCCGACCGACATCGGCAACGAGATCATGGCAAATGAGACGGTGCGCAAAATCTCCTTCACGGGCTCGACGCGGGTCGGCTCGTTGCTAATGCGCGGCGCGGCCGACGGCGTGAAGCGGCTCAGCCTCGAACTTGGCGGCAACGCACCATTCATCGTCTTCGACGACGCCGATCTCGATCTTGCAGTCGAGGGGGCGCTCGTCTCGAAATTCCGCAATGGCGGCCAGACCTGCGTCTGCGCCAACCGTATCCTTGTCCAGGCCGGTGTTTATGACGCGTTCGCAGCGAAGCTCACTGCTCGAGTGAACACCATGACGGTGGGGCCAGGCACGCGACCCGGCGTCGCCATCGGGCCCATGATCAACATGGCGGCGGTCGAGAAGATCAACCGCCATGTCGAGGACGCGCTTGCCAAAGGTGCCGCGATCATAACCGAGAAGGTGACGCTGCCGGAGGGTCCTCAATATGTCGCGCCGGTGGTGCTGACCGGCGCCACCAAAGACATGCAGCTCGCCGGCGAGGAAACGTTCGGCCCGGTCGCGCCGCTCTTCCGTTTCGAGACGGAAGAAGAGGCGATCACGCTTGCCAACGGCACACCCTACGGGCTTGCTTCTTACTTCTACACCGAGAATTTGAAGCGCGCCTGGCGTGTCGGCGAGGCGCTGGAGTTCGGCATGGTGGGCTTGAACACCGGCTCGGTGTCGATGGAAGTGGCTCCATTCGGCGGCGTCAAGCAGTCCGGCCTCGGCCGCGAGGGCGCCCAGGCCGGCATCGAGGAATATCTCGAAATGAAGAGCTTTCATATGGGCGGGCTGGGCTAAGCCCGGCCGCCGGATCCAGATCACTGAATCCGGTCGAGCGCCTTGTAGTAGAGGCCGACCATCGGCAGGAACCAGGGCTTACCGGAATAGCCGGGGATGGCAGGCCACTCGAGCCCTTTCATCGGATTGCGGTCCTCGCGGCCGAGCATGGCATCGGCCAGGATCATGCCGAGATGGGTGGAAAGTTGCGCACCGTGGCCGGAATAGCCCATCGCATACCAGACCCCATCATGATAGCCGGCTCGCGGGAAGCGGTCCTTGGTCATGTCGACCAGCCCCCCCCAGCAATAGTCGATCTCGACCTCGGCGAGCTGCGGAAAAATCGTCGCAAGGCTTGCCCTCAATATCTGGCCGCTCTTGGCGTCTGATCGCTGGTCCGACGTCGCCGAGAAACGCGCGCGGCCGCCGAAGATAAGACGCTTGTCCGGTGCGAGCCGGAAGTAGTTGCCGATGTTCATCGAGGTCACACAGGTCCGGTTGCCCGGCATGGTCGCGGCGATCTCGACATCGCTCAATGGCCGCGTGGCGATGATGAAGCTGCCGACCGAGATGAGCCTGCGGCGGAAATAGCTGAAATTCGGCGTTGTGTAGGCGCCCGTCGCTACAAGCACATTGTCGGCGCTGATCTTGCCGCGGGACGTTGCCAGCTCGTGCCTGGTTCCGGCTTGCCTGCGGTCCATCACCCTGGCGTTCTCATGAATGACCGCGCCGTGTCGAACGGCGGCCGAGGCCAGGCCCGCCACATAGCGGCCCATATGCATCATGGCGCTCTTCTTCGACAGCATCGCGCCATGGAAGGGCGAGCCGATCTCCCATTTGAGATCGGCGGCCGACAGCAGCGCCGTATCGGGATCGACCTCGGCGTGGATCGCCTCGAAGTTGCGCGCGATCGCCTCGAAATGCTGTGCCTTGGATGCGAGCTTCAGTTTGCCGGCGCGGCGGAAATTGCAGTCAATGCTTTCCTCGGCAATCAGCGCCTCGATTACGTCGACCGAGTCGTCGAGCGCCCGGTAGAGCGCGATTGCCCGTTCCTTGCCGAGCTCCGCCTTGGCCGAGAGGTAGCTGTGGGCAAGGCCATTGTTAAGATGCCCGCCATTGCGCCCGGACGCGCCCCAGCCGACCCGCTCCGCTTCCAGCACCACCACCTTGGCGCCGGCTTTCGCCAGTTGGCGCGCGGCGGCGAGACCGGTGAAGCCGCCGCCGACGATTGCTGCATCATAGTGCCCCTCGACCGGGCCTTGCGCCCCGCCCGAAAATACCGGGGCGGTATCGTGCCAGTAAGAGACCAGCTTCATAGGCAATCCGCCTGTCTCAAAGCCCGACCACCGCCGGGAGACCAGAAATGTCGGCGATCTCAGTGTAACCGTAATACGGGTTGGCCGGTTCGTGGCCACGGTTGACCCAGACCTTGTTCTTGATGCCGAGATCGTGCGCCGACATCAGATCGTAGCGGAACGACGAGGAGCAGTGAAGGATGTCTTCGGGGCCACAGCCCAACATGTCGAGCATATACTCGAAGGCTCTGAAGCGCGGCTTGTATGCCTGCGCCTGCTCGGCCGTATAGACGGCATGGAACGGCGCGCCGAGCTTTTCGACATTGGACATGATCTGCTCGTTCATGGCGTTGGACAGGATCACCAGCGGAATTTCTTTGCCGACCTTGGCAAGGCCGGTCGGGACGTCGGCATGCGGTCCCCAGGTCGGGACACGCTCATAGACCATTTTGGCGTCATCGGGGCTGAACACCACAGCGTTGCGCTTGCAAGCGCGCTCCAGCGCGTTGTGTATGACGACGGCATAAGGCTTCCAGTCGCCCAGGATCTCATCGAGCCGATAGGCCGCAAAGTTCTTGATGAATTCTTGCATGCGCGGCTCGTCAAGCCGGCTGCCGTAGAGGTCGCGCGCCGCCTCTGCCATCTGGAAGAAGGTCAAGGTGCCATAGCAGTCGAAGGTGATGTATTTGGGCCTGAAGGAAGCCATGTCCGTCGATCTCCGGTGGAAGCACGCCCGCTCTGGGATTTACGTCATCATATGCGGGCAGGCGCCGAGCCACTTGACCGAAATCGGCTCTCTGAAAGCAGAAAGTTCCGTATCCGCCGTCC
>Ga0315336_1002525_pt1 | contig 27561 bp, 23 predicted proteins | sample ASW5metaG_FD_204512 | JGI IMG/M metagenome (GOLD analysis project Ga0315336, IMG submission 204512) | Ammonia-oxidizing marine archaeal communities from Monterey Bay, California, United States - ASW #5 | ecosystem: Environmental > Aquatic > Marine > Intertidal zone | place: USA: California... | reverse complement strand
GCTTCGAGGAGTCGATGAAACGTTCGATATTTTTCTTTCTCGTCGGAGGAATTTTTAAAATCGTCGTCCAACGTTTTTATTTCAGAGGAGTTTTCTTTGAGATGTGGAAGCAAATCGCGCATCAAAATGTCAGAGGCATATTCGTTGAGGCCGGGCATGACATGGTGTTCTGGCCAGGGAAGATTGTTTTCCTGGTAGATTTCGCCGACGCATTCGGCTGTACGGACTTGCCGTTTCAGGTCACCGGTATACACTTCATCGATGGTGATTCCATTTTCTACCCAGTAGCGTCCTAAGATGCGGGCTTGTTCTTCGCCCTTTTCGGAAAGTTTATCGTAGTCATCAGAAAAAAAACTGGCTTGACCGTGCCGTACAAAAAACAATTTACTCATGCTTCACCTGATTATTGAAAAAACGAAGCGAAATCATAGCATTTTTTCAGAGTTCAGGTCATGTCGGTTGGAAATAAGGCACCTTTTCCCCTAAGATAGGCTTTCATTTTGGAACCATTGGTTATTGAAAGGTCAGCGTATGTCATCTCCCAACGAAGAATTATGTTACACCTCGGCAGTTACTTTGGTGAATATGATTAAATCCAAGGAAATCTCCCCAGTCGAGCTGACCGACGCCTTTTTGGAACGCATCGATGCGATCAATCCGAAACTCAACGCCTATGTGACTTTGTTACACGACGACGCCCGGAGCCAGGCGAAAGAAGCCGAGGCGATGATGCAACGAGGCGACGAATTGGGGCTATTGCACGGACTGCCCGTTTCCGTGAAAGATCTCGCCTGGACGGCTGGGGTCCGTACGACTATGGGATCGAACGTGTTTGAAAATTTCGTACCAGATGAAGACGCGCCGGTCGCTGCACGCATGCTGGATGCTGGAGCCGTCAATTTGGGAAAAACCAACACACCGGAGTTCGGTTGGTTGGCAATTACGGAAAATGACGTCTTTGGAGTAACCCACAATCCATGGAAGCTTGGGTACACCTCGTCGGGTTCAAGCGGTGGCGCGGCGTCGGCCGCAGCGGCCGGGCTCTCCCCCATTGCGCACGGTTCGGACGGTGGCGGTTCCATTCGTCATCCGGCGGCATTCTGCGGCATTTTTGGAATGAAGGCTACTTACGGGATGATTCCAAAACATCCAGCCGCTGACGGATGGCCGACGTTATCTCACAATGGACCGTTAACTCGGTCAGTTGCCGATGGCGCTTTGGCGATGGACGTGATGACGGGGTACGATTCTCGAGACATGTATAGTACGCCGCTGCCGCCCCAGGAATATTTAACGCACTTACAGGACGACATCGGACAACTGAAAATCTCATGGTCACGAGATCTGGGACATGCTGTCGTTGACCCGGAGGTGATCGAACGGTTCGAAGACGGAGTCCGTGCGTTCGAAGAAATGGGGTTTGAAATGACGGAGGCCCATCCCGATCTGTCTGAAGCCCGCGAATTGTTCAAGATGATCATGTTTACCGAAGCGGTCGGAAGCGACTTTGAGTATTTGGAAGAAGATGGATCGTCGAAAATGACAGCTGATTTAACGAAATTCATAACGAAACGCAAAGATATTTTGGGGCGGGACTACTTGGCGGCGCAAGGAAAACGTCAGAAAATGTTTGCCAACGTCAACGACTTTTTTCAGGATTACGATTTGTTCCTCACGCCGACCATGGCGATTCCTGCCTTCGAAAACCCAAAGACAATGGCTGACTATCCGCACGAGGTGAACGGCGTCGAAGTGACTTCGACCGGATGGCATCCGTTTACTTTTCCGTTCAATTTGACTGGCCAGCCCGCAGCGACGGTCCCCTGTGGGTTTACTCAAGCAGGGTTGCCTGTAGGATTGCAGATTGTGGGACATAAATACGAAGATTTATTGGTGATGCAGGCTGCTGCACGATTTGAAGAAGCACGTCCGTGGACGGATAAGCTTCCTCCGATTATCTAAGGATTTCCTTAATAGTGGGATGAAGGAGATCAATCTGCCAGTTCATCATCGGAGTGTTTTTCCGCAATGCTTCTTTGGTGGTGGAGAGGGTTCTCGCGGCCGCGGAAAGAGATGCCTTCGGCGCGATCACCGATGGAGTGAGTTTTAGTTTTTTGGCGATTTCGGCAGACGCCTTGCGTAGTTTTTCAAGCTGAGGTTTATAGTCATGTCCGTTATTGGTGCGCTCCCCTCCCGGTCTTTTCAAGGGCGGCCATTCACTTCTCGGTAATTTGGAAGCAGCAGTCACGGCACGTTTGAGAGAGTCCAATCGAGTGCCCGTAATATTGCGCGGCATATTGAATTTTTTGTCGTGGAGGAGTTTCACCCCATTCCTTTCAAAATCGGTCGCCCAATCAAGGATCTGTTTGTTGCCGAGTACTTTGAATGGAGGTTTGTCGGATTTTTGCGCCTCTTTTTCACGCCAATGCCAAATGGCGCGAACGAAAACGAGTTGACGTTGGCTGTAGCCAGTAAGACCTTTTATGCGCCAGGAGTTTTCCACGTCTTTTTCTTGATCAATTGAAGAATGCACGACGACGCGTTCGCACCATTCCTCGTGCCATTTGTGGCGGTTCAATGCGATCAACTCCGCTTTCATTTTTTCGGCCAGGGTAGGCAAATAGAGAGTGTCATTTACGGCATAGTCGAGTTGGTCGTCGCTGAGGGGGCGGTATCCCCAATTGGATTTTTGACCCTGTTTCTCAAGTTCGACACCGAAGTAATGCTTGATCAGGGCGGCCAGACCAATATGTTCCATACCCAATAATTGTGCTGCGAGCATGGTGTCAAAAATCGGTTTTTGTGGTTTGAATCCATAATCGTACCGGAGCATTCTTAAATCAAAATCGGCCCCATGAAGGAGGATTTCTTTTTTTGCAAGCCACTCGGAAAAGCCTGACATTTGCAGTTCCGCGAGGGGATCGATCAACACGTGAGACTTTTTATGAGTCAGTTGGATCAGGCAAACGCGTTCGAAATAGTTGTATAAACTATTGGCTTCGGTGTCGACGGCTATGGGTTCATTTACGGCCCATTTTTCAATGAGCGTGTCCAAGTCTTTTTGTTCGTCAATATATTGATATTTCATGAAATGGAATAATCTACTAAACACGGCAAAGAAGTCAATTAGTGTCAATCATACCAAACACAGAGAGATTTCCATAATTACGTTCATCAACTGCAAACGCTATTCTCCGTTTCAACGAAGGGTTCTTAGTGCGGTTCCGTAAGATTGTAGATTTCGTTTTCACAAAGTTATTGAAGTCGAAAATCGGAAGGGGTATTATGATTGATACATTGAATCTATACATGGTGTTTCGAAGTAATGGGAAAAATAGCGATTCTATATGGCTTGACCGTGATTTCTCTCTTTGGTTGTCTGACCATTGTTCTCTCCTTGATTGGATTTGGGAAAGCCCCCCCGCCCCCGGCTCCTGTCCGTGAAATCTCGGTAAAAGAAACGAAATTGGCCGCATTGGAAGAGTTGACTGATGAAGAGTTATTCGTTCACCTTCCCGAATTGATCATCGGCGTGAATTACGTTGCCACGATTGCTACCCCACTCCACCGTGAAATCACGGATCAGCAATTCACGGATCAGATTCTTCCTGAGGGAGGAGTGTTCTATACTCAAAATTTCGAGTCAGTGCCGGAACCCGGGTGGTATGAGGTGGTGGTTAGCAATGGACGCCGAGATATGACTCGGTTCATGCGAGCAGATCACTTGGAGTTACAATTTCCGACGTATTACGGAAAAGGGCCATCGCAAGAGGATATCGAGACGCATAACAACCGGAGGCGAGTATATAAGTCCCTGCACATGGCTTCTCGAAAGGCATTTATCGCGCAAACGCGGGCGGAGCCGGAGGAGATTGAAACGGGGATTTCGTTTTCGGAAGTTACAGAATCTTTCGCGTATTCCGTAAAGTCCCTGAATTCGAAGGGAATCGTTTTTCCAATACTTATTTCCTTGTTCGTATGTTCGATAGTGGCGATAGCACTGGCGTTGTTGGTGGGTTTCAAGAAGGCCTACAGTTGGGAACAGGATGCCACACTCGAAGATTACGATTCAGAATATTCTTCGGAAGAGTCTGAATATGATCCGAGACAATTCGAAGAATAAAAAAACGTCTTCCTGACTTTGCGAATCAGGAAGACAAATCGAAAATGCCATACTTCAACATTTTCGGGGGCTGCTAATAGGTCGTTTATTACACGTATGCGAGTACCCAGCATTTTGAATAGACGACTGCTCCCAAGAGGGTCAGTCTGGGAGTTACTCGTATTGCATCAACTTTCAACCCCTTAACACGGGTAAAGTAGAATGCGAGTAACGGAGAACGCGTGCGGATAACATCCGAGTGCAATTCCAAAATCATTGTGTATTCTCCTTCAACTTCAGAAATTTTCATTAACCTCGCCCCTATAGAGCAAATACGGTGCCAAGTTGATTTTTTCTAGAAAGTAACAACAACATATGGTATTGGTAGCGCAAATTTCGTCCTTGAAGGTCCATTTTTGTCAATAGTTTACTGACTTGTCCAAATTTGTACTCCCCGGTTGACTAATTACGCGGTCGAGCTTTATCATGAAACTTCAGGGGGAAATCTCATGGTTGTACGTACGGCATACAGCTTCATGGCCCTAATTTTGGCTTTGACGGCTTTCACGGGGTGCGCGTCTTTGAACGGTCGCAACGAAACGGTGGAAATCTTGACGCCGGAGGCGTTTTATGTCGGCACGACCAAAGCCAACATACGATTCGAATCCGGACGTTATTCAAATCTATACGTACGGGATAGTTATTCAGTTTGGAACGGCCCGCCGATGCGTGAAAATCCGATTGCACGGCCCGGTCTTGAGCCGGATGGGAATTTTATTCCGGAAAAATATCTGTCGGGCCCACTGGTATTTGACTGTTATATAGGTTCAACGTTTCCGGACAGCAGTATCGCGTATGATCTGGTCAAATTACGCAACCTGGAAGTCTTTTTGGAAATCGAAGGCGAGAATAAGGTCTTACCGGTTGGTATCGAACTCGTTACCGAAGCCGATGAGAAATCAGTGGGCGCTCTCCGACAATTCCGAAGACATGTCCGCCTGACGTTTCCTTCGAAAGACGTTCAAACCGGTGAGCCAATATTGGATTCACAGGTAGGGTCTTTGAGTCTGGCTATTGAGGGGTTTGATTCCAAATACGTATTCAAATGGATGAATGCTTCACCAGCATTAACGTTGAATACCGAGATCGAACGGGTCGCGCCGATCGTGGAATGGGCAAAGAGTAAAGAGACCTATCAGGTAATGAAAGCGCGGTATCAAGAAATGCGATCAAGGTTATAATTTTTATGAAGGGTGCCCTTAAGTTTGGATTGACGGGAATGGGGTTGATTCTGATATTGATTGGGATCGGCGGATTGGTTTTGGGAAAACAATCCGAACGTTTCGTTACAAAACTGATCGCTGAAATCATGTCGGAAGCGTTCGATACGGCTGCAACGTTGGATCACGTAACCATCGATCCGTCAGATCGAACCTTAGTGCTGCACGATTTCAAATTGGAAAATCCGGAGAAATTCAAAGAAGAGTCTGCATTCATTTGTGAAACCATTGTCGTGAAACTGGATTTGGAGACGATATTCTCAGAGTCTCCAGTTATTGAACATATCGAATTCTTGGATGCCGTGTTTCGATATCGGGTGGAAATCCTGGATGGTACGAACATCGGAACGTTGGCCAAGCAGTTGGAGGCCGGGCGGAACAACGAGTCCCGGCGCTTCATTGTAGAAGAATTGACGTGTAAGAATGCGCAGATAGAGTTCAGTACGAATGTGATGCCTAAGGCGCACATGGATTTAAACCTGGTAACGGTCAATTTGGCCGACTTGCAAAATCAGGAACCCATTACGACCGGTCAAATGACATCCATTTTTTTCAAGAGCGTGATTCGCGAGACGGTGACGTTGAAGGGATTATTGAACCCGGTTGTCAAAATGTTGAGGAGAGAAGATCGCTCCTCCGTGAAAACTGATCCTCCGGAGTTAGAGCCCCTAAGTCAGGAAAAGTAATCGTAAACGAGGTTTGTGAATAGTTCCATGCCGACGGGTAGCGCATCGTCATTGAAGTCGAAATACGGACTGTGGAGCGAAGGGTATTCGGATTGTTCTATTGGTTTGACACCAAGAAATAAAAACGCCCCAGGTTTTTTTTGCAAATAAAACGCAAAGTCTTCTGAAGCCATGGACGGAAATTGTGGCTCATCCAATGATTCTTCTCCGAAGATGTTCCGGATGGTGTCTTTCGCAAACTCGCTTTGGACCGGATCGTTGTGTAGATACGGGTAGGGGTTCTCACCGAAAATCACGTTAGCATCGCCACGGTACGCCTTCGCGGTGTGCTCCGCCACGCGAGGAATGGCGTGGAAAATCTTATCTCGGGTCCGTTGGTTCAGTGTCCTAAACGTTCCTTCCAGGTAGGCTTTTTCGGGGATGACATTGGAGGCTTCTCCCCCCGTTATTTTTCCGATGGACAATACGGCTTCGTCCCATGGGTTGATTTCACGGCTGACGATAGTTTGGAGGGCTATCGTAATATGGCTGGCAATTACTATGGGATCAATGCCTGCCGAAGGGTACGCGCCGTGACATCCTTTGCCTGTTACTTCAATCTGGAAAAAATCCGCGCTGGCCATCGCTTCACCACTTTTAACACCGACGGTTCCGGTGGGTAATGTGGGCCACCCGTGCAGTCCGAAGACCGCGTCGCAATCGTCGATTAGGCCTTCCTCGACGATAAAGCGTCCACCGGCAGCCTGTTCCTCGGCAGGTTGAAAAATTAGCTTTACGGTGCCTTTGAGGTTCTCCTGATTTGACTTCAGTATTTTGGCTGTACCGCAAAGATTGGCCATGTGACCGTCGTGGCCGCATGCGTGCATCCGGTCCGGAATGGTAGACGCGTACGGTAAATTGGTTTTTTCGTGGATTTCAAGCGCATCCATATCTGAACGTAGTGCAATGGTCTTGGGGCCCTGTCCTTCGATGGTGGCCACAATGCCGGTGCCTTTGGCGTGGCCGGTCGTGTACGGGATTTCATTTTCCTGGAGGAATTGACCGATACGGCCTGACGTCCACAGTTCTTCGAAACGAATTTCAGGATGGGTGTGAAGTTCGTGACGTAAGTTGACGATTTCGGGCAGTATGGCTTGAATTTGTTCGTTGGTATTCATTGAGTAATCCATCCCCAAGTCTTTCATGGTAACTTGCAAAGAATTTAATAACAACCGTAATCGGATTTGATGGTCATGCTCTTCGGTTTACGCATCGTCTTCGGGGTATACGGGGCAACTTGATTCTAATCTGTAAACTATTGTAACAGCTGTGATTACGAGAAAATGATTTCTTATATTATTCCAATGGATTGGTGGTAATTTTAGCCTACTTCACGTATACTAGTAACACGTGGTCAGAATACGTCCGAATTTTGGGGGGATTGACTACGCGTGTAAGGTTTTCTTTACATCACTTATGATTTCTTGAACAAGATATTGCTGAGGCGAATTTCATGTCGGACAAAAAAAAGAAGATCTCACTCAAAGAAGCTATGCAGCAGGAAAAGCTGAAGCGGGCCGACGATAATGATTCGGTTGTCGAGAAGTCGGACGATGTAGTGACCCCCTTCAATCCGGACGCCACGGCGAAACCCGACCTAGTGGACAAGAAACCGGGTGTATCGATTCAGGAAGTCATGCAGTTAAGAGCGAATCTGAAGAATGGGACTCCGGTTGATCATGCGCGTGCGTTAGCCAAGTTTAAACAGAACCAGATCAAAAAAAGCGGCAGTTAAACACCCCTCGTCGGTTCTCACACCGAGTACCCATATATTGCAGCCTTCTCCCTTTCTTTAGTATCATGTCGCCTCTTTTACCATTCCAGTGTGTCCAATCCTTTTGGATGCATTTTTAATCAATTCTAGATCAGCAGAAATCAATCAACTTCATTTGTAGGAGCGCAACAAGCATGGCCAAAAAACGGGTGTATTATTTCGGCGGCGGTAAAGCCGATGGGAAAGCAGATATGAAGAATCTGCTCGGTGGTAAAGGGGCCAATTTGGCAGAGATGTCGAGCTTGGGGATCCCGGTGCCTGCTGGGTACACCATCACCACAGAAATGTGCACGGCGTATTACGACAATAAAGGCAAGCTTCCGAAGGAACTGATCACTGAAGCGAATAAAGCGATGGCCAAAGTTGAAAAGGTGATGGGTAAGAAATATGGATCTACGACTGACCCTCTTCTTGTTTCGGTGCGATCCGGTGCACGCCAATCGATGCCGGGCATGATGGATACGGTATTGAATGTAGGGTTGAGTACCAAAACGATTCCGGGGCTTATTGAAAAGACTAACGATCCTCGTTTCGTATACGACGCGTATCGTCGTCTGATCATGATGTATGCAGACGTTGTCATGGAAAAAGCGGCCGGTATTGAAACGGCTGACGGTGAGTCCATTCGAGAAAAATTGGAACACACGTTTGACGCCCTCAAAGAAAAACGAGGAGTCACGGAAGACGGCGATTTGACGGCCGCGGATTTGAAGGAAATATCTGCGACGTTCAAGAAAATCGTTAAGACGACACTTAAGAAAAGTTTTCCCGATGACGCCGACAAACAACTCTGGGGCGCTATCAAAGCCGTGTTTCAATCGTGGAACGGTAAACGCGCTATCATCTATCGCCAGATTGAAAAAATCCCTCACAATTGGGGTACCGCAGTAAACGTTCAGTCGATGGTGTTTGGAAACATGGGTGAGTCGTCAGCTACGGGCGTAGCGTTCACGCGTAACCCGGCTACGGGCGAAAACCTGTTTTATGGCGAATGGTTGGTTAACGCGCAAGGTGAGGACGTTGTTGCTGGTACTCGCACGCCGAACCCCATTAATATTGCGACCAAAACGCCAGAAACGAAACACATGAGGTCTCTGGAAGAAGCCCTGCCAAAGACGTACAAGCAGCTGGACGGAATTCGGCGTAAGCTGGAGCGACACTATAAAGACATGCAGGACATCGAGTTCACCATCGAAGACGGTAAACTTTGGATGCTGCAGACGCGAACGGGTAAACGAACCGGTGCTGCAGCTGTGCGAATGGCTGTCGAAATGGCCGAATCGAAATTAATTAACAAGAAGACTGGCCTCATGCGGGTTGATCCTGAGCAATTGGACGAACTCCTCCATCCCATGCTTGACCCGAAAGCGGAAAAACAGGCGGTCGAATTGGCGAAGGGATTGCCGGCTGGTCCGGGCGCTGGCGTTGGAAGGGCGGTATTTACTGCTGATGACGCAGCAGCTTGGGCGGCGAAAGGCGAAGCGGTGATTCTGGTTCGTAACGAAACATCTCCGGAAGATGTTCACGGAATGCACGCAGCTGGCGCGATTCTAACGGCGAAAGGCGGGATGACATCCCACGCGGCGTTGGTCGCTCGTGGTTGGGGTAAGTGCTGTATCGTGGGGTGTGGTTCAATTCATATAGATGCTAAAAAGAAGCAGTTTACGGTTGGCAGCGCCATAGTCCAAGAAGGTGACTGGATTTCGTTGAACGGATCGGTCGGCAGTGTTTACGCTGGGAAACTTGCCGTTTTGCCTGCTCAACCGGAAAAGAACAAGTGGTATAAACAATTGATGATTTGGGCGGATGAAGTGCGCCAGATCAACGTACGTACTAACGCTGAAAGCCCAGCGGATTCCAAGCAGGCGATAAAGTTTGGAGCGGAAGGAATCGGACTGGCTCGTACGGAACACATGTTTTTTGATCCGAAACGAATCATCCATGTGCGCCATATGATTTTGGCGTCTGATGAAGTGGAACGTCGTAAAGCGGTGATGAAGTTATTACCATTTCAGAAGAAGGACTTTACCGGGATTTTCAAAGCGATGGCGGACAAGCCCGTGACGATCCGATTACTCGATCCCCCACTTCACGAATTCTTGGAACTGAGCGGTGCTCAGATCAAGGAACTCTCGAAGAAGCTGAAGATTTCGGTCCCAGCTATCGAGAAGCGCATGAATCAGCTACACGAATTGAATCCCATGCTCGGACATCGCGGTTGTCGGTTGGGCATTGCGTATCCCGAGATTACGGAAATGCAGGCGAGAGCCATACTCGAATCCGCGGCTGAGCTTACAAAGAAAAAAATCAAAGTCTTTCCTGAAATCATGATACCGTTGGTTGGTCATCCGAATGAATACATCAATCAGGCCGCGATTGTTCGAACTGTGGCAACTGAAGTTGAGAAAAAATACAAAATGAAGTTGAAGTACCAAGTGGGAACGATGATCGAGATACCTCGTGCGTGTCTGGTCGCCGACCAAATTGCTGAGCATGCTGAATTCTTCAGTTTTGGTACCAACGATCTAACCCAAATGGGATTCGGGTATTCGCGCGATGACGTGGGTACGTTTTTACCTGACTACATCACCAACGAAATCTTACCCGCTGATCCATTCCAAACCCTAGATCAGGAAGGTATTGGGCAATTGGTCGAAATAGGCGTTGAGCGTGGGAGAAAGACTCGTCCTGACCTGAAGGTTGGTATTTGTGGGGAACACGGCGGTGATCCGGATTCGGTTAAATTCTGTCACCGTACCGGGTTGAATTACGTGAGTTGTTCACCGTTTCGTGTACCAATAGCCCGTTTTGCGGCGGCTCAGGCGGCTCTGTTGTGGCCGAGGAAGACCAAATCTAAATAAGACATCATATTTCCTTGAAGTCTAAAGAGAGAGCGCCTTAGGGTTCGCTCTCTTTTTTTATTGGACACTGAATAGGCGGGTGCGCATAATTGTTTCTACAACAACGAAAAAGACTGCGCCGGAGAATGACCCATGCCAAAACTTTTATTGACTCGTGAGAATGTCCACTACCACAAAGAATGCATAGCCAAACTTACGCCCGAAACGAAACGTACTTTCGGAACCTTGGACGCCCACGGTATGATTTGCCACCTCATCTTTACGAAACGTATGTCGCTCGGCGAGATAAAAGTAGAGGACTTAAGCAATCGCTTTACGCGAAAAATTCTCAGAAAAATCGTATTCGAATGGCTTACAACGTGGCCCGGCGGTAAAGTTAAAGCGCCTATAGATGTCACGCCAAAACCAGAAAACGATTTCGAAACCGACAAACAGCGGTTGCTGGATTACCTGGATACGTTCCTTGATGCATTGGACGAACGTCCCACAGATGAGACGATTAATCCGGCGTTAGGCTCCACTCCTATTTCTTATTGGAGTCGAATCCACGGCATGCATATGAACCATCACTTTCGGCAATTTCAGATTGACTAGCCTATAGTTGAATTTCATGGGCCCGATCCCCAAAATATGTGAAACCGAATTCACAAAGGGGTAAAAATGTCCACGTTCTCAATCAACTTACTCGTTACTGTTTTTTCACTCTGCTGTTTCGCATCAATCGCGTCCGATGAATACGTTTCAGGCGAACTTATCTTTCCCTTGGAATCCTGGCACAATCACGGATCCGCTATCGTTGAATGTCCTAACGGCGATATGTTGGTTTGTTGGTTTCACGGTTCAGGGGAACGAAAAAGTGACGATGTGTTGATCTTAGGTGCACGAAAGGTGAAAGCGACAGGGAAATGGACGAAACCATTCGTCATGGCCGATGCTCCTGGCTTTCCCGATACAAACTGCACGATGATTATTGACCCGGAAGGCAAGCTGTGGTTACTTTGGCCGACGATTCAGGCCAATCTCTGGGAATCCGCGATCATGAAGTACAAAACTTCTACTGATTATATGAATCCCGTAGGCCCTCCAAAATGGGACGTCATGAAGATCATGCATGTAAAACCAGGCAATGACTTCGAAAAGAAAGTGCGGAAACAAACGAAAGAGTATTTCGGTGATAAAAAAGTAAACGCTCGGTCGAAAGCATGGGCCGAGCGCAATTACAAACAGGCGTCCGATAAATTGACGAGACGATTGGGTTGGTTTACGCGGGCTCACCCTAAGTTCTTGGCTGACGGACGATTACTCGTCGGGTTGTACTCTGACGGTTTCTCCTTTTCTCTCGTAGCAATCACGGACGATCTGGGCGAACGTTGGACCTACAGCGATCCGATCGTCGGCGGCGGAAATATTCAACCTAGCTTCGCCGAAAAAAAAGATGGCACGATTGTAAATTACATGCGTGACAACGGGCCGTTGCCCAAACGTGTTCATGTGTCCGAGTCCAAAGACCGGGGCGAGACTTGGGGAAAGGTCTACGACCACGAGGAGTTTTATAATCCCGGATCGGGTCTGGAATTGATGAATACCGAAACCGGCGATTGGCTCTGTATCTACAACGACATGAAACAGGGTCGAAATCGTTTGGCGATATCCCTTTCTGAAGATGAAGGGAAAACCTGGCCCTGGACGCGCCATATCGAAAAACGTGCCGCAGGTTCAGGTTCGTTTCATTACCCGTCAATCATCGAAGGCACGGACGGGAATTTCCATATTACGTACAGCTATTTCATTGACCTGGATTCTGAGGAAGAGAAGCGTGGAAAATCAATCCGCTATGCGACGTTCAATCGTGAATGGCTGAAGGGCCGAGACTAGGCGGAGCGTTGGATGGAACCTTTTATCGTTGTAACGTGTGCTCATTGTTGGCAGTCCTTTGAAATGCACTGCGATACATCCGTGCCGGAGCAGACGCTCATTTATGATTGCGAGACGTGCTGCAACCCGTTAGAGATCACCTATCAAGTGGACGATAATCAGCCGTATCTGGTGAGCGTAGAGGCCGCCCAGTAATCAGCGAGCTGCCAACGGAGCGATGTCATCCGTACAGATTTCGCAATCGGCGAGCTCAAGGTAGTCGGGCTTATCGGAAATGAAATCGTGGCGGTATTCTTTTTCGATTTTTCCCTGATGTAACAGAAATACCCCGGGCATTTGATTGGTGTCCCCGACGGGCTTTTTGAGAAAGATTCGTTTCGTCAGTGCCAATTTGACGACGTTTCCCCAGACGACGGGCGAAAACGCCTGTTTCAGGAAACACCGCTGCAGTTCGAAGGTTTCGTAAACTTTTTTCTCCGGGTCGCTCACATGGAGCGGCCGTTCCATTCCTTCGTCCTCGAGCATTTGCTGGCCTTGTTCAAGGGTGCCCATGTGAACGAACATGAGGCGTACGCCGTTTTGTTCCATGCGTCGCCGTAGCGGAACGAGTTCGCGAATCGTTTGTTGGCAAAACACGCAGCCAATGAATTTGAGGAATACGACCAACAACGCGGATTGCTGGGAATGATCAAAGATAGACATCCCATCTGAGGCCTTGAATTCCTTCAGGTCGTCTTCTAAATGAGCGCACGCCATTGAGCCACTCCCGTCTGTTGTGGGCAAAATTCCTACTGTATGGAAAAACACGTTCCTCGAAGGGGTTTATTCCCCCCTAATTCAGCAATTCGATGACGCCCGCAGCGCCCATACCACCACCGATGCACATAGTGACCACGCCATACTTTTCATTGCGACGGCGCAATTCATGAATAATCTGTGTAGAAAGCTTAGCGCCAGTACAGCCCATCGGGTGTCCGAGAGCGATGGCTCCCCCATTTACATTTACTTTGTCGGGGTCGAGTTTCAGTTCACGCGTCACGTGGATGGCGACTGCGGCGAATGCTTCATTGATTTCGAAGAGTCCGACCTCTTCCAAGGTGATTCCTGCTTGCTCGATCGCTTTGGGGATGGCGACCAATTGAGCAGGCCCCAAATATTTCGGGCTGTCAGCCGCGACGCTGTAGCTCAGGAATTTGGCGATTGGTTTTGCGCCGGTGTCATCCAAGCCTTTTTGACTCATCATCACGACAGCAGATGCGCCGTCACTCATTTGAGAACTGCTTCCTGCTGTGTGGAAACCATTTTTCGGACTGGCCGCGAAGGCGGGTCGTAGGGCATTCAGTCCTTCGATTGTCGCGTCTCCGCGAGGACCTTCATCGGTGTCGAATTTGCCGCCTTGAGGGAGATCGAGGGGTGTAATTTCTTCGTCAAACTTACCCGCTTCGATGGCTGCTGCGGCTTTCAAATTACTGTTCAATGCGAATTCGTCGATATCCTGTCGAGAAATGTCGAAATCTTTCGCGACGTTGTCCCCGGCATTCCCCATTTGGATGTAGACATCCGGACGTTCGATGCTTAATCGTGGGTTTGGGGATACTTTCGCACCCGGCATGGAGACCATAGACATGGATTCGGTGCCACCGGCGATGCCGATATCGAACAGACCCGAGTTAATTTTCGAAGCGACGATGGACATGGCTTCGAGACCGGATGAACAGAACCGGTTTACAGTCATTGCACTTACCGTGTCAGGCATTCCTGCGCCGATTGCGGCTACGCGGGCGACGTTCATCCCCTGCTCTTGTTCAGGGATAGCACACCCGATGCTGACGTCTTCAACCTGGCCTGGTTCTATGCCGGATCTATTACAAACTTCGGCGAGAACGGCGGATGCCATGTCGTCAGGACGTACGTTTACAAGAGAGCCGCGTTTTGCTTTTCCAACCGCCGTGCGGGTTGCCGCGGTGATGTATACATTGTCAAAAGCCATGTCTATTTCCTCCTACCGTGTCGGTAAGTTTTTTAATTGCGTAAGGGTTTTCCGGTCATCAGCATTTGCTGAATTCGGGCCTGAGATTTTTCGGTTCCGATAAGGCTGAGGAACGCTTCCCGTTCGAGGTCCAAAATATCCTGCTCTGTCACTTTACTTCCGGCGGGCCGATCACCACCTGTCAAGATATGGGCAACTTTACCGGCGATGAGGGAATCGTGTTCGGAGGCAAATCCACCGAGTTCGAAACCGTATACGGCGACCCGGAAGGCTGCACGAGCGGGCTCACCAAGGGCCGTCATCGTGGCCGGTAGCGGCGGACGGTACCCCATTTGAAGCATTCCAAGACAAACGTCTTTCGCGCGTTTGATTTGCTGGTCGCCGCTGGCAGTAATGATGTCGTTTTCACTCAGATACCCGAGTTCCACGAATTCGGCACCGCTGGTACTTACTTTCGCTGTGGAGATATTTTCGAATGCGCGTTGTACGAAGGGGAACAAATCCGCTTCGGCAACGTTGTTCGGGATGTATTCCTGGGCGCGGCGTAGCATTTCCTTACACCCACCGCCGCCGGGAATGAGTCCAACTCCGACTTCGACAAGTCCGCCGTAGGTTTCCCCTGCAATCACGCAGCGATCGGCGCATTGCGCGATCTCGACTCCGCCACCGAGCGTCAAGTGGTGCGGGGCAGCGACGACGGGTTTATTGGAAAATCGAAGCCCCATCAACCCTTGTTGAAGTTCGTTGATAGCAGTGTCGATTCCGTCCCAGTTGCCCTGCATGGCTTCACCGAGAATCACGAATACGTTCGCACCAGCACAGAAGTTTGGCTCTTGGTTACCAATGACCAAACCGTCGAATTCATCTTCGTCCAGCATACGGGATGCTTCCTGAAGCATGAGGCCCATATCCTGATCGATACTGTTCATTTTTGTATGGAATTCGGCACAAAGGATGCCGTCGCCCAAATCGATCAGCGAACAACTGTCGTTTTCTTTTACGACCTTGTTAGTCTTTTTCAAGGTGGGTAGAGAAATGTTGTTCGGGTTTTGTGGAACGGGTTTGTAAGCCTTCGTCGCGAGATCGAAGAATTCGTCTTGGCCATCCTCGAAACGGTAGAACGAAGATACTCCAGCTTCTTTCATGGCTACCGCGATAGGTGGCAACGTTAAGCCATCTTTTTCCATGCGGTCACATACATAATCAAACCCCAATACGTCCCAGGTTTCGAATATACCAATTTCCCACGCGAACCCCCAGCGACATGCATTATCTATATTCGCAACGTCATCAGAGATTTCGGGGATGCGGTTGGACGCGTAGATGGCCGTGTTGGCGAAAGTCTTCCATGCGAATACGGAACCCTTGTCTTCGCCTGTGTGCATGATCTTGATTTTCTCTTCAAGCGTTTCCGCTTTGCGAGCCGCGCCGATGCAATCGAATCTGGGTTTGATGGGCGGACGGTACTCGAGAGTTTCGAGGTCAAGTCCCATAATAATGCGTTTGCCTTTTTCGTCTCGTTCCTTGGTGGCTTTGAAGAATCCAGAGCCGGTTTTGTTCCCCAAATACCCTTTTTCTTCCATTTTTACGAGGAAATCGGGAAGTTTCATCATGTCGATGCATTCGTCGTCCGGGCAATTGTTAGCCACGTTTCCGACGACGTTGATGAGTGTGTCGAGGCCTACCAGGTCGGCGGTTCTGAACGTGGCAGATGAAGCATGACCTACATTGGGGCCGGTCAACGCATCCACTTCTTCAACAGATAAACCGTCTTTCAACATCTCGTAGCTTAGGTATTGAGAGCCGAAGGTCAGGATACGGTTGGCGATAAAGTTCGGCGTGTCTTTCGCATATACGACGCCTTTACCTAAGACATCTTCCATAAAACTAGCCATGAAGGAGATAACTTCGGGATTGGTGTCCGGTGCCGGAATGATTTCCATCAGTTTGAGATATCGCGGCGGATTGAAGAAGTGCGTGCCGAGGAAATTTTTCTTCATGTCGTCGTCCATGACTTCTATCATGGAGTGAATGGGAATACCGCTGGTGTTGGAAGAAACGATCGAACCCGGTTTACGATTGTTCTTTACGTTTTCCATCACGATCAATTTGATATCGAGGCGTTCCGTAACGACTTCTACGATCCAGTCGCAATCAGCAATTTTTGCAATGTCGTCGTCAAAGTTTCCGATTTCGATCAGGTCCGCATTCGAAGCTTTGTACAGTGGGGATGGTTTGGTTTTAAAAAGGCTTTTCTTGCTCGCAGCCGCGATACTGTTTCGTTTCTTGGGGTTCTTTTTATCCTCGTCGGACAAATCAAACGGGACGATATCCAGCATGATGCTTGGGATGCCGCAGTTCGCCAGATGGGCGGCGATTGCCCCACCCATGACGCCCGAACCGAGTACGGCGGCTTTAGAAATAGTTCGCATGTTGTGTTGGCTCCTTCAATTTTCAGATATTCAATGATAAACGATTATGGAGGAAATGAATATGATCATTCAGCGTCTCGATTGACGTTTCCCCGCGTTTTCTCGTTCAATAGTCTATATGTAAACAGTTAGTATGGTACCTTCTGAGAGGCGTCCAGTGCAAAGGAATTTTGGATGCTGGTATAATTAGACTTTCACTGGGGAAGCAGTAATACATGCGTATACTTATCTTGGGCGGTACAGGACTCCTAGGTACCGCCATTTCGAATTATTTGGCGTCTCAAGACCATGATGTGGTCGTTTTTTGCCGTGGCCAAAAGCAAAGTCGTATTTCTCGTAAAGCGGAGTCGATTTACGGACATTTTGCCGATGACGAAAAACTGACGGAGCTTTTTGCGGAACGGTCGTTCGATGCTATCGTGGATTTGTTGACCCACGATGCAAGTTCGGCGCAACGAGTCGTCAATTTGTTTCAGGAGAAAACAAAACACTACGTGTTTGTGAGCAATGCGTCGGTATACGGACCACTCTCATCGCTTCCCGCCGATGAGGGAGAAATGCATGAGCCGGTCAGTATTGCGGCCCAAGGAAAAAGCGAAGCCGAGGAAGTGTTCGCTTCGGCCGTGGAAACAATTGATTTCCCGGCAACCATACTACGCCCATCCATAGTGTTCGGCCCCGGGAAAGCCCTGCTTAGTATTTGGGGATACGATGCATGTTTAATTAGTAGGCTACGTGAAACCAAACCCATTTTGGTTGCCGGAGATGGCTATGGCCTGATTCAGCCATTGTATTCTTCAGACCTGGCCCAAGTAGTGGAAATGGTCTTGGGTAAGAGTAGCAAAACAAAGGGACACATCTACAACGTTGCGGGCGCTGAGTGCGTTTCCTGGCGGGACTGGTTCTCTTTGATCGGCGAGGCGCTGGATTGTGAACCGCATTTATTATCTCTTACAACGGAACAGCTGATCGCCGGGACGCCACCGGACGATTCGACGTTACTTGAAGAACAATTTCAACATCATATGTTTTTCGACACGTCGAAAATTGAGAAAGAAATCGGTATTGCTTCCTCAATGACTTCATTGGTTGACGCGATTCGTGAAACGATCGCCTGGAACGACGGGGAAAACGCACACCTTCCTCCCTCCCAACAACCTTGGGTCGAGGCATTGGTCGATCGGGCATTGGATTTTGAGAAAGATTTGGCGTTGAGCGATTTTGCATTTGACGACGAAGTGTTTAATCAGGAACCGCAGTAGCCATGACCACGAAACAAACGTCTGAATCGCGGATTCAAGCTCCTAAACTTGAAGAGTCGGTTTTGGATGGGCTGTTACATCGATACGGAAACTCTTCTCTCAGTTATTCGCTCAAGCAACCGGGATTGGAGTTCTTTGGCGATGGCGAGCACGGGTTGATTGCCTATCGAAAACAATGGGGTTCGGTTATCGTTTTGGGGGAGCCACTATGTGCGCGTTCCCAAACGAGTAAACTTGTATCTGACTTTCTCGGCGAGTTTCCGAAGCCTCTCTTCGCTCAGGTTGAACGTGCCACCGTACAGATCCTCCATGAAATGGGATTCTCCATTACGCCCGCAGGCGTGGATGCAGTGCTCGATGTTCATTCATTCTCTACGGCTGGAAAACGAATGGAAGATTTACGTCGCCATCAAACCCGCGCCGTTTCAGAAGGCGTGGAAATTCAGGAAATGGTCGATACCGTTGGCCTGCGTAGAGAACTACATCACATTTCGAGTTTTTGGATTCAAACCAAAAAAGTGCACACTCGTGAATTGGAATTTCTGATACGCCCCTTATCTCTCGAGCCGGAATTGGGCACGCGGATTTTCGTAGCTACACAGAACGAGCGGATGATTGGGTTTGTCGTATTTGATCCGTTTTACAATGATGAAAACATCGTTGGGTATACCGCTTCGATTCTACGCGCGTTGCCCAACGCGCCAACCGGGACACTTGATGCCATCACATTGAACGCACTAGAAGCGTTTCGCAGCGAAGGAATTCGCGAGCTCAGTCTAGGCGTCAGTCCGTTTTGGCATATGGACGATCATCGGTGTGATTTCAACCGGCTCGCGATGCCGCTATACGGTGCATGTCGCTTCCTAAGTCGTTTCCCCTGGCAGCCTATTGTGAACACGAGTGGGCTTTGTTTTCACAAGTCCCGCTACCGCCCGATAGAGCGCGCGGTCTATATGGCCTCTGTTTCCCCGATCGGAATTAGAGAGATGGTGGCACTGCTCCGAGTCTGCAAGATTTTTTGAGCCTTTTAATCGTGTACAACGTCGTGCAAAATCCTTAAGCCTTCAACCATGACGGGGACGCCGCCGTACGTGCATTGCTGGAAGATCACTTCGGCGACTTCTTCTTTGCTCGCGCCAACGTTCATCGCGGCTTTGATATGGGCCTTTAATTCGGCGGGCTTGTCTAGGACGGTGAGGGACGCCACGGCGCAGAGTTCACGTTGCTTCTGACTAATTACTTCTCTGGCGTACAGGCGGCCGGTGTAAAACATGGAGATGTGTTTTGCGAGTTCAGGGTCGAACTCCTTCCAAAGGGAGAAGGCGGATTGGTCTACATCAGTACTGTTGGGGTCGCGTTCTCCGAAAAGCATCTTTGCGGTGTCCATTGTCGTCTGGCGCAGATCTTCGTATTCGCTCATGGCAGTTTTTTCTCCCTGTCGGTTGATTCCGAAATCAGTAGGTTGTAGTGTACTGAAATCCATATTCAATGAAAAGGAATCTATTATGTCCAGGAAAAGCATATCGTTGTTCGTCGCGGGGATAACCATCGGTGTCTTGGTTTCGATGTTCGTGAGTCAATCAACGAAGGATGTCGTTGCTCAAGAGAGAAAAAACTCAGCGGGAGGCGTGCAGGAGGCTACGACCAGTGTGCCGATCCCCGTTCGCAATAATACCGCCATTTACGACACGCCCATCGTGACGAAGCGTTACTTTAAGATTAAGAAAGGAACATTTCCGGAAGTCTTGAAAGCGAGTCAAGAAGGCGTCTGGCCGTTTTTCGAAAAAATTGGCTCCCGGGTAATTGGTATGTGGTTGGTAACTCATCCAGATGGCGTGGATTCGGAACAATCACCTGATTACGATGAAGTGTATTTGATGACGCAATATGCTTCACTGGATCATTGGCGAGCCACTCGTGAAATGGCCACAATTGGAGGCAACGGACCGGATTTCGATAAGTGTATGGAGGGAATTCGGTATCGACGTTCACTAACAATCAAATCTTCTCTCCAATTCCTGCAAGGTTCTACTTGGACGAACCCGCCGTATTTCATGCCTGGGCTGAAAGAAGAGTACGCTATCAAGTAGATTTTCTACGGTAGTTTGATGATGTCGAGCGCATCAAACATTTTCAAGTGAAAATCGAGGGAGCGCTGCATCCCCTCTTCGGTAATTTTTTCGAGCGTATCGTGATTGGTGTGGTAGAACGGGGTACCCATGATGAGGCAAAACGGTTGCACGTTGCCGCAAACGACGTAGAGGTCCGCGATGCACCCTTTGACCACTCGCGGGGCCTGAGTCATGAGGCCGGTTTCGACGACCAATTCTGTTAAGACCGCTTCTACTTCCGGCCATCCGTTGTCACCGATGTAGGCGGCGCGAAGATCGTTCATGTTTTCCGGGAATCCGTTCCCTTCCAAATCACCTGCCACCACGTCCGTGTGTTCAATAAGGAAGAGTGCGTCCATATCAGCCAGGAGATCGGCATGCTTCTTTGCATAGTGGCGCATCCCCTGGCCACTGTCGTGGTGGCCTGAGATCGCCGCGAAGTGAAAGGTGGCTTTCCGTTGTTCTTCGGGAAGGTTTGCCAGCGCGTTTGCGAGGCCGACGAATACGGCCATTCCGCTGAGGTTATCGTTGGCACCATCGAAGAAGCTGTCGAGGTGAGTGACGATACCTACATGCCGATCGGGAGCGCCGCTTAACGTTCCAACCACATTGTACGCTGGGAATTCATCCTGGATTCCGCGTATCGGGTCGGGGTCGTTGTCGTCTCGCGTGAATTCGATGTTGAATGCCAATTCTTCATGGTTTAAGGCCGCGGTTTCAACGATAGCTCCGTCTTTTGCGTCGATGCAGAATGAGGGAATGGGACGAATACCGTCCGGGTAACGTTGATCGAGTTTAGCGTAGGGTTTGTCTACAGGGATCACGGCCTGCCAGCGTCCCGGAAGCTCGGGGAGCGAAAAGATGAACCCTGCCGCGTTGGCCGCTACGGCGCGTTGGTAGAGAAAATCACTGCGTACGTTTGTGCGGCCCGGAGAACCGTTCATTTCTGTGCGGAGATAGACCCATTTTTCATCGGCGTGCTCCCAATCTTTTTCCGATCGTATCCATTGGATCTGGTGGGTGCCCGTGGATTTCATCACACGACCGTCGAAGGGTGCGGGCATAGCCGTTGTCAGGCCCAATCCCCCTGTTGTTTTCACGACCCATTTCGTTGGGCGGTGGGTCCACAGCGAAAATTTCTCCAATGCGACGAAATTCAAATAAGGTGCCAACTGCTCGAGCATGAGTTTGGCGCTCGCCCGCTCGGCTGTTGAACCGCCTAGGCGGCCCCATAGCTGGAATTCGTTTTTGTGTTCCAACGTGAACTGAAGATGGCTATTGGCGACCGGTTTCAATTCGAACCCCAGTGCCCCTGCTGAAAATGTGAAGATTCCTAGAACACAAAAATGAAATAGGTTATTGAATCGGTTCTGGTTCATCAGGCATTTCCTTTGAGAGAAGCATGGCAGCGGCCGGAAGAGCCGTTACCGACGCTACAAAGCATAATGGTACACCCATCAACATGAAATAAGAAATGCTCTCGAGACCGGCGTTATTGGTAAACAGCAACCCGATGAACGAAATGACGGTGGTCGCTGTCGTGAGAAAAATAGCCCTGCCCACTGCTTCCACACCTTCGTGAATGTTATTCGGAGTTCGACGTTTGTATCGTCGTAGTCGCTCCACCACATGAATTCCGTCGTCGACTCCCAGCCCGAGTATTACGGGGACAACGGCGCCGGTTAGCGTGTTGTACATGAAGCCCAGCGAAAAGAACAATCCAAACGATAAAATGGTACCGATGACTACGGGCACCATGGCCAATGTCACGTCACGCCAATCCCTGAACGCAATGGTTAGGACCAGTGCGACGACAACGAAGATCGCCGGCATGAGAATCGGAACGTAATCTCTTCTGCCCAGGATGGCCATCTTGATGATGATGGGCATACCGGTGGCGGTCGGCGCGATGGCTCTAATTCGCTTAATCTGGTCGTCGAGTGCGTAGGCGTCCAGAATATTTTCTTTGGGCGTGATTCGTAAGGCCAATTCGCCATTTTTCCCGATTTGACCTGCGGCGAGTTCGGGCGGGAGTGACTCGATTGAAATGGGTCCCAGATCATACGCTTTTTGTAAGCGTGCTACCAAGGGGGTTTCGGGTAAATCATCCCGACTCAACATCTCATTAAGCCGCGATTGTCGCTCGTCAGTGTCGGGAAAAATGAAATCGGCAGCGGAACTGACTTGGGCAATGTCGGCGAGTTTTCGAAGTTCGCTCGACAATTTCCGGGCTTCTTCCAGGGATGACGCTGATGCTGAATACGTTACAGGCGAAATTTCGTAAATCTTTCGGAGGCGTTCCTCGACGTCCAGGGCCGGCACCCCGCGAGTCATGATTTTTTCCATATCACCTTCAATATGATAATGCCTGATCCCAGTTCCGAGACTCACCGTAAGAAGCAATGAAATGCAGATCACGGATTTGGGATGGTGAATGGAATATCCGACGATGCCATGGAGGCCAGGCAATGAAAAACGAGATGGTGGGTCGGCGGTGTCAGCGTGTCGTCGTTCGAGGAGTAACCAGGATGCGGGGAGGAAACTCAACATGAGCATCATAGCGGCCAGTAATCCGAAGACAGCCGCCAGCCCCATATCGCGCGCACCCGGTTCGGGTGCGAGGGCGACGACGCCGAACGCAAGCGCGGTCGAGACGCCGCCAAGGGCGATGCCTAGGCCGGTGTGTTGGACGCCGTGGACTAAAGCAGCGTCCGGCGTCTTCCCATGAGCCCTTCCGTCCCGAAGGGAGACTAATAAATGAATCCCGAAGTCGATGCCGAGCCCGATGAGCAACATTCCAAAAAAGGTAACGAGGATGCTCAAGCGTCCCTGAATGAGCCCTACCATGCCGAAGGAAATTAAGATTGAACCGCCCAGCGCAATGCCAGCGAGCACAATGCGGGAAAGCCTAGGTTCAGCGAACCTCAACAGCATGAGGACTAATAGGAGCGTAAGCGGTGTCAAAATCTGAACGCGCGTCATCACGGCATTTTGATCCTGGGCTCCGACGGCAGCGAGCCCCGTAAAGTCGGCTGTTACGTTGAGACCCGATTCTTCGAGTAATTCCTTTGCTCGCTTTTCGATAATGCGGTAGTCTTCTCCCCCCATTTCCATATCCAAGGGGCCCCCTCGAAGTTCCATAGATATAAAAGCAGCTTCGTCAGTACGTCGAATTTTTTCTTCGGCGAAACGGTCGATGTTTTCGATGAGCGTATACACGGCAGGGTCGGGTTCGGATTTCCCAGCCTCCTTCATGACTCGATTGAACTGGGGAACGGTCCAAAGCCAAGGCGCGCGTTCCTGAAACCACTTCGGGTCCGCAGGCGGAGTGATAGTTGTTACGGAGGGAAGCTTCGGCAATTCTTTCATGAATAACCTCACGGCTTCCTGAAGCGGTTTAGGTTCCCCCTCGATCAATAGCACCAGCATGGACGAGGCACCGAAAGTATCGAGCTGGCTGCGAAAGAGAACGATCTCGGGTTCAGTCTGGTTGATCATTCCGGTAAAAGAAAGGTCTGCAGGCGTCAGGGCAGCGACAATGGTCATCAAAATAATAAACCCCAATGCGCAAGAAATAACGAAGACCGGTCTACGTACCAGTAGACCGGCCCATCGTTCTAAATACGGATGCTCTTCAATTGTCACGTTCTAAACTCGAAACTTTACTAGGTGACGGGAAATTACTCCGCGACGATTTTTTTCCGGTTCATCGCGGGGACGTCGCCGTAAAACTGAGTAGGGTTCGCGGATCTTAGTCCTGAAAGGTAGGGTTGTTTCAGTTTCAATGCGGCAAGGACTTCCACAATAAAATTAATGGATGTTCTTGACGCGTCGTCCCCGAATTTTTCTTTGGCGCACCAGACGTCCAGATTGTTCTTAACGATTTCGTATTGTGCATCGGTAACTATCACGCCGGTAATGGATGATTTCTCGTTCTTCGGATCAAGGAATGGCGCGAGTGTTTTCTCTTTTACCGCGCCGACGACACCTTTTCCATCTTCCATGGTGAGCCCGAAAGCCCCATCGAATTTTTTGCCATCATTGAGCATGACCACGGCCGTTCCCAACAATGAGCTGGTGGCGTTCGTATTCGCTACAAAATATACACGTTTGGCTTTCGAATCTCCGCCTTTCGCATCGTCTGTCACCAATGCGGTGGATTTTGCTCCTTCAGCTTGGGCACCCAGTGAAATAACAATGGCCGCAATGGTTACAATGTTCCGAATAAATCTCATCTAAATTCTCCCAATCAATACGTAAAAATGAAGACTACATGGTACTCGCTTGAATGGCATTAAACAAGAGTTTAAAGGTGCCGTGAGGTTGGCCGCGGCGTTGCACGCTGAAGCCGAAAAGGTAAATATTGCCTTCACCGTATTCGATATCCAGAATGGCGGCTTTGTCCGCGATAAGCTCGTCACCCCGAATCCATCCACTGTCCAACACCAGGGTATCGGAATACCTAGAAACTACGTCGACTATCATATCCTTATTGCTCCGAGCCCTCTCCTTTTCGTCGATTAGTTCAAAGGCCTGCGACCGGGCGAAATATCCGGAGTAGTTGTTGGGCACACCAACAGTCAACGCATGATCAAATTCCGTTTTTAGGCGTAGTACGGAGCCGGGGCAAAAGAAATCTTCCGTGGGTAGCCCTCGAACGATATTCTCTACTGGTACATTGAAATGATCGATGACAAGATTCGTTGATTGATCCATGCAGACCAGTGTGCCCCCTCCGTCGACGAATTCTTGAAGGGCCATGACGCCTTTCAGGCCAATACCTCCAGCGTATTCTGGCGCGGTGGCATCGGCCGAATATCCTTCAATGATCGAGCTGGGCCGAACGGAGGGTAAAATGATGCAATCGTAGCGGGTGTTCAGATTTCCCGATGCAATTTCGGCGTTGTAAATTGATTGGTATTTGAATTCGTGGTTGTCCAACACTAAGCGAGTCCAGCCCTCCTCCATGCTGGATGTCCATGGATGGTAGAGGCCGACGCGAGGTTTCCGCGATTCAAATTCATTCGAGTCAATATCGGGCAATTTTACACCTTGGATGTCAATGGCTAGATCATTGCGCAGTTTGTCGAGTTGTTTAACGCCGTTAACGTCATCGTGTTGAATGAGAATGTTAGTCACGTTTTTTCGGATTGGGATATTTGCTTCGAAAAGTCGATTTCGGAATCGATAGAAGTCGTTACTTCCGGGAGCCACCGCGTAATACTTCTGATCGCCCTCTCCTTCAAAGTTGAGTAGGAGTTGGCCTGTAGGAAACTCTATTTCGTCGAGCATTTTCGTCGCCACATCGAATTTTCCGTTTACTTCTACATGTCGAACACCCATTTGGATCGGGAGGGTCCAACCCGCCATATCGTAGGGGGGCTCGGCGGGACCGCCCGGGTACATCAAGCGGTCGGGATACACCTGCCGTTCCATCATGTCCATGAGGTGCGGACGAAACGGTTGTGCGGTATATAGAATATAGGTGTCTTTCGGGTAGGAAACACCGTCGGCCACGAAATCACCTTGGGCTTGGTGGATTTCGATGGCGGTTGCGTCGAGCCGCGTCAACATTTCGTAGACGCTTCGGGGATCTCGTTGGTCCGGTGGTACTAACCACGCGTATGGTGGTTCTACCTCGCCTTTCTGGATGGCATCTTCATTCATATGGATGAAGTTACCTTGGAAGCGATCGTGGTATCTTGATGCCAACGTAAAAAGGCTCATCGCGATGTCCAATTCATATTCAACGATATCTCTCAATCGCCACCATCCCCCGTCCCACGGGTCGGGAAAATTGGTCGTGACTGCATAGTCGGGCATCCCGCGACGGGTACCGCGCAATTGATTCTTGCGCTGAAATATCGGAGATGCAAGATTGACGCTAGCCATTTCCGTAAGAATTCCAACCATGTTATGTCGATACGGGGTTGTCCGGAATCCCCCTGCCCACCAATTGTCGTAGATGGCACTGTGAACAACGCCTTTCTTTCCGTTCCGGGCTAAATCCCCGGCCATGTGACCACCGATGATGAGTAAGGTTTGATCAATGACGGGGTGAACGTTGTAATTTTTAGGGTCATGGAATGGCGGTACAAAAAGGCGAGCGCCGCTGTTGCCCATTTGGTGGACGTCCCAGACAATCGTTGGAAACCATTCTTTGTAGAGTACTTTGGTAGTGTTGCGGGTTTCCTCCAAATTAAGCATGAACCAATCGCGGTTGTTGTCGTGGCCAGCGTATTTTTGGTAGAGGCGCGGGAATGTGCTGTAGCCTTCCCAGGACGTACCGAGGGATCGTTCATACCAATCGGCGACGATGATTTGTCCATCCGGATTGGCGCACGGCACAAGCAGAATAATACAGTGATCGAGGATTTCTTTGATCTCTTCCGAATCGCTCGTGATGAGATTGTATGCCAGTTCCATAGACATCTGGCTACCCGCTGTTTCGTTGGAATGCAATTGACAGTTGACCATGATGGGAACTTTGGTTTCCGATACGAGACGCTTACGTTCCTTATCATTACGGACGGCGCGCGGGTCGGCGATTTTCTTTTGATTTTCTCTGTGTTGATCCAGGTTTTCAATCGTGTCGGCGGTTGAGATTTCGGCCAAAATCATGCGGTTGCCTTCGGCCGTCCCTCCAATATCTCGAATCTTTATCTTATTTGAGTTGGCCGCCATGTGATTGAAATATTCGACGATCTTGGGCCATTTAGCGAGTTTATAGTCGGCCCCCACTTGATGGCCCAAAAATTGTTCTGGGGTCTTCATCTGGGCAACTACGACGTTGGAGATTATGAGGGTCGTGAAAAGCGCAACGGTCGTTTTGATCTGCATTGGAATCTCCATTTAAATTCATTTTTTGAAATATTGCGTATTAAAAAACTTGGGTGTATAACAATCAAAGGTAATATAAAGGAAAGATTGACGAAATGGAACATTTCTCCATAGCATTGGGATTGTGGATCGTTACCTATTCGGTGATCGCAACGATAGCGTTTCTGCTCGTGGCTTCTTGGGCATTGAATACCAAGGCGGGCGAGCCGGGATGGACCGCTCTAATCCCCTTTTACAATGTTTACATTCTGGATAAAATTGCCGGAAAACCTGGGTGGTGGCTCATATTATGGTTTCTTCCAATCGCCA
>Ga0315336_1002524_pt1 | contig 27594 bp, 20 predicted proteins | sample ASW5metaG_FD_204512 | JGI IMG/M metagenome (GOLD analysis project Ga0315336, IMG submission 204512) | Ammonia-oxidizing marine archaeal communities from Monterey Bay, California, United States - ASW #5 | ecosystem: Environmental > Aquatic > Marine > Intertidal zone | place: USA: California... | reverse complement strand
CTTCAATGCCGGCAACCTTTTCATCTCTTTGGGCTCTTTCAATGAGCTCTTTTTCTTTAACCGCAAAAAGTTCTGATCGTGATTGCTCTAGTTCTGTTTGGCGTATGGTTCTCTTGTGCTCTGCTTCAAGGTAAAGATTGTCTATTAATGCAGATGGTTTGCTGGATATGAAACCGAAAATGAAGTGAACCCAGTGTGAGGTGGCTGCGACGGCTGCTCCAACGAGCAGGGGAAGTATCACTAGGGTGAAGCTGTTAGTTTGGCTATCAAATGCGGACAATCGTTCTAGAGGAGATGCTTCTGTTGTGCTGAGGAGAAATATACCTCTCCAGTTTAACGCTACGAATGCTAATGCTGCATAGCCGAAGTAGGGTGCTTTGATTCTTGAGTCGACAGCGTCGATTAACTCTCTCATCTTCTTGGTTGCTTCCTTTCTCTTGATTTTTGCATCAAATAGAAACGTTTGGTCCGTCACTTTGCTTTTTTTACTCCGCAGCAGGTTTGCCATCTTTTGTGCCGGTAGACAGCTGAGCCTGCTGCTTTATGGGGCTGCGTTATTCATCCCAAAAAAAGGGCGCCGAAGCGCCCTTGGTGTGTGGTTTGCCATTAGAGAAAACAACCATAAACCAATAAAATCAAATGGTTATGTGGTTTTTGCCACGATAGAATCGTTTTCTTTGCCAACTGAAAACCGCAATCGCTACTAACCTGTTGAATCTCCAAGCTATATCCAAAAATCTTGGCCTCTTTCTCGTTCGCCGCAGGCCCTTATAAAAGCACAGGCTACGAATACATAGTGCCGCCCAGTGCTTGGAAGAATTTTCCATACACTGCCCACATCTTGGTCAATATCTACGCCATGGTCTGCCGCATTTCTTATTTGGCCAAGATACTTGCCAGATTCACATATTTTTTTAGGCAGATCATTGTTTTGGCGAAATTTGTCTATTCGAGATGTAAGTCCTGTTGCTCCTGTCAGGTTAACACTCAACCTCCCGGCCAGTTCTGCGAGATATGACTCAAGAGCTGACGCTGACTCGGTAACGGCCTCTTTGGGTTTGCTCTCCTTCGCCTTAAGTAGCGCTCTCGCTAGCGGTATTATTACATCCGTACGATCAAGTGAATCAGCATAACTTCCAATTTCAATTCTTATACTCGCTTCAGCCTCGGCTAGTTCATTCGCGGCTTGTGCAATATCTTTTAGTTGATTCAGGTTTCCGCTGTTCGTGGCTTCGTATATGCCACCACCCTTGGCAGAAAGTGCATTTGTATAGGTGCCGAGGCTTATTAGGGTGTCTTTTATTTCCTCTCGGTGGGCGTCTAAATCGAGCAGTACTTTTGTCTGCTCGGCAGCATCGTCTGCATTGCCAGTGGAAACGAGCCTATTTCGGAAGTTAACAAATGGCTCGTAGCACTCTAGGACAGTTCGTAGTATTGCAGCTTTGCTGACCTCTGAGGGTAGACCTAGTAGTCGAGTCAGAGGCGAGTTGGTTGAATACTTTCCGGCGTTTTCGGATATTAATCCTATATCACTAGCTAAAAATAGTGCAGAGTCCGCTTGAGATGGCGATAGATCGCAAAAGTCCTGGATGAACTGCTTTTCACAATCTCTTTGCAGGTAAACGGCCTCGGCAACAAGTACAGTTAGTTCCGCTGTTGACTGTTTAAATTCGCGGGGCATATATGAGGTACTCCCCGATTATTCGTCTGGTGTCTCGTCGACATCCAATTGACTGCCCCGATTTACTTCTTCCACAACTCGGTTTAATTTTTCCCCAAGAGTATCAAGGTCGGCCATCGTGCAGTTTAGAGATATATTGATGTTGATTTTTATCTCTGAGCTATCCCTGCTGGGGACTGTTGCTGATGTGACCATCTTACTTATAGCCTGAGCTGTTGAGCTGACCTTCTCAGGCGAGGAGAAGTCACTTGACTCTTTTTCTTCAGATCTAATTGGTGCCATGTCTGCCGCGACAACGACTTTTCCATCCTTTTCTTTGATGAGCTCTGCGGCGCGCAAAATGTCTATTACAGTGCGTGCTCCAGTCATGAACTGTGGCTTTTTGGGCTGCCCTGCTGAGAATGCAATATGTGACTGCAGAGTGGCTTCATCCATGCCATTTCGTATTCTGATAGCAGTGATTAGTTTGGCAAGGAAATCTGTTTCTTTAACAACTTCGCGCCAGTTTGACCGGATTTCATCGGGCATCTCGTGTTCAAGGGACTGTGCCAGCTCGCGTCCTATGGAGGACAGACACTTTTTCTGACCAGGATTGAGAATTGCCAGCTCAAGTAGAAAACCAACATTCCTGCTGATTACCGTGGAGTCTATACCAATAAATTTACTTACTTCCCCAAGTTCCGCAGGCTCACTGAATGGTGAATAAGCCTTTATTATTTTCGTCAACTCTTCGTACGAGGAGGCGGGAAGTTTAAATTTTTCAGCTGGCATGGCTTTCGTAACCTTTCTAAAAAATTAGTGACAGAAGTTGCTCTCTGATCTTTTCTGTTTGAATTCTGTAGTCAAAAAGCCTACCAAGCGCTGATGTTATTCATGGCGGGACTATGAATTTCAAACCATCACAATTGCAGTTCTTTTGCAGTAACTGTCTTGTGTTTCGAAAAAACGCAATCGATTGACTTTTATGGTGTTTTCGCTTTTCTGTTTTTGGATGATGCTTTCTGTAACGGCAATGATATTTTAAGTTTTTGATTTATAAAGAGGGCACGCGATCCTCTAATGGCAAACGTGCCCTCTCTAATGGCAACTCACAGGTGTACCACGATCACTCCCAGGAGAGCGCGCCGCCCACCTGGTACTCAGTGACCCGCGTTTCGAAGAAGTTTTTCTCCTTGCGCAGGTCCATGATTTCGCTCATCCACGGGAAGGGATTGTTCACGCCCTTGAACTGCTCCGGCAGGCCCAGCTGGACCAGACGGCGGTTGGCGATGAACTGCAGGTACTCTTCCATCATGGCGGCGTTCATGCCGAGCACGCCGCGGGGCATGGTGTCGCGGGCATATTGAATTTCCAGCTCGGTGCCTTCCAGGATCATCTGGGTGGCCTTGTCGCGCATCTGGGAATCCCACAGGTGCGGGTTTTCCAGTTTGATCTGGTTGATTACGTCGACACCGAAGTTCACGTGCATGGATTCGTCACGCAGGATGTACTGGAACTGCTCTGCCACACCGGTCATCTTGTTGCGGCGGCCCATGGACAGGATCTGGGTGAAGCCGCAGTAGAAGAAGATGCCTTCCAGTACGCAGTAGAATGCGATCAGGTTTTCCAGCAGCGCCTTGTCGGTTTCCACGGTGCCGGTGGTGAACTCCGGGTCGGACAGGTCGCGGGTGTACTGGATGCCCCATTGCGCTTTCTTCGCTACCGAGGGAATCTCCTGGTACATGTTGAAGATTTCGCCTTCATCCATGCCCAGTGACTCGATGCAGTATTGATAGGCGTGGGTGTGGATCGCCTCTTCAAAGGACTGACGCAGGATGTACTGGCGGCATTCCGGGTTGGTGATCAGCCGGTAGATGGCCAGCACCAGGTTGTTGGCGACCAGGGAATCCGCGGTGGAGAAGAAACCCAGGTTGCGCTTGACGATACGACGCTCGTCGTCGGTGAGGCCGTCGGTTTTCTTCCACAACGCCAGGTCGGCGTTCATGTTCACTTCCTGGGGCATCCAGTGGTTGGCGCAGCCATCCAGGTATTTCTGCCAGGCCCAGTCGTACTTGAACGGCACCAGCTGGTTCAAGTCGGCGCGGCAGTTGATCATGCGCTTGTCGTCGACTTCCACGCGGCCGGCGGTGCCTTCCAGCTCGGCAACGCCTTCGCTGGCATCCATTTGCGACACAGTGGCGCGTGCGCGAGCTACGGCGTCGGTGGTGTCTCGTTCGGTTCGTCCTTGTCGCTGTTCGTCGGCTCCGCCTGTAATCGGCGCACTTCCCGCTCCCGGTGCTTTAGCTTCAGGTGCCGCTTGGTCAGATACCGTCTCAGGTTGCGGCGGCGTTGCGGGGCTTGGCTGCGGTTTGGCGACAGGCGTCTCTTGCGCATTAAATTCGTCCCAGTTCAGCATGTGCTCTCTCCATATTCTTTCAGGGATGACGCCGTGGCGTCATCGATGGTGCATTGTTTTAAGTGGCCTGGGGCCGGCAGCTGGACGCCTGGCGCTCGAAGAATGGCAAGCGTCGAGCGTCCGGCAGCTGGCACCTTACTGACAAGCCTCGCAATCCGGGTCATCAATGGAGCAGGCCTGCGGTACGTCAGCAGCCTGGTTGAATTCGGCAGGGGCCTGCGGGGCGGCGGAGACCCGGTTGAGCTTGCCGTCATTGATGGTGGATTTTTCTGTTTGAGTTGCCCCGATGGCGCGCAGGTAATAGGTGGTTTTCAAACCCAGCAACCAGGCCATCTTGTAAGTCACGTCCAGCTTCTTGCCGTTGGCTTCGGCAATGTACAGGTTCAGGGACTGAGCCTGGTCGATCCATTTCTGGCGACGGCTTGCCGCTTCCACTAGCCAGCGCGGTTCCACTTCAAAGGCGGTGCGGAACTGCTCTTTCAGGTCGGCCGGGATCCGCTCGATGGGCTGTGCAGAACCATCGTAGTATTTCAGGTCGTTGACCATTACGTTGTCCCACAGGCCGCGATCTTTCAGTGCCTTCACCAGGTAGGGATTGACCACGGTGAACTCGCCGGACAGATTCGATTTCACATACAGGTTCTGGTATGTGGGCTCAATGGACTGTGAAACCCCGGTGATGTTGGCGATGGTGGCGGTGGGGGCGATGGCCATGACGTTGGAGTTGCGCATGCCTTTCTTTGCCATCTCGCGCACGCCGTCCCAATCCAGGGTCTGGCTGCGATCCACCTTGCAGTAGTCTTCGCCACGCTGCTTGACCAGGATGTCGATGGAGTCGATAGGCAGTACACCCTGGCTCCACAGGGACCCTTCAAAGGTCTGGTAGGCGCCACGCTCTTCGGCCAGTTTGGCGGAGGCCTGGATGGCGTAGTAGCTCACCGCTTCCATGGAATTGTCGGCGAATTTCACCGCGCCTTCGGAGGCGTAGCTGATGCCCTGCTTATACAGCGCGTCCTGGAAGCCCATGATGCCCAGCCCGACCGGACGGTGCTTCATGTTGGAACGTTCTGCCTGGGGCACGCTGTAGTAGTTGATGTCGATCACGTTATCGAGCATGCGCACGGCGGTGTTGATGGTGCCTTGCAGCTTCTCGATATCCAGGCCGTTTTCGTCCACGTGCTGGGCCAGGTTCACGGAACCCAGGTTACACACGGCGATTTCTTCCTGGTTGGTGTTCAGGGTGATCTCGGTGCACAGGTTGGAAGAGTGCACCACGCCCACGTGCTGCTGCGGGCTACGCAGGTTGCACGGATCCTTGAAGGTGAACCAGGGGTGGCCTGTTTCAAACAGCATGGAGAGCATCTTGCGCCACAGGTTGATGGCGGGGACGCGCTTGAACAGCTTCATTTCGCCGCTGCGAGTTTTCGCTTCGTATTCCAGGTACGCCTTCTCGAACGCTTCGCCGTACAGATCGTGCAGGTCCGGGGCGTCGTTGGGGCTGAACAGGGTCCACTCTTCTTCGTTGATTACGCGCTTCATGAACAGATCGGGAATCCAGTTAGCGCTGTTCATGTCGTGGGTGCGACGGCGGTCGTCACCGGTGTTCTTGCGCAGCTCCAGGAATTCTTCGATATCCATGTGCCAGGTTTCCAGGTAGGCACAGACGGCGCCTTTGCGCTTGCCACCCTGGTTAACGGCAACGGCGGTATCATTGACCACTTTCAGGAACGGCACCACGCCTTGTGAACGGCCATTGGTGCCCTTGATGTAGGCGCCCAGTGCGCGCACCGGAGTCCAGTCGTTACCCAGGCCGCCGGCAAACTTGGACAGCATGGCGTTGTCCTGGATAGCGCCATAAATGCCGTGCAGGTCGTCGGGCACGGTGGTCAGGTAGCAGCTGGACAGCTGCGGGCGCAGGGTGCCGGCGTTGAACAGGGTCGGCGTGGAGCTCATGTAGTCGAAGCTGGACAGCAGGTTGTAGAACTCGATGGCGCGGGCTTCGCGGTTGTCTTCTTCCACTGCCAGGCCCATGGCCACACGCATGAAGAAGCACTGGGGCAGCTCGATGCGGGTGTCGTTGTGGTGGATGAAGTAGCGGTCGTACAGGGTCTGCAGGCCCAGGTATGAGAACTGCAGGTCGCGGTTGCCATCCAGAGCGGCGCCCAGCTTGTCCAGGTCAAACTCGGCCAGTTTCGGTGACAGCAGTTCCAGCTCGATGCCTTTGCCGATGTAAGCTTTCAGGGCCTCGCCGTAGAGCGCATTCATCTCGTCATGGCTGGCACGCTCGGCCACGTTCAGGAACTGCAGGGCTTCGGCGCGGATCTTGTCCATCAGCAGGCGCGCAGTGACCTGGGAGTAGTTGGGCTCCACTTCGATCATGGTGCGGGCGGTGATCACCATAGAGGTGTTCACGTCATGGATAGACACACCGTCGTACAGGTTCTTCACCGTTTCGGTGATGATCTTGTCGGCGTTCACGTCTTCCAGGCCGGAGCAGGCAGCGCGAATCAGGTGCTCCAGGCGTGCCATGTCCAGCGGTGCCTTGCTGCCGTCTTCCATGGTGACGGACATGTCTACCTGGTGAGTGGGCTCGGGCAGGTCGTGGCTTTGTTCGGCGCGCTTGGCGGCCTGGCGTTCACGATACAGCACGTAGTCACGGGCGACTTTCTGCTCGCCGTTACGCATCAGGGCCAATTCTACCTGGTCCTGAATTTCCTCAATGTGGATGGTGCCGCCGGAGGGCATGCGACGCTTGAAGGTGGCGCTGACCTGCTCGGTGAGGCGCGCCACGGTTTCATGGATACGTGAAGAGGCGGCAGCGGTGCCACCCTCTACCGCCAGAAACGCCTTGCTGATGGCCACGGTGATCTTGTCGTCATCGTAGCCGACCACTTTGCCATTGCGTTTGATAACGCGAAGCTGGCCCGGGGCGGTGCTGGCAATGGACTGGTCCTGGCCGCTGTCGTCGCCTGCCGGGGAGCCCGTGTGGTTGGGGTTTTGGCTCATATCCGTCTGCATGGTGCGCTCTCCGTTGTTTGTGCTGTTCTGTCTGTTGTCGGGTTTGTGTGGTGGTGCCGGCGTGGTCTGATGCCGCGTATGGCACACCACGCAAAACGCCACAGCCGTCAGGCCATGGCGCAGTGAAATCTGTGTTGGATGGTGCCTGGTGGTCGAATTTGGATGTGGACCACTATATCTTGTGTCTTGTCCATGACGATGATCTTGCCCCTGGTAGCCCGAAAAGCTCTAAATGGCTGATGTGGCTATATTTTTCGGTACGCTGGATAGTGTTATCCCGGGGTGGCGGCAATTTTACAAAAACCCAATATGTTGGGGTCGCCGCCTGACTTCAGTACAAGTTATAGTTGCGCTCCCGGATTTGCAAGCACTTCGCCTGGGGAAATTTTGTGGATAAGTTGTGGACCAATGTGGGTGCATTTGGGGCGCGCTTTTCCGGGGCATGCCAGTACTAGATATTGTGTTTGTCAACTGTAAAAACTCTGCCGTGAAGCGGCTTCAGTGTACCTTTGGTATCAGCAAGGTTGCCGTGGACAGTGTCTATGCGTATAAACACCTGATAGGGATACGTTTGTTACAGTTTGCCGCCTTGTGCACTGTGTACGACGACAATAATGATACGAAGTGAAAAAGGATAAGGACGGGATGACAACGGTGCAGGATAACCCGCCAGCAATCATGATCGTGGAAGACGACGAACGACTTGCCGATCTTACCTGTGAATATCTGCAAACCAATGGTCTCAATGTGACGGTGGTCAGCGATGGCGAAGAAGCCATTCGTCGCATTCGTGCCGAGCAACCGGATCTGGTGGTACTGGATTTGATGTTGCCCGGAGCCGACGGCTTGACCGTCTGCCGCGAGGTTCGCAGCGCCTACAAAAATCCCATTCTCATGCTCACCGCCCGTACCGATGATATGGATCAGGTACTCGGCCTGGAGATGGGGGCCGATGATTATGTGGCCAAACCGGTAAAACCCCGGGTACTGCTGGCGCGCATTCGTGCCCTGCTGCGCCGGGTGGAAACCGACAACGAACGTGACAGCTCACCGGCGCGGCTGGAATTTGGCGCCCTGGTGATCGATAACTCCGCCCGGGAAGTGACCCTGGCCGGGGAATCGGTGGACCTGACCAGTGCCGAGTACGATCTGCTCTGGCTGCTGGCCTCCAACGCGGGCACGGTGCTGTCCCGGGAAACCATCTTCGAGAAGCTGCGTGGCATTCAGTATGACGGTCAGGATCGCTCCATCGATGTGCGTATTTCCCGTATCCGCCCGAAGGTAGGGGATGACCCGGAAAACCCCAAGCGTATCAAGACGGTACGATCCAAGGGCTATCTGTTCGTCAAGGAAATCGGCGCGGCCTGAGCGTTTCTGTGCCGTGGCGTGATGCTGGGTGACGCTTGAATAGTATTTTCCTGAGGCTCTACGGTGGCTTGCTGCTGGCGCTGTGTTTTATCGGCGCCATCACCTATGCCGCCGTACAGCTGGTTAACAGCTACCGCTCGGATATCTACCGGGAAGAAATGGCGCGGGGTACCTTCTACCTGATGGCGGAAGGGTACCAGCGCTATGAACCCGGTGAGCGTGACCGCTGGAGCCAGGTGCTCAGCAAGCTGTTCAATGCGGATATCCAGCTGCAGTCTGCCGCAGAGCTGGATTTGGGCTACCGGGAAACCCTGCACCTGGAAGACGGCCTGGTCGTCATGCGCCTCAATGAGCAAAAAGGATATGCCGATATCCTTTTTCAGCTGCCTGGTGAGCCGGAGTACATCACCACCCGTATGACCAAGGTGTCAGAGCAGCAGGCCCGGGCCACTGCAGTGCTGGTGCTCAACCACCTTTCCCTCTTCCCCGAAGACGAATGGGAGCTGGCCCTGGGGCGGCTCCAGCAGCACTTCGGTTACCCCCTCAGTCTGGTGTCCCGGGACCATGTACCCCTGGATCCGGAGCAGGAACAGCGCCTTAACCGCCGCGAAGTGGTGATCGGCCTGGATGACAGCACCCGCAGCGACTCCAGCATCCGCATTTATGCGCCGGTGGCAGACACTGGCAAATTGCTGGTGATTGGGCCTCTTAGTCTGTTCGACCAGTTTCCTATCGAGCTGCTGCTGGTGGCCGGTATTCTCAGCCTGTTGGCGGTGGCATTGGCAACCTATCTGCAGGTGAGCCCGCTGCAGCGCCGCCTCAAGCAGCTTGACCAGGCGGTGAGTCAGCTAGGCAGCGGTGACCTGGGGGCCTATGCCAATATTGAAGGTAACGATGCCATCGGCCAGGTGGCGGCCACCTTTAATGGGATGACAGCACATATACGTCGCCTGATCGAATCCCAGCGGGAAATGACCCGAGCGGTGAGCCATGAACTGCGTACCCCGGTGGCGCGGCTGCGTTTTGGTCTGGAGATGCTGGCGGATATCGAGTCAGCGGAATTACGCCGGGAAAAGCTCAATGCCCTGGATCATGATATCGAGCAGCTGGATCAGTTGATCGACGAAATCCTTACCTATGCCCGCCTGGAGCAGGGCACCCCCAATATCGAATTCAAGCCGGTGCTGCTTGGCGAGCTGTGCGAACAGTTACGCGAAGAGCTGGAAACCATTCGCGGCGACACCGTTATCACCGTGGACTGTGATCAGCCCTCCCTGGAAGTGGAAGCGGAAGAACGCTACCTGCACCGGGTATTGCAGAACCTGGTCACCAATGCCCTGCGTTACGCTGGTTCACAGATCGTCATGGTGGTTGATGGCGACGAAGACCAGGTGGTTATCCATGTGGATGATAACGGCCCGGGTATTCCCGAGCATGAGCGGGAGCGGGTGTTCAAGCCCTTCGCCCGGCTGGACAAGAGCCGCCACCGCGCCAGCGGGGGTTATGGCCTCGGCTTGTCCATCGTCAAACGGATTGTGGATTGGCATGGTGGTGACATCCGTGTGGACGAGAGCCCCATGGGCGGTGCCCGGTTTACCATCATCCTGCCGCGTAGCCAGCAAGGCCAGCATGTGCTGGGGCGGGTGAATTGAGTTGCAAGTTCAAAGTTGAAAGTTGCAACGCGATAGAGCCGGGTAGCCATACGATGTTCGCAGTGCCCGCGATTCTATGGTGGGCTGAGTGAAACTGTGATGTGACTGCAATCGCCGATAAGGTCTATCCGGTTGTCCGTTATCGTTCAATCTGTCATCAGGGCTTCATGTAAAATACGGTCCTCGTCGCATCCCAGGGGATCGTCTGTCTGATCCAGCCACCAATACTGATAACAGGGTTAGCTGAGCCATGTCTTACATCCTTTCCATTGACCAGGGCACCACTAGTTCCCGCGCCATTGTGTTCGACAGCAGTGGCCGGGCCTGCGGGCAGGCGCAGAAAGAGTTTCGCCAGCATTTTCCCCATGATGGCTGGGTGGAACACGATGCTATGGAGATCTGGAACGATACCCTGGCCCTGTGTCAGCAGGCTCTGCGTAACGCCCGGGTAGAGGCCCGGCAGCTGGCGGCCATCGGGATTACCAACCAGCGGGAAACCACCGTGCTGTGGGACCGCAGGACCGGTGATCCACTTGCCAAGGCCATTGTCTGGCAGGACCGGCGCACCGCCTCTGCATGTCAGAGTCTGCGGGATGCTGGCCATGAAGAAATGGTGCGGAACAAGACCGGCCTGTTGCTGGATCCGTATTTTTCCGCCACCAAACTGGCCTGGCTGCTGGATAATGTGCCCGGCGCCCGTCCGCGCGCCGAGGCGGGGGAGCTGGCGTTCGGCACCATCGACTGCTGGCTGCTCTGGCAGCTGACCCGTGGCAAGGTGCATGCCACCGACGCCACCAATGCTTCACGTACCCTGTTGTTCAATATCCATGAGCAGGTCTGGGATACGGCACTGCTGGAGCTCTTTGATATTCCCGCAGCGGTGTTGCCGGAGGTGCGTGACAGCGCCGGGGAATTCGGGTCCACCTGCCCCGAGCTGTTGGGCGCAGCAGTGCCAGTGGCCGGCATTGCCGGGGACCAGCAGGCGGCGCTGGTAGGGCAGGCCTGTTTTCAGCCGGGCATGGTAAAAAGCACCTATGGCACCGGCTGCTTCATGGTGATGAATACCGGTGAGGCAGTGGAATCTCATAATCGCCTGCTCACGACCGTGGGTTACCGGCTCAACGGCAAAACCACCTATGCGCTGGAGGGCTCCATCTTCGTGGCCGGTGCAGCCATCCAATGGCTGCGCGACGGCCTTAATCTGATCCGTGATGCCAGCGAAACCGAAGCGCTGGCACGCCGTGCCGGTTCCGCCGGTGGCGTCTATCTGGTGCCGGCCTTTACCGGCCTCGGTGCTCCCTGGTGGGACCCCCACGCTCGTGGCGCCTTGTTGGGATTGACCCGCGATACCGGTATTGCCGAGGTGGTAACGGCGGGGCTGGAAGCGGTGTGTTATCAGTCCCGGGACTTGCTGGATGCCATGGCAGCGGACTGCGGTACCCGGCCCACTACCTTGCGGGTGGATGGTGGAATGGTGGTCAATAACTGGCTCAGCCAGACCCTGGCGGATGTGCTGGGTGTTTGCGTGGACCGGCCCATGGTCACCGAGACCACGGCGCTGGGGGCGGCCTATCTGGCGGGTCTGGGCGTGGGTCTGTACGACTCTCTGGATGCGGTGGCTGAGCAGTGGCGCTGCGAGCGGGAGTTTACGCCGCTACTGGAAGAAGGGGAGCGCCAACGTCGCTACCAGGGATGGCGTGAGGCGGTGGCACGGGTCTGCCAGAGCCCGGCTGGTGAATAAGGTCCTGAGGTAAGTGCCGGAAAAATCAGGGACTTTTGTGCCACTTTTTTCATTGGCATGGCGATGGACGGTCCGGTTTCAGGGATGAAAACTGTGACGCGGTAGACATTTAGGGTTAGAGTTCATCAAACAATAATACTAAATTGCTACCAACGGGTGCGACTGATAGTGGGGATGGTCGCACCGGATCGGGAATCCGGCATGGATCAATCGTTAACGCTTAACCCTGCAGCCTTGCAGTTCCAGCGACTGCGCCGGGTACTGTTCGCCATACTGGCAGGCGGCAGTGCTCACACCCTGTTGTGCTGGATTTCCCTGCAGCTGGATTTCTTCCGCGGCGGCTCCCCCCTGTTCTATGCCTTGTTCGGTGTCATCTGGGTGGGGCATCTGGGCTTTATCCTATTTATGCTTCTGGGACTCAACCGTCGCCTTTCCGAACCGTCCATGATCATGCCGTTAATGGTCTGGTCCACTACGGGAATCCTGTTGACTGCCCTGGTGGTGGACCAGGTGCGCCTGTGCGTGATGATGATTTTCTTTGCCATTGTCCAGATGGGCGTACTGCAGGCCTCATTCCGGCAATTTGCCTGGCTGGCAGGCTACTGCGTATTCGGTTATGCGGTGATACTCGGTGTGGTCTCCGGGTACTGGCCGGAGGTGGTGGACCTGCGCGGTGAATGGATTCAGTGGGGCCTGTTTTCGGCCATGGTGTTGGCGGTGATTCTGCTGGCGTCGGAAATCTCCACCATCCGCTCCCAGTTGAGCCGGCGCAACCTGCAACTGGCGGACATTGTCGAGCGTATCCACGACATGGCGGTGAAGGACGAGATGACCGGTTTTTATCGCCGCCGTCACGCCATGGAGCTGTTGGCCAAAGCCTGTGGGCAGGCTGCCCGGGGCGCCTATCAGCTGGGTGTGGTGTACCTGGACCTGGACCACTTCAAACGTATTAACGACCAGTATGGCCATCGGGTGGGAGATCTGGTGCTGGAGCGTTTTGCCGAGGTGTCACGCCGTCATTTGAGTGGCCAGGATTTTGCGGCTCGCCTGGGTGGTGAAGAATTCATGTTGGTACTGCCGGTCAGTGATCCGGAAGAGGCCAGTAATCTGGCCGAAGGGATCTTGCTGGGCATGCGCAGCCAGCGCTTCAAGGAAGCGCCTGGGCTCAGTGTCACGGTGTCGGCGGGTCTGGCCATGTACCATCGTGAGGAAACGCCGGAGCAGGTGGTTCTGCGTGCGGACCGGGCTCTCTATCAGGCCAAGGAATCCGGTCGCGACAAACTGGTGGTGGAGCAGGGCGCATGAATCAGGATCTGCGGCAGGCGGAAATGTTGACCCTCAGCGAAAAGCGGCTGCTAAAAAGACACAGTCGTTCGGCCATGGCGATCATGGCGATGCATACCTTGTTATGTGTGGTGTATTTCCAGTTCGGTTATTTTGCGGTGGAACTGAATCAGGGACTGCTGATGCTGTTTGTGGTCTGGGTATCGCTGTTTGCCTACCAGTTACTGCTTGCCACGGGGTGGACCCTGCGTTTCAGTGAGCCCAGCCTGTCGCTGCCCATGGTGCTGCATTTCATGGTGGTATTCATGGTCTCCGGCTACTACGTGGATGAGTTTCGTCTCAGTGTAGTGACTCTGTTCTTTGCCGGTTTGTTGCTGGCGTCGTTCCGGCTTTCCGGCAAGGTGATGATCGGCGTGGCGATGCTGGCCAGTGTCGCCTACGCGATGATGTTGTGGCTGGCCATGAATGATCGCTGGGTGGAGCTGAGCTTTTCCGTGGAGGCTTTGCAGTGGCTGGTGTTCTCCATGATTTCGGTAAGCTTTGCGATCACCGGTGGTGGCATTAACCGTCTGCGTGATGCCCTGGCCGACAAGAATCATCAGCTGGCCCGTGCGGTGGAGCAGGTCCGCGAAATGGCGATCCGTGATGACCTGACCGGCCTGTTCAATCGTCGCCACCTGTTGGAAGTTCTGGAGCGCCAGCGGGCCCTGTTCGCCCGTAAGGGTCTGTCCTTTGCCATCTGCTATGTGGATCTGGATCACTTCAAGCAGATCAATGACCGTCATGGTCATGATTGGGGGGATCGGGTATTGCGTCGCTTTTCTGCGCTGGCGCTGGCGGGGATGCGTGACGGGGATTATTTCGGCCGTCTCGGTGGCGAGGAATTCCTGCTGATCCTGCCGCAGAGCAATGAACAGGGTGCCTTGCGGGTCGCCGAGCGCCTGCGTGAGCGCTGGCGCGAGGAAAGCTTCGGCCAGGAAGGCGGCCCCAACGCCGTGAGCCTCTCCGTCGGCGTGGCCGCCTGTCAGGAAGATGAAACCGTGGACGAACTACTCAACCGGGCGGATCAGGGACTGTACAGGGCGAAGTCCGGGGGGCGGAATCAGAGCAGGGTGGCGTGAGGAATTGATAATTGAGAATGGATAATTGATAACTCGCGGGGAAAGCCTGCTGGTTCTGAAACGCAAGAGGCCGCGCCCAAACTTGGAACGCGGCCTCTTGCGTTTAATGATTGAGCTACGCCATTTCGCGCAGTTATCAATTATCCATTCTCAATTAGCTTCAAACGCTACCAGGTGCTTGGTCGCCAGTCGCACATGCAGCGCGTCGCCTTCCACCACATTGGTATGGCTGTCGGTCTGGCAGAGCAGGGTTTCTGCGGCGCCGACGCGCAGGTGGTAGAGAATGGTGGCGCCGGTGAACTGGCGGCGGGTGACGGGCAGAGCCAGGTGTGCGCTTTCGTCGGCGATCACATCTTCCGGCCGTAACAGGACATCGACGTTGCCTCCGGGTGTCAGGGTCGTATTGCTGCGTCCGGTGAGTTCGCCCAGGCTGGTTCTGACTGTGTTGTCATCCACTACCTCACCACGGAGAAAAGAACCGTAGCCGGCGAATTCCGCCACGAAGCGGTTGGCCGGTGCGTGGTAAATGTTATACGGCGTGTCCCATTGTTCCAGTTGGCCCTGGCGCATCACGCCTACCCGGTCTGCCAGGGCAAAGGCTTCTTCCTGATCGTGGGTGACCAGAAGGGCGGTGACGTTTTCCTGGCGGAGAATGTCGCCCAGCTCGCGAGCCAGTGCCCGGCGAAGATCCAGGTCCAGGCTGGCAAAGGGTTCATCCAGCAACAGCAAGGCGGGGCGGGGTGCCAGTGCCCGGGCCAGTGCGACCCGCTGTTGTTGGCCGCCGGACAATTCATGGGGGTAACGGTCTTCCATGCCAGACAGGCGCACCCGGTCCAGGCATTCGCTGACCCGCTGGCGCTGTTGCTCGCGGGGTTGTTTGCGCAGCCCGAAGGCCACGTTGTCGGCCACAGTCAGATGAGGGAAAAGGGCGTGTTCCTGGAACACCATACCCAGTCCGCGTTTTTCCGGTGGCAGCTGGCGGCTGCGGCTGGAGACCTGACGACCCTGGATATGAATGCTGCCGCCAGTGACCGGTTCCAGCCCGGCAATGGCGCGCAATGTGGTGGTTTTGCCGCAGCCGCTGGGGCCTAGCAAGCAGGCGATTTCACCGGCGGCCAGTTCCAGGCTCAGATCCTTCACCACGGCCTGCTGATGGTAGCCGCAGGCCAGGTTGTCGAGGGTAAGCAGCGGCGGGTTCATAGCGTTGGCGCCTTCTGGGGATGTTGGAGTCTGGCTCGCTGGACTAAAGCCTGAAAGCATTCGCCTTGGGAGCAAGGCTCCAACGGTTTACGGGTGAGTATCAGTGCTGACCTGTCAGCAGGAACTCCAGCAGGGCCTTCTGGGCATGCAGGCGGTTTTCCGCTTCATCCCACACCACTGAGCGCGGGTCGTCCATCATCTCATGGCTGACTTCCTCGCCGCGGTGGGCGGGCAGGCAGTGCATGAAGAGGGCGTCCGGATCGGCCAGGTCCATCAGTTCCGGGGTGACCTGATAGCCTTCAAACGCATTGAGACGGGTCTGCTGTTCGTCTTCCTGGCCCATGGATGCCCACACGTCGGTGACCACCAGATGCGCCCCTTTCACGGCTTCGTTCACATCTACTTCCAGACGAACCCGTTCCGGGTAACGGTTGAGCAGTTCTCCGTCTGGTTCAAAGCTGGTGGGGCTGCTGATCACCAGCTCGAAGTCGAACTGGTTGGCGGCATTGATATAGCTGGCACACATGTTGTTACCGTCGCCGACCCAGACCACTTTCTTGCCCTGGATGCTGCCGCGATGCTCCACAAAGGTCTGCATGTCGGCCAGCAACTGGCAGGGGTGGAAATCGTCGGTGAGCGCATTGATCACCGGCACTGCCGAATGCTCGGCAAAGGTTTCCACGGTGGCATGATCGAAGGTGCGGATCATGACCGCGTCCACCATGCGTGACAGCACGCGGGCGGAGTCCTCGATGGGCTCACCACGACCGAGCTGGGTATCCCGGGGCGACAGGAAGATGCTGGAGCCGCCGAAGTGAGTCATCGCCACTTCAAAGGACACCCGTGTACGGGTGGAGGATTTCTCGAAGATCATGCCCAGGGTCTTGCCCTGCAGTGGCGTATGGCTTTGGCCATTGCGCAGCATGGTTTTCAGTTCAATGGCGCGCTGGATCAGATAGCCCAGCTCGTCCCGGCTCAGATCGGTGAGCGTCAGGAAGTGGCGGGTCATGCGACCTCCTGTTCATTGGCGAAGTCATGAATGACCTGGGAGAGGGTATCTACCAGGTGCTGCATTTCTGTCTGGCTGATCACCAGGGGCGGCAACAGACGTACCACGGACGCCGCGGTGACATTGATCAGCAATCCGGCTTCCCGGGCCCGGCTGACCAGCTCGGCGCAAGGGCGATCCAATTGGATTCCCATCATCAGGCCGCGCTGACGGATTTCAGTAATCATAGGCAGATCGGCAAAAGACCGGGTGAAGGCCTCTTTGAGCCAGGCACCCTTGTCGGCCACGCCATCCACCACGTCATCGGTGAGCGTGTTGACCACGGTCAGTGCGGTGGCGCAGGCCAGCGGGTTGCCGCCGTAGGTGCTGCCGTGGTTGCCGGGGCCGAACACGCCGTCGGCCTTGCCGGCCACCAGGCAGGCACCGATGGGGAAGCCGTTGCCCAGGCCCTTGGCGGTGGTCAGCACGTCCGGGGTGACCTTGTCGCCCAGGCAGGCGAAGTAATCGCCGGTGCGGCCATTACCGGACTGGATCTCGTCCAGCATCAGCAGCCAGTCCTGTTCATCGCACAGGGCTCGCAGGCCGGGCAGATAATCGCTGGCAGGGATATTGATGCCGCCTTCGCCCTGTATCGGCTCGACCAATACGGCGACAACATCCGGGTTGTCGGCCAGGGCGCGTACCGCGTCCAGATCGTTAAAGGGCACCCGCACAAAGCCGTCGAGCAACGGCGCAAAGCCTTCCTGCACCTTGGCATTGGCGGTGGCGGACAGGGTGGCCATGGTGCGGCCATGGAAACTGCCTTCCATTACCACCACGGTGGGACGACTGACGCCCTTGCGCTGGCCGAACAGGCGGGCAATCTTGATGGCCGCTTCATTGGCTTCGGCGCCGGAGTTGGAGAAGAACGCACTCTGCATGCCGCTCAATTCGCACAGTCGCTCGGCCAGCGCTTCCTGGGTTGGAATCCGGTAGAGGTTGGAGGTATGCATGAGCTGCCCGGCCTGATCTGCCAGGGTGCGGGTCACCGCTGGATGGCAGTGCCCCAGGTTGCAGACCCCGATACCTGAGATGGCATCCATATATTTGTGGCCGGCTTCATCAAAGAGCCATACCCCTTCACCGCGCACAAACGCCAGCGGCTGCCGTGCATAGGTGGGAATCAGATATTGCGACATAACAGGCAATTGATAATTGATAATGGAGAATTGATAACGGGCACCGGACCGTTGATCACAGCACCGTCTGTACGCGTCCCAAACAAAAAACGGCAGCCCAAGGCTGCCGGAACCGTCGATAATAGCGCACAATTCAGTGAATAGTTAACAGTGAATAGTTAACAGCGGTAGGCTGTTGTCCCGTTTTTAGCTATTCACTATTCACTATTAACTGTTAATTGCCTTTATGAATCCTGTCCAGCTGAGTATTTTTGCCAATCGCCTGTCAGGGGTCTGTGATGAGATGGGCGCAGTGCTGAGGCTCAGTGCCCTGTCTCCCAATATCAAGGATCGCCTGGATTTCTCCTGCGCCATTTTCGATGCACAGGGCCGGCTGTGTGCCCAGGCGGCCCATATACCGGTGCATCTGGGGTCAATGGCCTACGCCATGGCGGATTTGGTCAGCGATCGAGATTGGCAGCCGGGTGACCTGCTGGTGGTCAATGATCCGTATCTGGGGGGCACTCACTTGCCGGATGTCACCGTGGTGGCCCCGGTATTCGGGGCTGCCAGCCTGATCGGCTTTGCTGTGACCCGGGCCCACCACGCCAATATTGGCGCCCACAGCCCAGGCTCCATGCCGGTGTCCACCTGCCTGGACCAGGAAGGGATCGTTATTGCCCCCAGTTGGCTGAAACGGGCGGGCCAGTGGCAGGTGCCCTTGTGCCGGGAGTTGGCCGGGCTGGAGGAGAGCGGGGCTCTGCCGGTGGAGAGTCGCCGCTTCGCCGACTTTGTCGCCCAGGCTAGTGCCTGTGAGGCTGGTGCCCGGCGCCTGGCGGAGTTGGCCGACCAGCAAGCGGATCTGGTCGCCGCCTTTGATGCGCTCAACCGCTATGGCGAAAAGCGCGCCCGGGCCCGTATCGCGGCGTTACCGGATGGCTGTTTCCGGTTCCAGGATTACATGGACGACGATGGTCAGGGCCAGCAGGACATCGTCATTGCCGTCACCCTGACCATCGCCGGGGAGCAGGCAAGTCTGGATTTCTCCGGTACCGCCGACCAGGTGGCAGGGAACATCAATTGCCCGCTGTCGGTGGCGGCGGCCGCGGCCTATTACTGCTTTCGCTGTCTGATGGACGATGATGTGCCCGCCTGCGATGGCCTGTTCCGGCCCATCAGTTTGTCCGCCCCGCAAGGTTCTTTGCTGAATGCCAATCGCCCGGCGGCGGTGGCTGCCGGCAATGTGGAAACCAGCTCGCGGGTGGTGGATGTGGTGCTGGGGGCTTTGGCCCAGGCGGCGCCAGAGGCGATTCCCGCTGCCAGCCAGGGCACCATGAACAATGTGGCCATGGGCGCGGCTGGTGAGAATGGCTGGGACTATTACGAAACCATGGCCGGCGGCACCGGTGCCCATGCCCGTGGTCCGGGGCTGTCGGCGGTTCACAGTCATATGACCAACACCCTCAATACTCCCATCGAAAGCCTGGAATCCCACTATCCACTGCGGGTACACCGTTACCAGGTGCGCCGGGGCAGCGGCGGCGACGGCCAGTTTGTGGGCGGTGATGGCCTGGTCCGTGAGCTGGAGTTTCTGGGCGATGCCCAGGTAACGCTGCTCACCGAGCGTCGTCGCCATGCTCCCTGGGGGCTGGCAGGCGGGCAGCTTGGGGCGGTCGGGGAAAATCGTCATAACGGGGAGTTATTGCCACCGAAAACCAGCTTTACCGCCCGTGCCGGTGATCGTTTGCTCGTAGCGTCACCTGGTGGAGGAGGTTATTGCGATACGAAGTGTAAATGAGAATGATATTTGATTGATGTTGATTCTTTTTCGCTGTATCTTTCCTTCGCTTACGGTCTTTACAATTTTTGCACTTGCGTTGGGAAGGAGAAAACCATGCATTTACAACGCCGCTTGCTTTGCTGTGCCATCGCCTCCGCCATGGCCACCGGGGCCGCTCCGGCTCTTGCTGACCAAGCCAATGAGCTGAAACCGGTACAGATTCTGGGGGATCGCCAGAATACCTTTAGTGTTAGTGGCTCTGCCCACGTGCTCACCAACGAAGACCTGGAAGAAAAAGAAAACACCGATGTGCACCGCATGCTACGCGACGTGCCCGGCGTTTATTTCCAGGAAGAGGAAGGTTATGGCCTGCGCCCGAACATCGGTATCCGTGGTTCCGGTCGTGATCGTTCCAGCAAGGTTTCCCTGATGGAAGACGGGGTGCTGATTGCCCCGGCGCCTTATGCTGCCCCGGCTGCCTATTACTTCCCCAGCGCCGGCCGTTTCTACGGTGTTGAAGTGCTGAAAGGCCCCGATACCCTGCGTTATGGTCCCTTTACCGTGGGTGGTGCGATCAACTTCCTGTCCACCCCGATTCCTGCCCGTGCTTCGGGCATGGTGAATGTGGAAGGTGGTGAAGATGGCGCCCAGCGGGCTCACGCCTACTACGGCGCTACCGAAGGCCAGTTCGGCTTCATGCTGGAAGCGCACCAGCAACGCACTCAGGGCTTCAAGGACATCGACCGTTCCAACCGCGACGCAGGTTTCGATAAGCGTGACTATGTCGCCAAGCTGCGTTGGCAGGCGCCGGAAACCGCTGATATCCAGCAGTCGCTCGAATTGAAACTGGAGCACTCCACGGAAGTGTCCGACGAAACCTATCTGGGCCTGACCGACCGGGATTTCGAACGGGATGCCAACCGTCGTTACGGCATGAGTGACATTGACCAGATGGACAATGATCGGGATGCGGTATCCCTGCGTCATACCCTGGTGTTTGACGAGAGCACCCAGTTGAACTCTGTGGTGTACCGCAACGAGTTCAACCGTAACTGGTACAAGCTGGCCAGCATCGGTGGCCAGGGCATTGGCGGTTTTGTGGCGGATGCCAACGCGAATGGTGGCGCCAAGCAGGCGGTGCTGCGCGGTACTGCTGATGCCACAGATCTGGTGTTCAAGAACAACAATCGTGAGTACGTTTCTGAGGGCGTGCAGACCGAACTGAGCCATCGCTTCCAGACCGGCTCTGTGGACAATGATCTGATTATCGGGGCCCGTTACCACCAGGATGAAGTGGACCGCTACCAGCCCACTGATACCTTTGATCAGACCAATGGCAGCCTGGTGTACCAGACGTACACCTTGCCCACCGGCGGTGATAACCGTCTGGAAAATGCCGATGCTATGTCTGCCTGGATCATCGACCATGCTTATGTAGGTGATTTTATCGTCACCGGCTCTCTGCGTTACGAGAATGTGGAGAGCAAGAGCAAGCGCTGGGGTGATCCGGCTCGTAACACTGTCAGTGCCCGCACTGAAAACCGTAACGAAGAACTGATGGCGGGTCTGGGTGCTACCTGGTTGCTCAATGACAACTGGTCGGTACTGGCCGGTGTCCATCAGGGCTTTGCGCCGGCAGGTGCTTCTTCCCAGAAAGGCACCGATGCGGAAAAGAGCGTCAACTATGAAACCGGTTTCCGCTACTGGAACGAGAATTTCAGTGCGGATGTGATCGCGTTCTACAGTGATTATGAAAACACCATTCAGAACTGCTCTATCGCTAACCCATGCCCGAATGGTAACGATTCCGGCACCCAGAGCTTTGGTGAATCCGAAGTGCGAGGTCTGGAAGTGGGCCTGAACAGCGTGGTCTGGAAAGGTGACAGCGGTTTGCAGGCACCGGTACGACTGACCTATACCTACACCGATGGCGAAATCACCAAGGATGCGGATGATCTGTCCGTACTGGATGGCGATGTACTGCCTTACCTGCCTGAGCATCTGGCCAGCTTGACCTTCGGCCTGGAAAAACCGGCAGCCTGGTCTGCGCTGATGTCCGTCAGCCACACCGAGGGTATGTGTATCGACAATAGCTGTGATCGTCCTGGTCAGGTAACGACATTCAAGCGCACCAGCGATTATGTGGTCGCGGATGTAGTGGCCACCTACCACGTGAACAGCGATATGGAAGTGTATGCCAAGGTGGATAACGTGTTTGACGATCAGGAAATCGTCTCCCGCGATCCCGCCGGCGCCCGCCCGAACAAGCCGCGTACCGGCTATCTGGGTATGAAAGTGCGCTTCTGAGGCATTTGCCTGTCGCAGCAAGAGGAAAAGGGGGCTTCGGCCCCCTTTTCTGTTATGGAAGACCCTTGAAGCCGCATTGTTCCGGCCCCATCTGGGAGGGGCAGGGCCATCAGTGGTAGAATAGTGGCCAACCACAGCCAATACACCCCAAACCGCCAGGTAGTCAGTATGGATGTTATCCAGGTCATCAAAGACCAGATCGAAAAGAACCCGGTGATCCTCTACATGAAGGGCACCCCGCAGTTCCCCCAGTGCGGTTTCTCCGCCCAGGTGGTGGAAGCCATGACCGCTGTTGGCAAGCCGTTTGCCTACGTGAACATTCTGGAGGCGCCGGAAATCCGTCAGAGCCTGAAGGAATACGCCAACTGGCCGACCTATCCGCAGCTGTGGGTGGGCGGTGAGCTGGTCGGCGGCTGCGACATCATTATGGACATGTACCGTTCCGGGCAGCTCAAGGAGCTGGTTGAAGATGCCGCAGTGGATGCCGACGCCGGCGATAACGCCTGATAGCGTCGTCCTCCCGCGTACAAAAGACCCGGCCTCGCGCCGGGTTTTTTTGTGTCCGCCGTTTGTGTGCTCTTGACGGTTTTGTTCATCGGTCTGGTTGTCCCGGTGTTGGCTCCGGTGTCATAGCGCCTACAATCGAAGCGGATTTTTCACAGTATTGAGGAAGCCCGGTGAAACAACGCAAACCCACAGGCCATTGGCGTCGCTGGCATCGCTGGTTGGGCCTGCTGGTCGCTCTGCCGGTGCTGGTGCTGTCGGTCACCGGGGTGTTGCTGAATCATATTGAGTCCCTGGACTGGGCCGATGACCCCTTGCCGTCCTGGTTGGCGCGTAGCTATGGCGTGCCGCTATCGGAGCAGATTCATGGCAGTCAGGTGGACGGGCACTGGTATGCCCAGACGGGTGAGCGACTGTTTATGGATGGCAGTGCCGTGGCGTCTTGTTTGGCTCCGTTTCAGGGGGCGGTAGCGGCGCAGGGTCTGACCGTGGCCGGTTGTGGTGGCGATCTACTGTTGTTGCAGGGCAGCGAACAGGTGGAACGGCTGCGGCCAGGCCAGGGTGTCCCCGCGTTTACCCGCCTCGGAGTGGCCGGGGAAGCGTTGGTCCTGGAGACAGAAAGTCGGCTGCTGCGGTTCGGTCTGGAAAATCTGAACAGCGTGGTGCTGGCAGTGTCTGACTGGCAGCCTGCTGTGATCGAGCCGTTGCCGGCGGTGCTGCAACCCCGTTTGCAGGCCGCCAGTGTGCCGGCATCGCTGAACTGGCAACGGCTGCTACAGGATCTGCATGCCGGGCGTGTATTCGGCTGGGCAGGACAACTGGTGATGGACCTGGCAGCCTTGTTACTGGTGATACTGGCGCTGACCGGGGTGATCATATGGTCGCGCAGCCGGTGATTATTTGAGCAGGTATGGTCGATTCCGGCCTCAAAAGCCACCGGACCATTGAAAGCAGGGCCATAATCCCCATGATAGTGCCATGCAGCGTGGCGGCAGCCGTTGTATTATCGCTGCTCAGATTCAATGTTGGTTCCGGCATCCTCAATTGCCGGATAGTCAATTTAGTCATAATGGAGAGAAACAATGGGCGTTCTGGTAGGTAAACCTGCACCTGATTTTACGGTTCCCGCAGTACTGGGCGATGGCAGCATCGTTGATGAATTCACCCTGTCCGAAGCCATCAAGGGCAAGTATGGTCTGGTGTTCTTCTACCCGCTGGACTTCACCTTTGTCTGCCCCTCCGAGCTGATCGCTCTGGATCACCGCATGGACGCGTTCAAAGAGCGCAACGTGGAAGTGATCGGTGTGTCCATCGATAGCCACTTTACCCACAACGCATGGCGTAACACTCCGGTCAACGAAGGCGGTATCGGCCCGGTGAAATACACCCTGGCCGCCGACATGAACCATGGCATTGCCCAGTCCTACGACGTTGAGTCCGAAGGCGGCATGGCATTCCGCGGTGTGTTCCTTATCGACCAGAACGGCGTGGTGCGCAGCCAGATCGTTAACGATCTGCCCCTGGGCCGTAACATGGACGAGCTGATTCGTCTGGTCGACGCCCTGCAGTTCCACGAAGAGCACGGTGAAGTGTGCCCGGCGGGTTGGCAGAAAGGTGATTCCGGCATGAAGGACACCCCGGACGGCGTGGCCGAGTACCTGTCTGGTAACGCAGACAAGCTGTAAAAAGAAAGCAGCACAAAAAAGGGCGGCCCTAGGGTCGCCCTTTTTTTGGCCGCAAACTTTTGCGGTTTTCAAACGTAGGGTGCACTGAGCCTCAGGCGAACTGCACCATCAAACGCCGGATCGGTGCAGTTCGCCTGAGGCTCAGTGCACCCTACGCAATCAAAGGTGGCGTTCCGGGATTCAGAGGTGAGACCCAGTCTTTTCTCGGTGTCCTGAGAGTCCTCTGTGGTAAAAAAACCAGTTCAATCCAGCTGCTTCGCCAGCGTCGGCGGCATATCCTTTGGTGGAGGGGGTGGCCAGCCGCCCAGGTCCTTGAAGCGGTTTACCATGGAGCAGAACAGCTCGGCGGTACGGGTGGCATCGTAGAGCGCCGAGTGAGCCTCGCGCTGGTTGAAGCGGATGCCGGCGGCTTCGCAGGCCTTGGCCAGTACGGTCTGGCCATACACCAGCCCGGCCAGGGCAGCGGTGTCAAAGCTGGAGAACGGGTGGAAAGGGTTGCGCTTGATGTCGGCTCGTTCCGACGCCGAATTCAGGAAGCCCTGATCGAAGAAGCTGTTATGCCCCACCAGCACGGCGCGGGTGCAGCCATGGTGCTTGATGGCCTTGCGGACCGGCTCGAACACGCCTTTCAGGGCGGTTTCCTCGGGCACAGCCCCCCGTAGCGGGTTGTCCGGATCAATGCCGGTAAAATCCAGCGCAGCTTGCTCGATGTTGGCTCCCGGGAAGGGGTCCACATGAAACTGGATGCGGGTGGATGGACGCAGGTAGCCCTGGGCGTCCATATCAATCAGGACGGCGGCGATTTCCAGCAGCGCGTCGGTCTGGGCATTAAAGCCCCCGGTTTCCACATCTATCACTACTGGCAAAAAGCCCCGAAACCGCAGCGCCAGGCTGGGGTGCTGATCATTCATGATCACTCCATCAGACACACAAATCCCGTCTGACTGCCCTGGGCAGCCGCGAGAGGGGGCTATGCTACCGGAAAGCCAGCAGGGGCAACAGGCGCGAAAGCGGATCAGAGATGACGCCAGCCGGGCAGGGCGGGTACAATACGCGGCCTCGATTCACCGGGGGGCGCCTGATCCGGGGCCTCTCACATGCGGAGTCTTTCAATGTCCAAGATCAACAAGGTGGTACTGGCCTATTCCGGCGGCCTGGATACCTCGGTTATCGTCAAATGGCTGCAGGATACCTATGACTGTGAGGTGGTGACCTTTACCGCCGATATCGGTCAGGGCGAAGAAGTGGAGCCGGCCCGCGCCAAGGCAGAAGCCATGGGCGTGAAGGAAATCTACATTGAAGACCTGCGCGAAGAATTCGTGCGCGATTACGTATTCCCCATGTTCCGCGCCAATACCATTTATGAAGGTGAGTATCTGCTGGGCACCTCCATTGCCCGTCCGCTGATTGCCAAGCGTTTGGTGGAAATTGCCGAAGAAACCGGTGCTGATGCCATTTCCCACGGCGCCACCGGCAAGGGCAACGACCAGGTGCGTTTCGAGCTGGGTGCCTACGCCCTGGCCCCGGGCATTCAGGTGATCGCTCCTTGGCGGGAGTGGGATTTGAACTCCCGCGAGAAGCTGATGGCGTACTGCGAAGAGCGCAATATCCCGGTGGATTTCTCCACCAAGAAAAAGAAATCCCCGTACTCCATGGACGCCAACCTGCTGCACATCTCCTACGAGGGCGGCAACCTGGAAGATCCCTGGTGGGAAGCGGAAGAAGACATGTGGCGCTGGAGCGTGAGCCCGGAAGCGGCCCCGGACCAGCCCACCTATATCACTCTCACCTATGAGAAGGGTGATATTGTGGCCATCGACGGCGAGAGCCTGAGCCCTGCCGAAGTGCTTGCCAAGCTCAACAAACTGGGTGGCGACAACGGTATCGGCCGTCTCGACATCGTCGAGAACCGCTATGTGGGCATGAAGTCCCGTGGCTGTTACGAAACCCCGGGCGGCACCATCATGATGCCGGCCCACCGCGCCATCGAGTCCCTGACTCTGGATCGCGAGTCTGCCCACCTGAAAGACTCGGTGATGCCCAAGTACGCTGAGCTGCTCTACAACGGCTATTGGTGGAGCCCAGAGCGTCTGGCCCTGCAGAAGCTGATCGATGCGACCCAGGAGCATGTTAACGGAGAAGTGCGCATGAAACTGTACAAGGGTAACGCCATTGTGGTCGGTCGTCGCTCTGACAATGACAGCTTGTTCGATGCCTCTATCGCCACGTTCGAAGACGATGCCGGTGCTTACGACCAGAAAGACGCGGAAGGCTTTATCAAGCTGAACGCCCTGCGTCTGCGTATTGCTGCCAAGAACGGCCGCAAGCTGAGTTAAAGAAACGCGGCACGCTTCACGCTGCATGCAATACGGAAAACCGCCGTAGCCGAGAGGCTGCGGCGGTTTTTTTTGTGCCCGGTGTTCGGTCTTTGCGGTTACATAACGACAAGGAAAATGCATTTAATTTGCACGGTAGTCTCAATTAGCCTGAGTGCAGCAACATACTCACAACAACAGGCTGATCGAGGACCTTGCCATGACTATCGGGCAAAACCGCTTTTCCATTGTTCGCTTGGGGATACTGACTCTGCTGGCCGCGTCGCTACTGGGTGGCTGTGGCGGGGGCGGCAGTGATTCCGCAACGCCTGCTGCTACCGATGTCGATGAGGCCCAGCGTGAGGCGCCACCACAGGAGGACACCCCGGATGAGGTGGCCGAGGAGGTGCCGGAAGAGACTGAAGATGGCCCGCGGCGGGTAATCTTTGTGGGCAACAACTGGGAAGGCGTGATCGATGTCATCGATGCCCAGACCTATCAGCGCCTTGGCCGTATCAGCGGTATCCCGGATCAGGCGGCACGAGAGAAGGAAATTGCCCTCAATCCGCTGGATCTGTTGTTTTTCCAGGGCATTCGCGTACTGATCGGCGAAGGCAATCACCAGTATGTGGACGATATGTACAGTTCGCCGGACGGTCGTCTGCTGATCGTTTCCCGGCCCAGCTATGCGGATGTGGTGGCCATCGACGTGGTCAGCGGTGAGATCGCCTGGCAATTCCTGGTGGATGGCTATCGCTCTGACCATATGGCCCTGTCTCCGGATGGCACCCAGGTAGCGGTGTCCGCTTCCACCGGCAATGTGGTACACATTCTGGATGTGGAAACCGGAGAGGAACTCGGCCGCTTCCCTTCCGGGGATTCTCCCCACGAGAATATCTATTCCGAGGACGGTGAGCGTATCTACCACGCCAGTATCGGCACTGTTTACACGCCGCTGGATAATCAACTGATCGGTGATCTCACCGATGGCCTGCTGGGGCAGAACCTGCTGGATGCCACCAAGGGCGAGCGGGTGTTCCAGGTGGTGGACGCCAACAGCCTGGAAATCATCAAGCAGCTGGATCTGGAAGCGGATCTGGCAGAGGCTGGTTACGACAACCTCAGTACGGCGGTGCGGCCCATGGCGCACACTGCCGACGAGCGCTATTTCTACTTTCAGCTGTCGTTCCTGCACGGGTTTATCGAGTACGACATGCAGGAAGAAAAAGTGCTGCGCCTGGCCGAGTTGCCGGATTTGACCAACGGGTTGCCACGGGAATTCTACGTCAATGATTCCGCTCATCACGGTATTGCCATGAGTGCGGACGATTCCACCTTGTGTGTGGCTGGCACCATGAGCGACTACGTGGCGCTGGT
>Ga0315336_1002523_pt1 | contig 27602 bp, 27 predicted proteins | sample ASW5metaG_FD_204512 | JGI IMG/M metagenome (GOLD analysis project Ga0315336, IMG submission 204512) | Ammonia-oxidizing marine archaeal communities from Monterey Bay, California, United States - ASW #5 | ecosystem: Environmental > Aquatic > Marine > Intertidal zone | place: USA: California... | reverse complement strand
GTTCGGGGCTTCGGCGCGGCCGCGCACGCCGACGCGCACCTGGGCATCGCCATGCGCGCGCTTGCAGCGTTCGAGCCTCTCCAGTACTCGGCGAACATATTCGACCGGCTTGTCAAGGGTGCCGACCATGTCGGCGATGGTCGCATCGGCGGCGATCGGCGTGGATGGCACGCGTTTGGTGGCCATCAGCGTGTGCCCGCCGGCTTCACCAAGGCCTGCCCACATGGTTCATTCGAGCTAGCGGTCAAAATATTCTCCTGTCCGGAGGCTGATGCCGAAATGGCTGAGCGTCTTTCGGCCATGCCCACGCACAAAGCAACAGGGTATAGGTAAAATTGCGGACGCGTGCATCCCTGGCCTTGCTGCATACTTATCACATCACATCGTGACGGGCGCTGGGGCTATCGGCAAAAAGGGGAGAAATTCGTTGGCTGGGTCGCCCTCGGCTATGGCCCTCGCCCCCGCCTCGCTGCCGACGCACGGAAACCCAAGGACAGATCTGTGGCTCGACCGCCATGCATCTATTCGTCCGGCCCAGGCTCAGGCCATGGCTCCCTGGCTGCCTCCGCATACCAGCGACGCATCGCGGGCGTCGCCAATAGCGCGTCAACATAGGCGCGAGTGACGGGCGCCAGTTCGCCGCCATAAGTGTCGAAGCGCGTGACCACCGGCGCATACATGGCGTCGGCCGCGGTGAAATGACCGAACAGGAATGGGCCGCCTTCACCATATTGCTCTCGGCACTGGCGCCAGATCGCTTCGATCCTCGCCCGCTGCGCCTCGCCCTCGGCATCGAGCGGCTTGTGCGATTTCGGCCGGCGCAGGTTCATCGGCCAGCCGTACCGGACCTCGCGAAAACCGGAGTGCATTTCCGTCGCCACCGAGCGCGCCAGGGCACGGGCGCCCAGGTCTTCGGGCCAGAGCCTTTTGTCCGGAAACAGGTCCGCAAGATATTCAAGGATCGCAAGCGTTTCCCAGACGATCCTGCCACCATGATTCAACACCGGCACCAGGCCGGTCGGCGACACCTTGGCGAGGTTGGCCGCGGTCTCCGGCGTGCGCAAGCGCACAAAGCGCTCCTCGAAGGGGATATCCAGATGCTTCATCGCCACCCACGGCCTGAGCGACCAGGACGAAAAGCACTTGTTGCCGATATGGAGAGTGAATTCTGCCAAGACCGTCTCCTGATGATTTCAATTCGCTTCGGCCGTCGTGATCGGCGACCTGACGCCGGCGCGGGCCCGGATCGCGGCGACCGCCGCGTTTATGTCTGGATTGACCGCAAGCGCCTTGCGGCCGGCATCGATCGTGAGGTCGACCTGCTCGACCGGCAGCCTCAGCCGGGTGGGGATCTCGTTAAGCTTCGCCTGCATCGCCGGGTCGACATCGGCAAAGGAAAGGTGCTGGACCACAAGGCGGACATCACGGCAGTTCCAGCCGCCCGACGAACCGCGATAAGCGGAAACTGTCGAGGCCGGGAGGCCGCAGCGATAGCGGACCAGTTCCCCTTTCCACTGCGAGACGGCGAGCTTCAGCGCATCGAATTCATCACGCACCGAGGCGGCAAGCGTGGTGCTGGTCACGGCGTCGAGGAGTTCGGAAGCCTTCGGCCCATGCAGCGACTTCGCCCAGTTCACGTCGCCGTCGCTGCCAGCGTCGGCGACGATGAAGATCAGCGTCGTCAGGCGGACCGCGGCCATCGGCGACAGCGGCCCGTAGGGCGTGCCCGCGGCGGAGCGCTCGAGCGTGAAGCCGGTGACGCCGATATTGTCCGTCAGCCCGCCGTCGAGCAGCTTCACATAGTCGAGCGGATCATCGTCCTGATAGGAATCGAGCGCGCTGGCATAGGCCTTGAGCCGCAGCGAGGCGTTGGGGTCCTGGAGCGCCCGGATCAGCCATTGCGGCCTGCGATAGCCGCAGCGAGGGCTTGTCGCCGAAACCACGATCGGCGCGAAGACGATCGGCACGGCGGCCGATGCCGCGACCGCATCGGCAATCCGCACCTTGTCGAGGTCGCTGCAGAGCGCGGCGAAGGTGTCGTAGGTGAAGAGGAATGGCGTGCGATTATAGATGTCGGAGGCGTTGATCCAGACGATCGGCCCCTTCGGCCTGTGCAGGGCCTCGAATGTCGCACCATCGAACAGATGATCGTTCAGCCATCTGGCAAAACCGCTGCGGTCGTTGACACCGCCATAGTAGGCGCGGATGAAGTTGACCGGCGACAGGGATGTCCTGAGGTCGGCCTCCGCGTCCTGGATGAGAAAGCGTTCGCGAAAATCGCCATAGCCGTCCCTCCCCTTGTAGCCGAAATAGGCGGCGGCGACGGCGCCTCCCGATGCGCCCGAAATCATCCGGATGTCGTCGACCAATGTGCGCCGGCGCGGCTGCTCGTCGACGACGATGTCGTCCAGCGCGCGCAGGATGCCGTAGGAGAAGGCCGCGGCGCGGGTGCCCCCGCCGGAAAACGCCAGGCCCACGACGGTCGAGCCATCGTCGGTCGGGTCAGGGATGAAAGTGGGCGATGGATGGCCGGCTTGCCTGGTCAGCGTGTTGATCGGCCCGACATCGTCGGCGACGCAGCCGGCAACGGCCATCAAGACTGCGACAAAAGCCACACGAAGACGCAAACCCGGTTCCCCCCGGTCGCGTTCGCGCGCGGCCGCGGCGAACCCTAACCGGATTGTCTTGTCCGATGCAACCGCACCGCGAAAGAGATCGCCATGGCCGGGAACCCATACCGCACCAGCACGTTTTGAGAGCCGGATGCGGTTCCCGTATCCAACTTCCATTGAGACCCAGGAGATGCGCGCATGGTGAACAGAGATCAGGTCGCCGGCCTTGCAAAGCAAATGAAGGGGTCGGTCAAGCAGGCGGCTGGCAAGGCCACCGGCAACAGGCGAACACAAGTAGAAGGCGCGGCGGACAAGATCGCCGGCAAGGTACAGAAGGCCTATGGCGACGTGAAGGACAAGGTCAAGAAGGCGTTCTGATCCCTGCCGTTTGCCTCGATGGCAGGACTATGGAGGCCGCCGCCAGGCGGCCTTTCATGTCTGGAATTGCCTGGAGAAGGCGTTGGTAAAGACGATCTCGCCATGGTCGCCGGCCGCCTCCCCCAGCACCACATCCATGTTGCCGGCAGTCACCCGCGCCAGCGCGAAGCCGCCCATATAGGCGGCCTTCGGCTTGACGATATCGAGCCCGTCGCGCTGGTAGATCATCGGCACTTCGTGCTGGTGGCCGTGGAAGACGGCGATCACATTGTAGCCTTGGATCGCGGCCAACAGCGCCTGGCGGTCGGCCTCGCCCCACCAGTGCGGGCGGCCGGCGCCATCATCATCATAGGTGCGTTTCACCGGATCCCAGCGCTCGGTCGAGAAAGCGTCCCAGCCATAATGCTGGAAGATGATCACGGGCCGACCGTCGCCCGCATAGGTGGCGAGGTCCTGCTTCAGCCAGGGCAGGCTGCTCGGCGCGCCATGGCCGGTGTCACCGGCGAAGCGGTGCGTCTGGATAAGATGCAGGCCGCCCCAGTCCCAGGAATAGCAGTCGGTGTCGACGTCATATTCGGTCGCCGGCACCGGCGGCTTGAAGAACACGCCGGGACGATGGTTGACCTCGACATAGTCGCGCAATTCGCGGCGATACCAGTCGACATGCGGCGGCGAGCCGTTCTGGTCGAGATCGTGATTGCCGAGACCCACAAAGACCGGCACGTGGACGCGGTCCGGCCCGACGCCTTCCTGATAGCGCTGGGAGAATTGCAGCAGCTGCGTGCCTTCGCTGGGCTCGGTGACCTGGCCGCCACCGTCGTCGGTGATGTCGCCGCCGGTAACAAGGCCAAGAGGCGTGCCGATGCGAGTGCCGGCTGAATGCAGTCCGGTGGAAACGCCGTCGATCTCGGCCGGCCACTTCTTGTCGGCAATGGCGTTCAGGGCCGCGACGTTGCGCAGAAGCGCCGCGTCGGTCTTGCCTTCCTGCAAGCAGTTGGGGCCGAGGCCGCTTGCCATGCGGCAGGCATGGATATCGGCGATGAAGAAAAAGGTGGCGTCGATCGGCTGGATGCGCCGCCCGGTCTGGCCGAAGGCGACGCGAGGAAGCGCGCAGGCAGCAGCGAGGCCTCCCAAACGGGAGATGAAGAGGCGGCGCGAGATGGCTGCTGGCGAGGGTCGATTCATCGTCGCCCGATTAAACATCCTCCACCCGTGTCGTCTAGTACAATGCCCGGCCAGCGCTTTTGAGGACCTTTCATGCCAAGGCTCGAAAGGCTCCTTGGTCGACAGCGAGGCAGCGGTCTGTCATTGGTTTTGGCATGCACCCAAGGGGAGGAAAGCATGAAGGTCCTGACGGCTGGCGTGGTTTTCGCCATGTTCACCTTCGCCGCGCAGGCCTCGGACTGCGTCAACGCAAAATCCGCAAAGGCCGGCTTCGTGCTTGAAAAGGCCGGCATCAGCAGCGAGTTTCGACCGGCGCCCGGCGGCATGGTCGCGGTCACCAACAAATATCAGTCGGATTCGCCGCAGACGCAGTATCTTTATGCGGGGCTGATCGAGGTGTTCCGCGACAGCGATACCGGGCGGCTGTCGATGATCCCGCTCGACGACGTCAAGAAGCTGTTCCCGCTGAAGGCGGGCGCCAGCAGCAAGACCGAATTCGTGCGGCTGTCCTCGAAAAAGGCGCCGAAAGGCACCGAAACGCTGGCGCTCACCGTCAAAGGCAAGGACACCTACAGGCTCGGCGACTGCAGATACAATGTGCTGGTGATCGGTGAAACGATCACCGGCGATAATGGCAACGTCATCGATGCCTTCACCGCGCTCTACTCGCCCGACCTCCAGGCGGTGCTGGCGCGGCGCTACGACGACGGGACCAGCGCGCAGAGCGAAGTGGGATTCGAGGCGATCAAGCCTTTGGCGGAGTGAGGCGCTTTCGGCCGCCGGCAAACCGCCGCCGGCCGAGCATCAGCCGCCTCAAAACCGACCGGTTGCTATGGCTTGACGGTGAACTCCGTCCACATGCCCGACGCGAAGTGACCGGGAACATTGCAGATGAGCACGTACTTGCCGGGTTTCAGGTCAACAGCGAGCGAGCCTGAGGCGCCCGGGTCGAGTTCAGAAACCTCTCCCTTGTCGCCGGCCTTGTCCTCATCGACTCGATTCTCGTCCGCAACATAGGGCAGCGTGTCCTTGGGATTGGCCAGATACATCACGATCATCTCGTGGATGGTATCCTTTGAGCTGTTCTTCACCTTGAAGGTGATCTTGCCGGCCTTGGCCTCAGCGGGTGTGGCGGTTATGCCCATGGTTGCCTTGGACATGTCGAGATTTGGAGTTCCGTAGGTCATGCCCGTAACCATGGGCATGTTCGACCCTTTGTCCCACAATGAGACCTGCACTGTGCTGTCAGCCCGGGCTGCGCCGGCCATAGTAACAATCGCGGCAAGCCCTAGCGCCGCATTCCTTGCCATCTTTTTCACTGCGAAACTCCTCTCGGCAGACACCGGTGGCTACCGGCAATTAACCGCTCCAGAGCCAATGAACGGCCCAACGGTGATCACATGATTGCACGTGGCGCCACAGGTGGCCTTGCGCTGGATCAAATCCTGGACTTCGCATGGGGCGTCCCCAGCCATTGGTCGATTCCAACGACCTGCCGCTGCTGAAGCGAGCCTGTCAGAGTGCGGATCCTGACCACCCCATATTGCGGCTGGCGACAGCAGCGAGGCCGAAAGCATGAGCGAAGCGAGCCGCTTGATCGATTTTGTTGAGATTTCGATCCATCATTTGCGGCCGGAAGTCGAGGCGCGGGCCTTGGAGAAACCGGCAGAGACATTGCGCCTGCCCCTAAAGCCCGATCGCTGTTGCCATGGTCAGCGGGCCGACAACATGATGGCTATAGCCTCGGCGACAAAGGCCGGATCTTCCCAATGCGGGTTGTGCCCGCAATCCTGTGCCCAGACGAGGCGCGATCCTGTCAGCGCGCCGGCCAAAGCCTGCTGGTGCGCCCGATCGAAGAGCGGGTCGGTGGCACCTGCTATGATCAGCGCCCGGACCCGCACGGCCCTCACACTGGCGGAAAGATCGGTGTGCCGGATTTCTTCGAGAACCGCCCGCCATCGCGCCGCCGGCATCGTCGAGGCATCCTTCGCCAGTTCGGTGAGAAAGGCGCGCGGCACGCTGGGCCCACATTGATGCCACCAATCATAGAACGGATCGCCCGGCGAGATCGGATCGCGCAAGGCCGCAATGCCAGCGACCAGCGGATGATCCGGCGTCATGCCCGGGCGCAGCGAGGTAGCCAGAAGCACCAGCCCGCCGATGAGTTCCGGATGCCGCGAGGCCAGTTGCATGGCTACCATGCCGCCCAGCGAATGCCCTACCACGACCGGCCGGTCGAGCCGCAGGCGCCGGATCAGCCCGGCAATGTCGTCAGCGAAATCAGCGACGCCAAACGCACCGCCCGCCTGTGAGCCACCGTGCCCGCGAAGGTCCGGCATGATCAGGCGCCGGCCGGCGAGATACGGCGCCAGCAGCGAGAAGCTGCGACTGGTGTCGGTGAAGCCGTGGACGAGCAGCAGCGGCGGCTCAGAACCGGCGATCTCGACATAGGCAAGGTCGAGACCGCCGACATCGACCGTCCGCTTGCGCCCGGCCCAGGCGGCCTGCTCGGCCTCCTGCTCCCGAAAGTATAGCGGCGGCCTCACAGGCCGAGCTTTTCCTTGACGGCGGCGAGACCGGGCTTGCCGTCGAAAGTGGTCACGCCGGCCAGCCATGCATCGAGGCGGTCCTTGTGCAGGGTGATCGACTTCAGCGCCCCATCCTCCGGCTTCATGCCGTCATTGATGAGATAGCCCATGCCGACGTTCTCCATGTCGATGTCGAAGGCAAGGTTCTTCAGGAACCGCGCGACGTTCGGGCATTCCTGCAGATAGCCCTTGCGCACTTGCGTCGTCACGGTGGCGGCGCCGAAATTCGGACCGAAGAACTTGTCGCCGCCGGTCAGGTACTTGAAGTCGTACATCGTGTTCATCGGATGCGGCGCCCAGCCCTGGAAGACAATGAACTGCTTCTCCTTGATCTCGTAGCCGACCTCCGACAGCATCCCGGCTTCGCTCGACTCCACCACCTGCCAGCCGTCCAGGCCAAACTGGGGATCGGCAATGGCGTCCATCATAAGTTGGTTGGATCCAGGCTCGATGCCGTACATCTTCTTGCCGAACTTGTCGGCGAATTTGTGCAGGTCGGACAGGTCCTTGACGCCGGCCTCCCAGACATAGGTCGGCACGGCGAAGGTGTATTTGGCGCCGACCAGATTGACGCGCACATTCTCGATCGAACCATCCTTCTTATACGGCTCGTAATAGGTGACCATCGCGGGGTCCCAGTAGCCGAGGAACAGGTCGAGGTCCTTGTTCTTCATGCCCTCGTAGATGACGTTGATGCCGAGCACTTCGCTCTGCGGCTCATAGCCGAGCGCCTGGAACAGCACCTTGGCCACGCCCGTGGTGAAGGCGAGATCGTTCCAGCCGGGCTCGGCCATGCGCACTGTCTTGCAGCTTTCGGCTTCGGCGGCTCGCGCCGCCTGCGAAACCAACATCAAGGCTGCCACACAGATGCCATTCGCAAGCATGCGCAACATTCCGGTTCTCCTCTTGTCGATCATTTTTGACCTATTGGTCATTTTGTTGTCCCATTGGTCAATCATTGATCTGAGCGGGCGAAGATGTCAACATGGATTCGCCATGCATGGATCGGTCCGGTGAAACTCACGCGTCTCAGCGACATACGCCGCAAGGAGTTGCGGCAGGCGGCGTTCGCCGTTCTGGAGCGCGAAGGCATCGCCGGCGCGACACTGGAGAAGGTCGCGGCCCAGGCCGGCGCCTCAAAAGGCATCGTGCTGCACTATTTCCGCAACAAGCAGGAGCTCTTCGAACACGCCATGCGCGAGGCCAACGCCGTGCTCTGTCACGCCGTGGTCACCAGACTCCGGCGGGCGCGCACGCCGTTGGAACGGTTGGACGCCGTGATCGAGGGCAATTTCGAGGAGCACTTGTTCCTGCCGCCGCTCTGCCATGCCTGGCTCTCCCTCTGCGCCGAGGTGCCGCGCGACGAGAAGTTGGCGCGCATCCAGAAGGTCATCCATGCGCGCATGCGCTCGAACCTGTTGTCCGGCCTGCGCGGCCTCGCCTCGCCGGAACAAGCCGAAGAGATCGTGCTCGGCGTCACTGCGCTGATCGACGGGCTGTGGCTCAGGCTCGGCCTTCAGCCAGGCAGCGTGACGCGCGAGCAGGCGGTGCGCCAGGTCAAGGACTTCGTCGCAGGTCGTCTGGCCATTGGCCAGCCGACCCCGTCGGGTGGGGCTTGGCCGGATAAAGTTCATACCAGGCGATAGCTCCGGAGCTTGACTGCCCCCGCGTTCGATCCGCAATCGACGAGGTCGGGCTGTCGATGACGTCTACGCTACACGGTGAGGCTGGGCCCTCTCGGGACCGTCCTGGTCCCTGAGTCCGAGGTTTGCGACCTCATCGAGGATGCGCTCGCGGATCCAGCGATGCGGCGGCTCCTCATCGTGGCGGGCGTGCCAGTACATCCTGACTTCGGGCACGGATATGGAAAGCGGCGCTTCGTAGGTGGCGATCGGCAGGCTCTTCGCCGCCCATCGCGCGAATTGCCGGGGAACGGCGGCAAGGTGGTTGCCCTGCGCCACCGCCAGCGCAACGGCCTGGAAGTGCGGCAAGGCAAGGCTCACCCTGCGCTTCAATCCGAGCTCTGCCAAAGCCTGATCGGTCGCACCGGACATCGAACCGTCGATGGAGCGAAGGACATGCGGCAGTTCGCAGAAGAGCTCCATCGGCAATTGTTCGCCCTGCGCTATCCCGGACAGCCTGATCGCGGCATTGTCGCGTGCGGCAATGATTGCGAACGGCGAATGGAAAAGGGGCGTGCTGGAGACCCAGCCGGAAACCTCCAGCGGGCGCTCCAGCGCAGCGTCGATCTCGTCGTCCTGGAGCAGCCTGGAAACGTCACCGCGCGCGCTGTCCAGAAATCGCAAAGCGACACCGGGCGCTCCGGTCGCGATGCGCGCCGCAAGCGAAGGCATCAAGAGCATGGAAAAGAAATCTGCGCCCATGAAGGTGAAGGTCCGTTCAAGCTTCGCCGGGTCGAAGTCTCTCGCCGGCTGGAAGGCGCGTTCAATCTCGCGCAGCGCCGCGCGCACCGGCCCGGCAAGGCTTTCGGCGCGCGGCGTCGGCACCATGTCGTTGCCGCGCCGCACGAAGAGCTGGTCGTTGAGCGCGTGGCGCAGCCGGTTGAGTGCCGCGCTGACCGCAGGCTGGCTGAGGCCGATCTGCTCGCCGGCGCGCGTCACGCTCTTCTCGCGCAGAAGCGCATCGAGAACCCTGACCAGATTGAGGTCGAGCGCGTTCAAATTCATCGCATCAATCCGCCGCATACGATCATTCGATTTCCACCGCCGCCCCATCACTGTTTAGGTCGCCGTCGACGCCCGCAAGGCCGCCGCAACACAGGAGAAACATCATGACAATGACCAACAGTATCATCGCCGGCAAGGAACTCCTTTGGTTCAACAATACGCTGATCGTCATCCAGATTTCGTCGGCCGACGGCGAGGACGGAACCTGCGTCATCGAACATCGACTGCCTCATGGCGATTCGCCGCCGCTGCATGTGCACCGCAACGAGGATGAGGTGTTCCATGTCCTCGAGGGACGGATGCGTTTTCTGATCAACGGTCACGAGCGGATGGTCGGCGCCGGCGAGACGTTCATCGCGCCGAAAGGCCTGCCGCACACTTACAGGGTCGAGTCTCCCGAAGGCGCGCATACGCTGACCGTCACGCGCGGTCCCGATTTCGAAACGATGGTGCGCAAGGCAAGTCGCCCCGCCGAAAGGCCGGATCTGCCGCCGACGGCGGCGCCGACGCCGGAGATGATCGAGAGGCTGGCAAGGCTATGCGCGGAGAACGGCATCGATCTCGTAGGACCGCCGATCGTGTGAGCCGTCCCTTCAACCGATTTGCATCTTTCGCGCCCGCAATCTCCGCTTGATGCCATTTGTGCAACGCGATACGCCCTTGCGCAAATCGACAGACCGGAGATTTCCAGTGAGCGCTCAAAAGACCAGAACCGAAACCGATACGTTCGGTCCCATCGAGGTGGCGGCCGACCGCTATTGGGGCGCGCAGGCGCAGCGCTCCCTGGGCAATTTCAAGATCGGTTGGGAAAAGCAGCCGGCTTCGATCGTGCGCGCTCTCGGCATCGTCAAGCGCGCCGCGGCCGAAGTGAACATGGAGATGAAGCGGCTTGATCCGGCGATAGGCAAAGCGATCGTGGATGCCGCGCAGGAAGTCATCGACGGCAAGCTCGACGACCATTTCCCCCTGGTCGTCTGGCAGACCGGCTCGGGCACGCAGTCCAACATGAACGCCAACGAGGTGATCTCCAATCGGGCGATCGAGATGCTCGGCGGGGCGATGGGCTCGAAGAAGCCGGTGCACCCCAACGACCACGTCAATATGAGCCAGTCGTCGAACGACACCTATCCGACGGCCATGCACATCGCCTGCGCCGAGCGGGTCGTGCATCACCTGATCCCTGCCCTGCACCATTTGCACAAGGCGCTCGACGCCAAGGCCCGCGCCTTCAACCACATCATCAAGATCGGCCGCACCCACACGCAGGACGCCACGCCGCTGACGCTTGGCCAGGAGTTTTCAGGCTATGCGGCGCAGGTCGCCTCATCGATCAAGCGCATCGAGCAGACACTGCCGGGCCTGCAGGAACTGGCGCAAGGCGGCACCGCCGTCGGCACCGGCCTCAACGCGCCGGTCGGCTTCGCGGAAAAGGTGGCGGACCGCATCGCCGGCATCACCGGCATCGCCTTCGTGACCGCGCCGAACAAGTTCGAGGCGCTCGCGGCGCATGATTCCATGGTGTTCTCGCATGGCGCCATCAACGCGGCAGCGGCCGCGCTCTTCAAGATCGCCAACGACATCCGCCTGCTCGGCTCCGGCCCACGCTCGGGCCTCGGCGAACTGTCCCTGCCTGAAAACGAGCCGGGCTCCTCGATCATGCCGGGCAAGGTCAACCCGACCCAGTGCGAGGCGATGACGCAGGTATGCGTGCAGGTGTTCGGCAACAACGCCGCCCTCACCTTCGCCGGCAGCCAGGGCCATTTCGAACTCAATGTCTATAACCCGCTAATGGCCTATAATTTCCTGCAGTCGGTGCAGTTGCTGGCCGACGCTTCGGTGTCGTTCACCGACAATTGCGTGGTCGGCATCGAAGCACGCGAGGGCAACATCAAGGCCGCGCTCGAGCGTTCGCTGATGCTGGTGACGGCGCTGGCGCCGACCATCGGCTACGACAATGCCGCCAAGATCGCCAAGACCGCGCACAAGAACGGCACGACATTGCGCGAGGAAGCCTTGGCCACAGGGCTGGTCAGCGAGGCCGATTACGATCGGCTGGTCCGGCCGGAGGACATGACGCATCCGGGGTAGTTCTCCTCGAAGCGGAGCGGTCGCTGCCGGCAACCTCCCGATTTCGTCAGCCCGGGGTCTCCGCGACGGAGCTTCGCCCCGAAATGACGACGTCACGAGCCTGTCGGCAAATCTCCGAAGCTTGCGCTCGCCAACTTCGGGCTGAGGCTGAGCCATTTCGCAGCAGTAGAATTTACTGCGATAGGCCAACCTCGGGACATGATTTCGCGCGCTGCTGCCGATACTCGAAATATAAGCCCTGTGAACAATGTGTCGCCACATAGGTGGCTTCTGGTGAACAGTCTCCGTCGTCTATCTGTCTGGGCATACAACCCTTTCGGAGAACCGCCATGTCCATCAACTCTTCCGTCGCCAGCAACGGCACCGCGTCCAACAGCTCCACCACGATCCTGCTCGGCCGCATCCTGCTGGCAGTCATCTTCCTGCTTTCCGGCTTCGGCAAGCTTACCGCCATTTCCGGCACCGCCGCCTATTTCGGCGCCCTTGGCCTGCCCGTGCCGACCGTGACCGCCGTTCTCGTCGGCCTGATCGAACTGCTCGGCGGCATTGCCATCCTGGTCGGCTTCCAGACCAGGATCGTCGCCTGGGTGCTCGCAATCTTCACGATCGCCACCGGCCTCGTCGCGCATACCGGTTGGGCCGACCAGATGCAGATGATCCAGTTCCTCAAGAACCTTGCAATCACCGGCGGCTTCCTGTTGCTCGCGTCGTCCGGCGCTGGCGCCTATTCGATCGACGCCAAGCGCGGCTGAAAACTTCCCTCCCAGGCCTTGAACGCAGGCGGCGCGGAATTTTCCGCGCCGCTTTTTCGTTACAGGCGTAGACTGCGTCGCAGCCGGCACCAGACAAACCGGGCGCCGGCAAGGGAGGTCGCAATGTTTCGCAACGCGTTGCTTCTGATGTCGCGGCTCCTTCTTGCCGCGCTGTTCGTGCCATCGGGCTTCCAGGCGCTTACCAACATCGCCGGCACGATCAGTTATTTCGCCGGCCTCGGCCTGCCGCTGCCGACCTTGGCCGCCTGGGGCACCGGCCTGTTCGAGCTGATTGCCGGGCTTTTGATCCTCGTGGGGTTCCAGACGCGCATCGTGGCGCTTTTGCTTGCCGCCTTCTGTGTCGTCGCAGGCTTCATCGGCCATTACGGCCTGGGCGGCGGCGACGCGACCCTGGCCTTCCTGCACCAGCAGATGCTGATGAAGGACATCGCCATCGCCGGCGGCTTCCTGGCGCTCGCCATGGCGGGCGCCGGCGCGTGGTCGGCCGACGGGCGCGGCTTCGGCATAGGCGCCGAAGTGACCTGAGCCGGCCCTACTTCACCGAGACGCTCGGCCCCCCTTCCACCGCCAGCACCAGGCGGCGGCTGGTGATGCGCGCGAGTTGCGCCAGCCGGCCGGCCGGCCGTTCGCCATAAAGGTCGGAAAGCGAGGCAGGCAGCACCAGGGCCAGCGCGCCATTGCCGCGGCTTTCCCATTTCAGCCTCGGCATGACGCCAGGCATCGCCGCCGTCAAAAGGTAGACGACGCGCATCATCGCCGCCAGCACGCGGGCGCGCTCGAGCAGGCGCGGCGGCGCCAGCGCCTTGATCTCCGGCGCGATGCCGTCGTTGAAGATGCCGTCATGGCGGTAGGCGTTGGCCAAGGCCAGATAGGCGCGTCCCGGATGATCGACGCCGATGAATGAGGCATGCGCGATGATGTTGAGCGACTGCCTGCCGCGATATTCGGGATGCGCGCGCCAGCCGATGTCGGCGAGCAGGCAGGCGGCATGGCGGTAGCGCGCCTCGTCTTCCGTCTCATCGATGCCGAAGGCCTTGAACGCGTTGCCGGTCCATTCGACCAGATCATGCGCGTGGTGCACCGATCGCGAGCGCAGCAGCGCCAGCTCCTCGGCCGCCGAGATCAGGGGGTCGGCCTTCTGCTCCTCCGCGTCGAGCAGCGAATAGAGGAAGCCCTCGCGCACGCCCTGCGCCGAAACGACGATCTTCGACGGCTGCATCGCCCACATGATCTCCTGCAGCACGACCGCGCCGTAGGGCAGCAGCGAGCGGCGGTTCTTGGAGACGCCTTCGATCCCCTTCACCTTCTCGACCTCGCCCTTGGCCACCTGCCGGAGGAAGGCCTGCGCGCTTTCGGCCGAAATCTCGTAGTGATGCATGACGCCGAGCGGGTAGTTGTTCATCTCCATGTGCAGCCTGGCGAGGTTTCGCCATGTGCCGCCGACGGCGTAGAACGCCCTGCCCTGCCCGCCCTTGAGCAGCTTGGCCCGCGCCAGCTCCTGGCGCGCGATCTTCTGCGCCTGGACGAGCGAGTTCTTCGCCATGTCCTGCAGGCGCAGGCCGCCGAGCGGCAGCGTAATGCCGTCGCCGATCGATTCGCTATTGATGTCGATCAACTCAAGGCTGCCGCCGCCGAGGTCGCCGGCGATGCCGTTGGCCGGATGGAAGCCGGAGATGACGCCAAGCGCCGAGTAATAGGCTTCCTGGCGGCCGCTCAGCACGCGGATCTCGGTTCTCAGCACCTCTTCGGCGCGATGGATGAAATCCGGTCCGTTGACCGCCTCGCGAGCGGCGGCGGTGGCCAGCACATACATGTGCTCGGCGCCCGCCTGCTCGGACAGCGCGCGGAAGCGGCGGAATTCCTCCATCGAGCGCGTCACCGCTTCGGGGTCGAGCTTGCCCGTCGAAACGATGCCGCGGCCAAGGCCAGCCAGCATCTTCTCGTTGAACAGCAGCGAGGGCGAGCGCGCCAACCCCTCATAGACGACAAGGCGAATCGAATTCGACCCGATGTCGATTATCGACAGTGGCCGCCGGTCCTGGAGCCGGCCCTGGGAAACTGCAATCACGCGGCGCTATTCTTCTTGCGGCGCTTGAACTGGGCGATGCGCCTGGGCGCATGAGATTTCAGCGCGTCGCCCCGTCCGGAGAGGCTCGGATTGGTCATGAAATATTCCTGCGCGTTGAACGGCTCCTCGCCCTCCTCCAGCACGACGCGCCTGGAGGTGCCGTCAGCCAATACGTCGAAACTTTGCTGGTTGTCCATGATGTTGCCCAGCATGATCTGGCCAAGCACCTGTTCATGCACAGTCGGGTTTGTGATCGGCACCAAGGTTTCGACCCGGCGGTCGAGATTGCGAGGCATCATGTCGGCCGAGGAGATGTAGATGATGGCCTCGTCGGACGGCAGGCCGTAGCCGTTGCCGAAGCAGTATATGCGGCTGTGCTCGAGGAAGCGGCCGACGATCGATTTCGCCCTGATGTTCTCCGAAAGGCCCGGCACCTGCGGCCTCAGGCAGCAGATACCGCGCACGACGAGATCGATCTCGACCCCGGCGCGGCTGGCGTCGTAGAGGGCGTCGATGACGGTCGGGTCGACCAGTGCGTTCATCTTCATCCAGATGCGCGCCGGCCGTCCTTCGCGCGCATGGACGACTTCCTCGGCGATGTGCTTCAGGATGCGCTTGCGCAACGTGAACGGCGACACGGCAAGACGCATCTCCTCGGCCGGTTCGGCATAGCCCGTGATGAAGTTGAAGATCTGCGCGACATCGCGCGCGATCGTCGGATCCGTGGTGAAGAAGGAAAGGTCGGTGTAGATGCGGGCGGTGACCGGGTGATAGTTGCCGGTGCCGAGATGGACGTAATTGCGCAGCCGGCCGTCCTCGCGGCGCACGACGAGCGACATCTTGGCGTGGGTCTTCAACTCCAGGAAGCCGAATACGACCTGGACGCCTGCCCGTTCGAGATCGCGCGCCCAGCGGATGTTGGCCTCCTCGTCGAAGCGCGCCTTGAGCTCGACCAGCGCTGTCACCGACTTGCCGGCCTCGGCGGCGTCGATCAGCGCGCGCACGATCGGGCTGTCGTTCGAGGTGCGGTAGAGCGTCTGCTTGATCGCCACCACCTCCGGGTCGGCCGCGGCCTGGCGCAGGAACTGCACCACCACGTCGAAGGATTCGTAGGGGTGGTGGACGATGATGTCCTTCTCGCGGATGGCTGCCAGGCAGTCGCCGCCATGCTCGCGGATGCGCTCGGGGAAGCGCGGATTGTAGGGCGTGAACTTCAGGTCGTCGCGCGGAATGGCGACGATCTCGGAAATCTGGTTGAGCGCAAGCGGCCCGGTCAGCACGCTGATACGGCTCGACGAAACGCCGAGCTCGCCGGCGACGAAATCGCGCAGTTCCCCCGGCATCAGCGTGTCGAACTCGATGCGGATCACCGAACCGCGACGACGCCGCTTCAGCGCCGTCTCGAAGAGACGCACGAGATCTTCCGACTCTTCCTCCACCTCGATATCGCTGTCGCGGATGATGCGGAACGTGCCCGAGCCCTTGACCTCATAGCCGGGGAAGAGCTTGCCGATATAGATGCCGACAGCCTCCTCGAGCGGAATGAAGCGGACATGGTTCTTGCGGTCGGGCAGGCGGATGAAACGCTTCAGCGCCACCGGCAGGCGCAACAGCGCGCTCATCGCCTCGCCATTCTTGCGATGGCGCAATTGCAGGGCGATGGAAAAGCCGAGATTGGGGATGAACGGGAACGGGTGCGCCGGGTCGATCGACAGCGGCGTCAGCACCGGGAAGACCTGCTCTTGGAAATGCTCCTCCAGCCAGGCCTTCTCATCTTTGCTAAGCGCGTCGCGGGTGATGCTCTCGATGCCTTCCTTGTTGAGCAGGGTCATCAGCGCCGAGAGGCTCTTCTGCTGGTCTTCCTGCAGGCGCTCGACCTCGCGCAGCAGCTGTTCGAGCTGCTGCTCGGGGGTGCGCCCGTCGGGGCTTTTCAGCACGATACCCTCGCGCACCTGGCCGGCGAGACCGGCGACGCGGACCATGAAGAACTCGTCGAGGTTGGCGGCCGAGATCGACAGGAAGCGCACGCGCTCGAGCAGCGGATGATGCTCGTTGAGCGACTCTTCCAGCACGCGCCGGTTGAACTGCAGCCAGGAAAACTCGCGGTTGACGAAACGGTCCGGATTGCCGCCGTCCGGGCTCGCCGCCTCGACGGTGATGAACTCGCTCTGCACCGGCTTCAGTTCGTTCATGGTTCCCGCTCTTGCCCGCAACTGTCCCTAAGGCGCGCCGCTCATGCCGTTCGGCGACGCTCTACCATCTGTATGTGACGCATGATCGTCACGGAATCGCTCCGTGCCCGGCCCATGCGCATAACCGGCTCAACTTACCCTCTGGCAGCCTTTTGCGACAGTTTGATTTCATCGATCTTGCAAACTGGCCTGTTATGCTCCAGATGCAGACCGGTCACACCCACTGGCCGAACCCGATTGGAGACGACGATGGCAGGCGGCAGCATTCCCCATTTCCAGAACGACGCGGGCCATCCGGTCATCGAGATCGGCGTCAGGGAGTTCATGTGCACTGGCGCCAACCCGCCTTTCGACCATCCGCATGTGTTCCTCGACATGGGTGACGACAATGAAAAGGTCTGCCCCTACTGCTCGACGCTCTACCGCTATTCGCCCTCGCTGAAGGCGACGGAGACGCGGCCGGCCGGCTGCCTTTACATCGATCAGGCTGCCTGAGCTTTCCCCGACCATGATTGAGGCGCGGTCCCGGCAAATCGTCATAGCCGGGGCAGGTATCGCCGGGCTGACCGCAGCGCTCGCCTTTTCGGCCCGCGGCTTCCGGGTGAAGTTGTTCGAGCAGGCAAAGCACCTCCAGGCGGCCGGCTCAGGCCTCCAGCTATCGCCCAACGCGACCCGCATCCTGCGCCGGCTTGGCGTGCTCGACCGCCTGTCGCCAAACGCGGTCCGGCCCGAAGCGGTGGTGCTGAAGGACGCGAAGAGCCTGCGCGAGCTTGCGCGCGTTCCGCTTGGCCAGGTGGCCGAGCAGCGCTGGGGAGCGCCGTATCTGGTGGCGCACCGGGCCGACCTGCAGGCGGCCCTGACGGAGGAAGTGGCGGGGCGGCCCGAAATCGAGCTTGTCACCGGTGCGCGGGTGACCGGCATCGCGTCCGACCCGCGAAGCGTAACCGCGACGGTCGAGATCGATGGCGAAACCACGCCTATCGCGGGCGGACTGCTGGTCGGCGCGGACGGCGTGTGGTCCTCGGTTCGCGCAGAGCTTGCCGGCAGGGACCCCGCCTTCACGCAAAGCCGCTTTTCTGGCCGACTGGCCTGGCGGGCCACGGTAGCGGTCGACAGCGCCGCCGGGCGGGCTTTTGCCGAGATCGGCGCGGCGGGCTGCGTCACCACCTTCCTGCATTCCGGCTTCCACATGGTCGCCTATCCGGTGAGCAAGGGCCGCACCGTCAACCTCGCCGCCTTCACCAAAGGCGAGCGTATCGCGGAAGGCTGGTCGGGTCACGCCGATCCGTCCATCCTGTCCAATGCAATGCGTGGCACCGCCGCAACGCTCGCGAAACTCGTCGCGCTGGCCGGGCCGTGGACGGCGTTTCCAATGCATACCGTCCGGCAACAGCGCTGGACGGTTCCGCAAGGCATCGCGCTGATCGGAGACGCGGCGCATGCCATGACGCCGTTTGCGGCGCAAGGTGCGGCCATGGGCATCGAGGACGCCTCGATGCTTGCCAATCTGATCGCAGATTTTTCCGGCGACACCGAGCGTGCCCTCGCCGCCTGGGAGAATCTCAGGCAACCGCGCGTCGAAAAGGTGCTGAGGCGCGGCGCGCTCAACCGGACGGCCTGGCACGCCTGGGGGCCCGTTGCGGTTGCCCGCAACCTCGTTCTGGCGACGCGACCGCCGGAAAAACTCGCCTCCGACCTGGACTGGCTGTATGGCTGGGAAGAGCCGAAAGTTGTGAGGCGATAGAGCGCCCAAAAACCGTAAGGTGAGCTGATCAGTTATACAATCTCAACGACCACCCCAGCGATATCGGCAGCGGGTTCCACCAACCGGTGCGCAGCCCGGCGGTGCGCAGTGCCGCCGCCGTCCAGGTGTTGCAACCGATCAGCGCGTTGAAATGGCCGTTGGCCTCATAGAAGCGGTCGTAGGGCGAGTAGCCGGCATTGTCGATCGCGACCGGGCCGGTCTGGAAACTCGCAGCGATGTAATCGAGGAGTGCCGCAAAATGGGCCTCGTCGATATCGAAACGGGCCACATCCGGATGCGGCTCCTCGATCATGCCAGCAAGATCGACATGCATTACCGAGGCGTCGAGCGTCAGCGCCTTCAGAACCGGCATGGCCTTCAATCGCGACCAGGTCGGCGTCTCCAGGTAGAATGCGCGGCCGCCCCAGCCGAAAACGATATAGCGCGCTTCCGGCGCATCGACCGGCAGGCCGGCGCCGGCCAGGAAGCCAAAGCGCTGGCGCACGCCGTCATCGAGGGGCACGGCGATGTCGGTGTGGATCGGGTTCCTCAGCACCAATATGTGCCGCGTCCCCTCGCCTTTGGCGGCCGCTGACCAGAGAGGACGCGGCACCAGCGTGCCGAGGGCGACGGCGAGAACGACCGCGACAACCGTCAGGGCCAGGAAACCCAGGAATTTTTTCATCGGGCACGGCGGTTCCGTCGCATCTGAACGGGGTCCTTACCCGATCGCCCAAATGCAAAAAAGCCCGGCCGTCTCGCGGCCGGGCTTTTGGAATGACGTTGGATCGCTCAGTGCAGTATCTGCGACAGGAACAACTTCGTGCGCTCATGGCGCGGGTGGTCGAAGAATTCGGCCGGCGTGTTCTGCTCTACGATCTGGCCCTGATCCATGAAGATCACACGGTTGGCAACCTTGCGGGCAAAGCCCATCTCGTGGGTGACGCACAGCATGGTCATGCCCTCTTCCGCCAGCCCCACCATCGTCTCCAGCACTTCCTTGATCATCTCCGGATCGAGCGCCGAGGTCGGCTCGTCGAACAGCATGATGCGCGGGTTCATGCATAGGGAGCGCGCGATCGCCACGCGCTGCTGCTGGCCGCCGGAGAGCTGGCCCGGATATTTGTTGGCCTGTTCCGGGATCTTCACGCGCTTGAGGAAATGCATGGCGATCTCCTCGGCCTGCTTCTTCGGCATCTTGCGCACCCAGATCGGCGCCAGCGTGCAGTTCTCCAGGATGGTCAGGTGCGGGAACAGGTTGAAGTGCTGGAACACCATGCCGACCTCGCGGCGCACTTCGTCGATCTTCTTCAGATCGTTGGTAAGTTCCTTGCCGTCGACGATGATCTTGCCCTTCTGGTGCTCCTCCAGCCGGTTGATGCACCGGATCATGGTCGACTTGCCGGAGCCGGACGGACCGCAAATGACGATACGCTCGCCACGCATCACCTTGAGGTTGATGTCCTTGAGCACGTGGAATTCGCCGTACCATTTGTGCATGCCGACGATGTCGATGGCGACATCGGTGGTCGAGATATGCATCTTCTTGGTATCGACCTTGATTTCTTCGGCGCTGACGGCGTTCTCGGTGGCCATGGCAGGTCCCCTTTTGTTTTTAGCGTTTGTGGCCGGTGTCGAGCCGGCGTTCCGTATACATTGAATAGCGCGACATGCCGAAACAGAACAGCCAGAAGACGAAAGCGGCGAAGATCAGGCCGGACCTGGCTGTCTGCGGCGTCGCCCAGTTGGCATCGGCAAAATTCTGCTTCACAACGCCGAGCAGGTCGAACATCGAGATGATCAGGACCAGGCTGGTGTCCTTGAACATGCCGATGAAGGTGTTGACGATGCCCGGAATGACAAGCTTCAGCGCCTGCGGCAGAACGATCAGTCCCATCTTCTGCCAGTAGCCGAGGCCGAGCGAATCGGCGCCCTCATACTGGCCCTTGGGGATCGCCTGCAGGCCGCCGCGGATCACCTCTGCCATATAGGCAGCGGCAAATAGCGATACACCGATCAGAGCCCGCAGATACTTGTCGAAACTGACCCCCTCCGGCAGGAACAGCGGCAGCATGACGCTAGCGAAGAACAGGACCGTGATCAGCGGAATGCCGCGCACCGTCTCGATGAAGACGATGCACAGCCATTTGATGATTGGCATCTTCGAACGCCGGCCAAGCGCCAGCACGATGCCCATCGGCAACGAGACGGCAATGCCGACGAAAGACAGGCTGAGCGTGACCAGCAGCCCGCCCCAGCGCGGGGTCTCGACATGCGGCATACCGAACGCGCCCCCAACCAGCAGGAAGAAGGCGACGATCGGCAACGCTACGAAGAGCAGAAGGGCGTTCAGCCCCTTGCGTGGCACGCGCGGCATGAGCATCGGCACGAGCAGCGCCACGAACAGGACAGCGACCAGGATCGGCCGCCAGCGCTCCTCGACCGGATAGGTACCGAACATGAACTGGCCGAACTTGGCATTGACGAAGGCCCAGCACGCGCCGGTCCAGCCCTCGGGCTGGATGCCGCCCTGCGCGGCCGTGGTGCAGACCGTGCGGTCCGGCCCGGTCCAAACGGCATTGACGAACGCCCAGTTGATGACCTGCGGCAGGACCCAGAGCACAATAGCGATGCCCAGCACGGTGAGAATAACGTCGCCGACCGAGCCGATCAGGTTCTTGCGCACCCACGCGTAAGCGCCGCGTTCGGTAGGCGGCGCCGGCTGCGCCAGCGTCATCTCGGTGCGCACCCAGGACATGTCGTGTTCCTGCATGGCCCTACCTCTCCACCAGCGCCATTCTGGCGTTGACCACATTCATCACCGCGGAGGTGACGAGGCTGAGCACCAGATAGGCGATCATCATGATGAATACGCCCTCGACCGCCTGCCCCGTCTGGTTCAGTACCGTGCCGGCGATAGCGGTGAGGTCCGGATAGCCGATGGCAATCGCCAGCGAGGAGTTCTTTGTCAGGTTCAGATACTGGCTGGTGAGCGGCGGGATGACGATGCGCATCGCCTGGGGCACCACGACCAGGCGCAGGATCGGGCCGGAGCGCAGGCCGAGCGCGGCGGCCGCCTCCGTCTGCCCTTTGCTGACGCCCATGATGCCGGCGCGCACGATCTCGGCGATGAAGGCTGCGGTGTAGAAGGAAAGCGCCAGAAGCAGCGACAGGAATTCCGGCTTGACCCAGAAGCCGCCGGTCAGATTGAAGGTCGACTGTTTCGGAAAATCGAAGGTGAGCGGCATGCCGGCAAGCAGGAAGGCGAGCACCGGCAGGCCGACAATCAGGGCTACGGACGTCCAGAAGACCGGGAATTGCTGGCCGGTCGCCAATTGCCGCTGCCGCGCTCTGCGGGCGACAAACCAGGCCATTGCAACGGCGAGCAGGAAGGCGACCCCGATCAGCCAGGAGCCGTCGCCCCAAACGGCGCGCGGGAAATAGAAGCCGCGCTGGTTGAGGAACGAGCCGAAAGGCAGGTGGATGCTCTCGCGCGGCGCCGGCAGCACGGCGATCACGCCGGAATACCAGAAGAAGATGACCAGCAGCGGCGGGATGTTGCGGAAGATTTCGACATAGACCGTGCAGATCTTGCGGATCAGCCAGTTCTGCGACAGCCGGCCGATGCCGATAGCGAAGCCCACGATGGTGGCAAGCACGATGCCGGCGACGGCAACGATGATCGTGTTGAGCAGGCCGACGACCAGCGCACGGCCATAGGTCGCGTCCGATGTATAGGCAATCGGCAGTTGCGGGATGTCGAAGCCGGCCCTGTTTCTGAGGAACTGGAAGCCCGAGGCGATGTGCAGTCGCTGGAGGTTCTCGATGACGTTGTTGACGATCCACCAAATGGAGCCGAAGAGGAGAATAACGACAAGCGTCTGGAAGAACAGGCCGCGTATTCTGGGGTCATTGATGAAGGAGCCGCGGCTCGGCTCCTCGCGAAGAATTTCCTGCGAAGCCATGGACCGTCCCCTGGAAAGAGAAACCGGGAGGCAGACGACCTGCCTCCCGGATCACGTTTCGATCAGCGGACGGGCGGACCGTATTGCAGGCCGCCCTTGGTCCACAGCGCGTTGATGCCGCGCGCGATCTTGAGCGGGCTGCCCGAGCCGACATTGCGCTCGAACATTTCGCCGTAGTTGCCGACGGCCTTGACGATGTTGACGACCCAGTCGTTGGAGAGGCCGAGGTCGGCGCCATACTTACCGTCGGGCTCGGTGCCCAGAAGGCGCTGGATGTTCGGGTCGGTCGAGGTCTTCATCTCATCGACATTAGCCTGGGTGATGCCGGCTTCCTCGGCGTTGAGCAGCGCGAAATACGTCCAGCGGGCGATATGGGCCCACTGGTCGTCGCCTTGGCGCACGGCCGGGCCGAGCGGCTCCTTGGAGATGATCTCGGGCAGCACGACATGGTCGGCCGGCGAAGAGAGGGTCAGGCGGATGCCATAGAGGCCGGACTGGTCGGTGGTGTAAGCGTCGCAGCGGCCTGCGTCGTAGGCGGCATTGACCTCCTCAAGCTTCTCGAACACGACGGGATTATATTCCATCTTGTTCTTCTTGAAGTAGTCGGCGAGGTTGAGCTCGGTCGTGGTGCCGCTCTGCACGCAGACGGCGGCGCCCGAAAGCTGCAGTGCGGAGTTCACGCCCGGCAGCTTCTTGGCGTTGATCATGAAGCCCTGACCGTCATAGTAGGTGACGCCGACGAAATCGAGGCCGAGCGCGCTGTCGCGGTTGCTGGTCCAGGTGGTGTTGCGCGACAGGATGTCGATCTCGCCCGACTGCAAGGCGGTGAACCGCTCCTTGGCGCTGAGCGGGGTGAACTTGACCTTGGAGGCGTCACCGAAAACGGCGGCCGCAACGGCGCGACAGTAGTCCGCGTCGATGCCTTTCCAGTCACCCTTGTCGTCCGGCGCCGAAAAGCCGGCGAGACCGGTCGAGACGCCGCACTGGAGAAAGCCCTTCTGCTTTACGGTATCAAGCGTGCCGGCCGTAGCGGCGGACGCCATGAACCCGAGTGCGGCGGCGCCAAGAATGCCGATTGCAATATGTTTCATGACCCACAGACCCTTTTCTTTCTGTTACAAGCGTCCCTGCTGCCAAGCTACGCTTGATTTTTTTCGTTTGTGAATGCAGCTCCCACTTCAAGGCCCACTCCCGGACCCGCATCGGTTGCCGATGCGCTGCCTCCCATTCACGCTTCGCATCGAAGGCGATTATTCCTGTGAGGTCAAGAGCAATGACCGAATCCGCAGAGGTTTGAAAAGCAATCGCCGCGAATGCCTGAATTGCGGACAAGAGCATATGAAATCGGCAGGCCATGCGCATAAATCGTTCAAGTCGCGCCGTCGCGAATCCGTGACCTCGCGGCAGAATCCGTTCGGAAATAGCGGTGCTCTATTGTCGGATTGGCCCAGCGGAAGCCCGACCCTTGGCAGGCCCGGCGCGGTTGCGCGGGCTTTGCCACCGCTCTATGGCTGGCCCCACTGAGATCTTTCGACAGGCAGCAAAACATGGCAAAAGACGACATCAAGATGGGCACCAACACGTTGCTTGCCCATTCCGGCAACAACCCGCGCGACTATTTTGGCTTCGTTAACCCGCCGGTCGTGCACGCCTCCACCGTGCTTTACCCCGATGCCGCCTCAATGGCCGGACGCAGCCAGAAATACACTTACGGCACGCGTGGCACGCCGACGATGGACGCACTGACGCTCGCGGTCGATGCGCTGGAAGGCTCGGTCGGCACGGTCGCGGTGCCTTCGGGGCTGGCGGCGGTGACGGTGCCGCTGCTCGCCTTCCTTGCCGCAGGCGATCACCTGTTGATCGTCGACAGCGTCTACAACCCAACACGCCATTTCGCCGACACGATGCTGAAGCGGCTCGGCGTCGAGGTCGAATATTACGCGCCGCGCATCGGCGCGGGCATCGCGTCGCTGATCAAGCCCAACACCAGGGTGGTCTTCACCGAATCGCCGGGATCGAACACCTACGAAATCCAGGACATACCGGCGATCGCCAAGGCGGCACATGCCGCCGGGGCTATCGTGATGATGGACAATACCTGGGCGACGCCGCTCTATTTCAAGCCGCTCGACCATGGCGTCGACATCTCGATCCATGCGGCGACGAAATATCCCGCCGGCCATTCCGACGTTCTGCTCGGTCTGGTTTCGGCCAACGAGGCCTGCTGGACCAAGCTTTATGACGGCTTCTGCACTCTGGGCTGCTGTTCCGGTCCGGACGACGTCTACCAGGTGCTGCGGGGCCTGCGCACCATGGGGGTGCGGCTCGAGCATCACCGCAAGAGCGCGCTCGATATCGCGCGCTGGCTGGAAGAACAGCCTGGCGTCGCGCAGGTGCTGCATCCGGCGCTGGAAAGCCATCCCGACCATGCGATCTGGAAGCGCGATTTCGGTGGCTCCAGCGGGATCTTCTCGATCGTGCTCAACGGCGGCGGACAGAAAGCGCAGCACGCTTTCCTCGATGCGCTCAAGATCTTCGGCCTTGGCTATTCGTGGGGCGGCTACGAGAGCCTTGCCGTGCCGGTCTTCCTCGGTGACCGCACCATCGCCAAGGGAGCTTACGCCGGCCCACTGATCCGTCTGCAGATCGGGCTGGAGAATGTCGAGGATCTCAAGGCCGACATTTCGCGCGGGCTTGCGGCGGCGGCCGCCGCCGGGTGACAGGCCCGGGGCTCCGCCACGGCAGCAGACAAACCTTGGCCGAAGCGCTAGCATAGAATCCACTCGGGAACCTTTTGCCGGCAGGCGCATCCAATCGCGGATGCAACCGTTGCCGGGAGATCGGAGCGAGATGAGAAGGCCTGCTATTGAAGCCGCCGAAACCGGTGCGGTCGAGGCCGGCGACATGGTGTTGGTGCGCCGGGCGCTTGCGGGCGATCCGGACGCGTTCCGCGCCATCATCAAGGTGCACAACCAGAGGCTCTACCGCATTGCGCGCGGCGTGTTGCGCAACGACGCCGAGGCCGAGGACATCGTGCAGGAGGCTTATCTGCGCGCCTTCGCCAATCTCGGCGCCTTCCGCGGCCAGGCGTCGCTTTCCACCTGGCTGTCGCGCATCGTCATCAACGAAGCGCTCGGCCGACTGCGCAAGCGCAAGCGCATCGCGGCGATGCCCGAAAATCCGGAGGCCGAGATCATCCGGTTTCCCTTGAATCCTAGTGACGATCCGGAGCGGACGATGGCGCAGCGGCAGATCCTGGAGCTTGTCGAACGGGCAACCGACAGCCTTCCCGATGTCTATCGAACGGTCTTCGTCGCCCGTGTCATCGAGGGCCTCAGCATCGAGGAAACGGCCGACCTTCTGGCCGTGCGGCCTGAAACCGTGAAGACGAGGCTGCACCGCGCGCGAACGCTAGTACGCAAGACGCTCGAAGACGAGATTGGCCCGGTGCTGCTTGACGCCTTCCCCTTCGCCGGCCGGCGCTGCGAGCGGCTGACGCAAGCGGTGATGAGAAGGCTGGGGTTCGAGCACTGATTTCGGTCCGTGGCCGTTTTCGCGGGAACGTTTGGCTCCTTCCAGCATCCAATGGCAGTCCACACCAGATGAAGCCCGCGGCAAGCGCCGCCGGGCGAAGGAGATGCCATGTTCATGCGAACGACCACTGCCCTCGCCGCCCTCTTGTTCGTCGGCACGGGGCCGCTGGCGCTAGCCGCCGAAAAGCCCACCGACCCGCAGATCGCCCATATCGCCTATACGGCCGGCACGATCGATATCGAGGCGGCCAAGCTGGCGATCAAGAAGTCCAAGACCAAGGAGGTCGTTGATTTCGCCAAGGACATGGAGCGCGACCACGAAGCGGTGAACAAGCAGGCGCTCGACCTGGTGAAGAAGCTGAAGGTCACGCCCGAGGACAACGACACGAGCAAGGCGCTGGCCAGTGCCGCCAAGGAGGAGCGCGCCAAGCTGGAGAAGCTCAAGGGGGCTGATTTCGACAAGGCCTATATCGAGAACGAGGTCGCCTACCACAAGCAGGTCAACGGCGCGCTCGAGACCCTGCTCATACCCTCGGCAAGCAACTCCGAGCTGAAGAGCCTGCTGGAGACCGGCCTCAAGATCTTCCAGGGGCACGAGCAGCATGCCGAACATGTCGCCGGCACGCTGAAATGAGGCCGCAGCTTCTTGCCTCGGTGCTGGCGCTGGCGCTCGGCGCGTCCCCGGCGCTCGCGGCGACGATCGAGGTGACGATCGACAAGCTGGTCTTTTCGCCGGCAAGCCTTCAGGCCAAGGTCGGCGATACGATCGAATGGACGAACAAGGATGTCCTCGCCCACACCGCCACGGTGAAAGGCGGCTGGGATGTGATGATCCCGGCAAAGTCGAAGGGCAAGGTCACGCTGAAGGCGGCGGGAGCGGTCGATTATTTCTGCCGCTTCCATCCCAACATGAAGGGCCATGTCGAGGTGGCCCCTTGATCACAAGGCCGCAGAGCCAGGCGCACCCGCGCCTGGCTCTTCGATGATGGTGGCCCCGGCAATTCTAGGAAAAGCGCGAGCGGTTTTCCGTTCCGGATTTGTGTCGGGAGAAAGAGAATGGCGTTCGCCGTTTCAGTGAAACGGTAACCGCACTAGTGGTGGTAATCCTTGTGCCGATGCCGGTGCGCGGCCTGCCTTGCCCGGTTGCCGTATAGCGCCATGTTGCGCCAGCGACGCCTGCGCCTCCGCCTCGGGCGATTTCGAGGGCGGCCGGGCTTCGCCGTACGGTCAAAGCAGAGCCAACATCGCCGGCGGCTGCCAGGCCGATTCCACAAATGGCCGTAACACCTTGCCGCGATTGATAAAGCCGAGGCCGCGGGCGGCACATCATGCGCCGCTCGCGCGCAATAATATTCTCTCCGGCTCAGAATGTTGAGATTGGTTTGGCTTCCAAATCCGTCGCTTCAACGGCATTGCGAGCAACCATCTCCTCGATTCAGGATCCACCATGGCGTTTCGCCTCTTCGTTCCGATCCTTGCCGGCGCAACGCTGCGTGAGCGGCTGCTCGCCTGTATCGGCGCGACCATCGGTATCGCGCTCACCGGCATGATCAGCGGGCTCGTGATGGGCAGCGGCCCGCTTGTGGCAATGCTGGTGGCGCCGATGGGAGCATCCGCCGTGCTTCTCTTTGCCGTTCCGTCAAGCCCGCTGGCGCAGCCCTGGTCGATCGTCGGCGGCAACACGATCTCGGCGCTGGTGGGGGTGACGGTGGCGCATTTCGTGCATGACACGGTGATCGCCTCCGGCCTTGCGGTGGCGCTGGCGATCGCCGCCATGTCCTTCACGCGATCGCTGCATCCGCCCGGCGGG
>Ga0315336_1002521_pt1:22500-27623 | contig 27623 bp, 21 predicted proteins | sample ASW5metaG_FD_204512 | JGI IMG/M metagenome (GOLD analysis project Ga0315336, IMG submission 204512) | Ammonia-oxidizing marine archaeal communities from Monterey Bay, California, United States - ASW #5 | ecosystem: Environmental > Aquatic > Marine > Intertidal zone | place: USA... | reverse complement strand
ATTTAAGGGCTCTTGCGTACGCTTCCAGTGCTTCTTCCAGTTGACCGGCCTCGAAAAGCGTTTCAGCGTAATCCATCCAGGCATCACGATTGTCCGGTGCAACTTTGATGACCGTTCGATACGCATTGACGGCTTCTGGAAGCCTTCCCAAGTTGTAAGCACAATCTGCTTTAGCATGCCAGAAATCAGAAGTTTCCGGACTTAAGACAACGGCACGGTTGAAGAACGAGAGGGCCTCTTCAAAGCGCTCGAGGGCATCGTAGCAGCAACCGAGTCCATACCATGCTTCCGCGTAGTTCTCGTCTACTTCCAACGCCTTTTCAAAATAGTGAATGGAGCTTTCAAATAGCTTCAGTTCTTCAAATGCCAATGCGATGTTGTAACACGTTGCGGCATCATCGCCTTCGATTTCGAGAACACGCTTGTAGCTGACAATTGCTTCCTTGAGCTCGCCAAGATTTGCTAGTGCGTTTCCGCGATTATAATGAGCGGATGCAAATTCGTCAGAAATGACAATCGCCATGTCGTACGAATCTACTGCTTCCCTGTAACGCGCAATTCTGTTGAGAACGATGCCGCGGTTATACCACGCATCGTGCGAGTAAGGATCGATATCAAGATGTCGATCATAACATGCCACGCTATCTTCTTCTTTGGAGATGCGATCGAAACAGAACCCTAGCTCGTACCAGACTTCTGGATGCTCTGGGTTCTGCTCTGCACAAAGATTGAAGACCGAAATGGCTTCTGCGATTCGATTCAGACGCTCGAGAGTCACTCCATTATTGAAGAGTGCTTCCTCATTATTTGGATCGAGGCGCAGCGCATCTTCATAGGATTGGAGCGCGCGTTCGGGATCGTCGAGGCTGTCCAGCGTGATACCACGATTTACAAGCGTTTCAAGATCCGTCGGATTCAATTCGAGAGCCTTGTCGTAGGCATCAAGTGCTTCGGCGTGTCTGCCCATGTTGTTCAGCAGGATCCCGCGGCGCATCCATCCGTCAGATGAATACGGATGCATCTCGAGCGACCGGTCGACGACGCGCAACGATTCTTCAAAACGACCCTGCTCGAAATAGTACGAAGCTATTTCTTCCAGCGTGTCAGAATCGAAGTAGCCTGAACTACCTTCCTGCTCGAAGTGAGCAGCTAGGTTTTCCAACCGACTATCATCTTTAAAGTCTTCGTAATCCTCAAATCCGAAGTTGAAACTGCCCATGCGGTGCGTCTGGTCGTACCTGAATAAAAGAGCAAAGGTCTGCAATAATGCAGAGATGGTCGCTTGAAAGCTGACGAAATGAAAAGGTTCGTCGTATGAACACATTATATGTTTACATACTGCGAAAATCAAGCAATCCTACCTTGGCCTACCTTTGTGTAATAACGTGTAAATTGTTCATTATTGTGTCCACGAAAGCAAAATAATACGCCCACTATTACCAGGGCGGATCAAAGAAATGTTAATCAGTTTCGAAGGAATTGACGGATCGGGGAAGAGCACACAAGCAAAACGGCTGATGGGTCGCCTGGCAGTGGGTTCGCGAGAACTGCTGTATGTCCGGGAGCCGGGAGGAACAGACGTCTCTGAAAAGATTCGAGAGCTGTTGCTGGACCCGAATATTGAGATGGAATCGTTCACCGAGCTGCTCCTCTTTTCAGCTGCCCGAGCCCAATTGGTGCGTGAAAAGATGATCCCCGTTCATGAGCGAGGCGGAATCATTGTCTGCGATCGATTCTATGACTCGACGATTGCCTATCAAGGAGGGGGTAGAGGAGTTGCGGATCCGATCTGGTTGCATGGCTTTCAAAAAGAAGTAGTTGGCGGACTCGTACCAGACCGAACGTATCTGATTCGGCTGACCGTTGAACAGGCTTCTGAACGGCTCAAAGTAAGATTTGGTAGCGAGCAGGCTGCTGATAGACTTGAGAGCGCAGGGGATGCTTTTTTCGAACGGGTTTTTGAGGCGTATGAACATCTTGCAGCAACAGAGGCGGACCGATTTTGTGTCATAGACGGGTCGGGGTCGGAGAATGAAGTCGAGGCTGCAATCTGGTCAGATCTGAATGAATGGATGGATCTGTAGGAACAGGCCTTCCGGTAAGAGGTAGATTTGCCCGCAATTAGATACAGAGAATGAACAGTTCGCCACTTCCAAAAGAACAACTCGAAGTCGTTCGCACCAGGTACCTCGATTACCTGAAGGAGCAGAACCTTCGTCAAACCTCGGAGCGCCTCTCAATTTTTGAGGAGGTGTACGATACCTCAGATCATTTCGACGCGGATGAATTGTATCTGAGATTGAAGCAGCAGGATGTGGCCATCAGTCGTGCCACGGTATACAATACCTTGGAACTGCTAGTCGATTGCAATCTGGTGGTGAGACATCAATTCGGAAACAAAAAATCCAAATATGAACGCTCCTACAGCTTCTGGCAGCACGACCATCTAATCTGTCTGGATTGCAATGAGCTATTCGAATTTTGCGATCCCAGAATTCAGAGTATTCGGGAAATGGTTGCCGAAATATTTGAATTTGAGATCAGTCATCACTCGCTCAATATGTACGGCCACTGCAAAAAAGTCGAATGCGCGAACCGCTCAAAAGCGTCTTAAAGAGCTGATTGTCTCCATGAATTCGGAGGCAGATACTCACGATTTAGGCTTTCGTCCCTTGTGACGATCATGTATATTGACGAGACGGTGTGTATTGTACACACCAGCTTAGTTCGAGACCATAGGTCAAACTGCTTGAAACACGGCTCTCTTATAGTTTTGATGGTTCTGCTTACCGGAGCAACGCTGCTCTCGGGCAGGGTCCGGTTGTCTTCTTTCGAAATCGATCCTCAGGGGAACGATTTTGTGGTGTCCTGGCAGTCGGAATTGGAAGAGGATGTGAGGCAATTTGAATTAATGCGTCGCACACCGAACAGCAATGATCAGTTCGTTCAGATCTATGTGGCGCCGTCGCATGGTCCAAATCGCGCGTATGGCTTTCGTGACTCTCAGGTATTCAAGTCTGGAAGCGACAAGCTCGACTACCAACTCGAAGCTGTTTATATGAACGGAGTAAGAGAAGTTGTGCGAACAGAATCAATGAACTACACCAGCACAGCAGTTCGTCGGACGTGGGGAAGTCTCAAGGCCATGTTCCAGTAAAATATTTGGCTTTCGTTATTCGGCTCTCGCACAAGTGCGAGAGCCTTTTTAGTTTATAGCATCTTTCAGTTTCGTAACTAGTAGTTTCCTAGTCATTATGGCAGCTCAAGAGCAATCCGTGAATGGAATGAGAACACGCATAATGTCGCAAAACCAGGTACGCCGAACACTCAACCGGCTGGCGTATGAGATCGTGGAGCGCAATCGGGGCGCCGATAATTTGGTGATTGTGGGAGTAGAGAGAAGTGGAGCAGTTGTGGCGCAGAAGCTGGTCGGACACATCAATCAGATTGAACGAACTTCTCTGAAAGCGGTGAGTCTGGATGTCACAAGGTTTCGAGATGACACACCGCACGAGGAAGGGGAATCTTCACTTCCGGACTTTACTGATAAAGACCTTATCCTTGTAGACGATGTCCTCTTTACCGGGCGAACGGCCAGGGCAGCGCTCGATGCAGTTGTTCGGTCAGGTCGTCCAAGCTCTATCCAGTTTCTCGTATTGATTGATCGCGGGCATCGAGAATATCCTATCCAGCCAGACTACGTGGGGCGCGTCCTTCCTACAAAACACCGTGAACGGATTGAGATCGATATCTCCGAAATGGCCGTCGACGTGGTGGAGTAGGGTCTTATTCCCTCGTTCGCGTGTAGCGCAGCCTGATCTCAAATCCTTCGCTCACGCTCGTTCCTGGTTCGTGGCTTTGTTCAAGTATCAGTGGCTCTTCCTCAGATTCGTCTTCGGGCGTTCCAATGACGATGGAGCGCAATCGCACATCGAGGAGCGTCCTTTGGGCATCCTCCGCAGTAAGTCCAGTCACATCTGGGACAAGAACCAATTCATCTCCCAGACCCGTTCCGTACCACAGATTTACAACGGTTCCAGGCGGTACCCGCTCGCCAGCCGCTGGCTGTTGAAGCGTGACGATATCTTCATAAAACGAAGGAATGGAGTCGGGGAGTATTTCGCCTACAATGAGATCATTGATTGCGAGCATGTTGCTCGCAACTCTTACGCCGTAAGTCTCGACTCTTGGCACCAGGACCGTCGTAGTATCTCCCGTATTGACAGTCAGATATACACGCCGACCGGGTTTTACGAGTGACCGGGGGCCAGGGCTCTGATCAATGACCACGTCTCTCGGCAGGTTTGGTTTTCTGAGAATGATCTGTTCCGTTCTCAAGCCGGCATCTTCAAGCATTGCCGCAGCGTCATCCGACGTGATGTTCATGACATCAGGTACCTCGATGGAGGTGCCGTGTCTAGTAAACGATGGCATGATTAGCGAATTGAACGCCAGATAGATTACGCCTGTTAAAACAATGAGCCCCACGGTCCCGATCCACACATATGGATTCGTGACGTACTCTCGAATGGTCTTCAGAATTCGCTTGATCAACGTTTACGACGGCGGAATAGTGGAACTGCTGCGCATACGAAAAACGCCCGCTCAGGTTCTAGTCTCTTGGCCATTTCCAAACGGCACGCTGGGGCGACCTTGCTTATGAAGCAGCAAGGCGCGCGGCTCAGGCAGGAAGCCCGCTCTCGTTCCACAGCTTCTCTCAAGCCGGAATATGCGCCTCTAATTCCGATCCACGATGGCTTGGTAGGCCATGGCCGACAGCTTGGCACCGTCATCTACTCCGGACCGCGATATCATGGTCTGAGTGAGATAAACGACCACCAGGTCGTGCTCGGGGCTGGCGAAGTAGCTGGAGTGATAGGCGCCGCCCCAAGAAAACTCGCCCTTGGAACTGATTTGACCGTTTGCGCCCACATCGCGAGTCAGGCCGAAAGCGAGACCAAATCCCCTGCCCGCGCCGTGTTTGTCTCCGATGTGATTCGCTAGCATCAGGTCGATGGTCGTGGGGGAGAGGACTCTTACGCCATTCAGTTCGCCATCATTCAAAAACATCTGTAGGAAGCGAGCATAGTCACGCGCGGTGGACACAAGGCCTGCTCCGCCAC
>Ga0315336_1002521_pt1:0-15000 | contig 27623 bp, 21 predicted proteins | sample ASW5metaG_FD_204512 | JGI IMG/M metagenome (GOLD analysis project Ga0315336, IMG submission 204512) | Ammonia-oxidizing marine archaeal communities from Monterey Bay, California, United States - ASW #5 | ecosystem: Environmental > Aquatic > Marine > Intertidal zone | place: USA... | reverse complement strand
AAGCTAGGCAGAACTCCCACCTTCGTTGAGCTCGGAATCTATTCAGTCATGTGGAGCGAACACTGCTCCTACAAAAATTCGATCGTAGAGCTCAAGAAACTACCACGTGATGGTGACGCCATCATGGTAGAGGCTGGCGAGGAAAATGCGGGGTTGGTAGATGTTGGCGACGGAATTGCGGTCTGCTTCAAAATAGAATCTCACAATCACCCCTCTGCCGTCGAGCCTTACCAAGGCGCAGCGACGGGTGTTGGCGGAATACAGCGGGATATTTTCACCATGGGCGCCAGGCCGATAGCGTCTCTCAATTCGTTACGATTCGGATCGCTAGACAATCCTCGTGTTCGATATTTGTTTGATGGTGTGGTTCGAGGCATCGGGGATTACGGAAATTCTTTTGGCGTTCCAACCGTAGGTGGCGAGGTGTATTTCGATCCCTCCTACGAAGGCAATCCATTGGTGAATGCCATGAGCGTCGGCATCATGGAAACGGATGGCATGGCCTCCGCCATTGCTGAGGGTGTTGGCAACCCGGTATACATTGTCGGTTCTGCTACCGGCCGAGACGGAATTCATGGAGCGACCTTCGCATCGGAAGAAATATCGGAGGCTAGCGAGGCCAAACGCCCGAGCGTTCAAGTCGGTGATCCATTTACAGAGAAGCTGCTTCTGGAAGCGAGCCTGGAAGTGATAAATAGTGGCGCAGTCGTTGGTATTCAGGATATGGGCGCAGCCGGCCTCACCTGCTCTTCTTGCGAGATGAGTGAGAAGGGAGATTCTGGAATGATTATTCATGTCGATCGGGTACCCATCCGAGAAGAAGGCATGACTCCATACGAAATCATGCTGTCAGAAAGCCAGGAGCGAATGCTCATCGTATGCGAGAAGGGTAAAGAAGATATTCTAGAGGCGATTTTCGACAAATGGGATCTGCATGCCGTGGCAATCGGTGAGGTTATCGAGGGGGGACAGGTTAAAGTATACTGGCACGGAGAGCTTGTAGCGGACGTCCCTGCAGAACATCTCGCGTTGGGTGGCGGTGCGCCGGTATACATTCGCGAAACCAAAAGGCCCTCCTATTTGGACCAGACTCTCGCCTTCGATCAGGATACAATCGATGATGTATCACCAGAGGAAGCGAACGGAATCCTGGGAAAATTGCTCGCCTCACCCAATATCGCATCAAAAAGATGGGTATTTGAGCAATACGACACGATGGTGCGCACGAACACAGTCGTCGGCCCCGGACCAAGCGATGCCGCAGTGATAAGATTAAAGGACTCTGACAAAGGTCTTGCAGTCAAAACAGACTGTAACGGCCGATACGTATATCTCAACCCGCGCAAAGGTGGCCAGATAGCTGTAGCCGAAGCCGCAAGAAATGTAGTGTGTGCAGGAGGGCAGCCGGTTGCGATTACCAACTGTCTTAATTTTGGCAATCCATATAAGCCCGAAGTTTATTGGGTGTTTAAGGAGGCGGTTTCTGGAATGGGGGAGGCCTGTCGTGTTCTGAATACGCCTGTGACAGGAGGAAACGTATCGTTCTACAATGAAAATCCAGAGTCAGCCGTTTTTCCAACACCGACTATCGGGATGCTCGGTGTCGTGGATGATGTTGTGAAGCATACGACGACTTTTCCATTCAAGACTTCAGGCGATCTGGTGTTCGAACTAAGTCCTACCGGACAAGGTGTTCAAGGGATTGAAGCTTCCGAGTATCTCTCACACATTCACGGACTTACAGCGGGCGATGCGCCTGCATTTGATCTGAACGAAGAAGCTGCCGTCCAGAAGGCGTGTCTGGAGATGATTCGGGCTGGCCTAGTGAATAGCGCACACGATGTTTCAGACGGTGGACTGGCGATTTGTCTGGCGGAAATGTGCTTGGCTTCTGATGGTCTTGGAGCGCAAATTGACCTCGGTTCGAATGAGGGCGAGAGACTGGATTCCCTGCTTTTTTCAGAGGCTCAATCGAGGATTGTTCTTGCTATCGCACCAGATGGGGCGAGCCAAGCTCAGGCAATTGCCATTGCGAATGGCGTAAGCCTAAGTCGAATCGGCGTCGTTGGCGGTGACATGCTTAATGTGAGAGTCAGGGATAAGACGGTTATTGGGATGTCATCTTCATCGATGGAGAATATTTATGAAACGGCAATTCCAGGCATGATGTCTAACTAATTATAAAATAATGCGTTACACCAATTAAATAAGTCCAGTATTATTTAGTGTAACATCAAGGTGAGTGGGGATACTTAATGCTCCACTACATAAATTTGAAACTCTAAACCATTTCGAAAAGAGAGGAAAATACATGGCACAGGACGCAAAATATGTGACCCTATCTGACGCCAACTTTACATCTGAAGTGCTGGATTCTGACCAGCCAGTTCTCGTTGATTTTTGGGCAACCTGGTGTGGTCCTTGCCGGATCATTGCACCGATCATAGAGGAACTCGCGAGTGAATTCGAGGGAAAAGCGAAGATTGGGAAGCTCGATGTGGATCACAATCCTCAGTCAGCCATGCAGTTTGGTGTTCGCTCCATTCCAACGCTCCTCTTTTTCAAAGACGGTCAGGTTGTTGATCAACTCATTGGTACAGCGCCGAAAAAAGTACTTGCTGCTAAGTTGGAAGGCCTTGCGGGTCAGCCAGCATAACTAGAGCAAGTTGATCCCTGGGAATCGATTCATTAACGAGGAATCGACAGGGACACGGATTCCGAACCCTAGAGATTGGGCTTCATGCCCATTAACAACAACGACATGGAAGGCATCGACTTTTCAGGTGCTGAGCACCGCAGAGTTACCATTATCGGCACAGGCCCTGCGGGCCTGACGGCAGCGATATACTCGGCCCGTGCGAATCTGGAGCCCCTGGTAGTTCAGGGGCCTGAGCCAGGGGGGCAATTGATCACTACGACGGACGTGGAGAACTACCCCGGGTTTCCAGATGGCATCTTGGGTCCTGAGATGATGCAGAAATTTGAACAGCAGGCTGAGCGATTCGGTGCGGATCTGCGATGGGGAACGGTAACCTCGGTAGACTTTTCCGAACGGCCATTTAAACTTGTTGTGGACGAAGAAGCACCGGTTTTGTCCGACGTCGTAATCGTGTCGACCGGCGCGTCTGCTATGTATCTAGGACTGGAAAATGAGTCACGGCTTTTGGGTCATGGTGTTTCTGCGTGCGCAACTTGCGATGGTGCGTTTTTCAGAGAGCAAGAAGTAGCCATCGTTGGAGGAGGTGACACCGCGATGGAAGAAGCTTTATTCCTGACGCGATTTGCCTCGAAGGTTTACGTGATTCATCGCCGAGGTGAGTTTCGTGCCTCTAAAATCATGCAGCAGCGCGTGATGGAGCATGAGAAGATTGAGATACTCTGGCACACCACAGTTGAAGATGTGCTGGGCGATAAGCTAGTCGAAGCCCTCGTTATTAAGAGCGTGGAAACCGGTGAATCGAGAGAGCTTCCAGTAGAAGGGTTTTTCGTCGCAATTGGGCACCGGCCCAACACGGACATCTTTGCGAAATACCTCGAACGCGACGAAACAGGATATATTCAGACCAAAGCAGATTCAGCCCACACTAACGTGGATGGTGTTTTTGCTTGTGGGGACGCTCAAGATCACGTCTATCGTCAGGCGATAACAGCCGCAGGCACGGGATGTATGGCAGCCATAGATGCAGAGCGCTGGTTGGCTGATCAGGAGTGATCTTCAAGCCAGGTCAACGCGGATAGAGGCAACGTCCCCCCGTGAGTGAGTGCTTCTTTGTACAGCCAAGCGGATCGTTCAAGAGCTTCGCCTGATCCGTCTTCCTTAAGTAGATCGGCGATCGATACGGCCAAATCAGAAACGAAGTGCCCGTTTTTCTTGCACAGGTCGATTGTATCCTCTCGATTTAGCAGCAGGATCTGATCGAGATCTGACTCGAGAGCGTCATTCATTCCTTGCGAAATGACCTCGCGGGCTTCTTCGGGTTGCTTGAGTCGCTTCTTCATCAATACAAGTGCCAACACTTGCGACAACTGCTGAATTTGGCGCATTACGAAGTCTCGCGTGAACATAAATGCGCCCTTTTATTTCCGGAACATGTTTTTGAGAATGAACCAGACATTCTCTTTTCGTTCTCTCAACCGGCGAGAAAAATATGGATACCACATATCGCCGAACGGGATGTATACGCGCATTCCGTATCCCTCTTCGGCGATTGCCGATTGAGTCTCGGTCCGAATACCGTAGAGCATCTGAAATTCAAATCGATCGGCAGCAATCTCATTTTCCCGAACGTACCTACGCGTTGCATCAATTAGAATGTCATCATGCGTAGCAATACCAGGATAATTCCCCTTGGTGATCAGCGTATCCATGTGAGTGAGAAAACGGTCTCGAATGGTAGGCATGTCCTGATACGCAAGATTCGCTGGCTCCTTGTAGGCACCTTTGCAGAGTCTTACGCGAGCACCCAGTTCGCACATTCGTTCGATGTCATCTCCTGTTCGTTTAAGGTAAGCCTGTAAAACGATTCCCACGTTTTCGCGATAATCTGGGAAAACCTGTTCCAGAATTGATATAGTAGACTCCGTTACATCGGTGCCCTCCATATCCAGACGAATGAAGGTGCCGGTCTCTCTGGCAGCAGTTAGCAGCTCATGTAGATTGTCCATACAAAAGGACTCATCGATCTTCTGCCCGAGCATCGAAAGCTTGATCGAGATATTTTTATCAATCGCTCCGTTTGTCTTATCTATGGATCGCACGAGCCGAATGTATTCTTCTTTCGCGCTCGTTGCCAGCTTGGGATCTGAGATGTATTCCCCCAGCAAGTCCAGTGTCGTTTTCAATCCGCGAGACCGCAGATCTTGAGCTACTGGAAGAGTGTCTTCAAGAGATTCTGCCGCTACAAATTTGCGCGCCAGGAAGAATGGAAGTTTCATTCGAAAACGGTCAATACGAGTTGGGAAAGGCCTTATTAGAACCTTAAGGCGGACACGAAACTACGACCAAACCACACTGCAACCAAACCACTTAGTCGAAAACGAATCAATCGAAAATAAGGCCTAGCGCGCGATCAAGATCAGAGATCAGGTCGCGTGCATCCTCCAAACCGACTGAAACCCGCAGAAGCGTCCGAGGTGTGGGCGAACCCTCTCCCTCCATCGATGCGCGATGTTCGATGAGACTTTCCGTTCCTCCGAGACTTGTTGCGTCCGTAAATAGCTCAGTTGCTCTCGCAAGTTGAATCGCGTTTTCTTCTGATCCTCGGACGAGAAATGATAACATCCCACCGAATTCCTTCATTTGCCTGCTCGCAATCTCGTGGCCGGGATGTGAGGGTAGCCCAGGGTAATTGACCATATCCACATGCTCGTGGTGCTCCAGGTGGGTCGCGATTTCCATGGCGGACGAACAGTGCCGGGCTATACGCGGAATAAGCGAACGCATGCCTCTCATAGTCAACCAGCAAGAAAATGGGTCAAGGACGGCGCCCGCTTCACGCTGCAGTTCATGTACCCGACTCGACAACTCGGTAGTTTCTTTGAACACGAGCGCGCCACCCAAGACGTCCGAGTGCCCACCTAGATATTTAGTGACCGAATGCAGTACAACGTTGGCTCCAAAATCGATGGGCTTGGTGAGGCAAGGAGTGGACCACGTGCTATCAACGACGGTTTGAGCCCCATTTTCCCGAGCAATTTTTGATATCGCCTCAATGTCCGAGACATTCAATTGCGGATTTGAGGGAGTTTCCAGCCACACAATTTTTGTGTTTTCCCGGACAGCCGACGACACCGCATCCAGGTTCGACATGTCGACAGTAGAGATATCGAGGCCCCACCGTCCAAACGTGGTACTGGCCAGATGTCGAACTCCGAAGTAAATATCTTCGGGCATCAACACGTGATCTCCTGGATTGAGCGCTTGCAAGAGAGTCATCGCACAGGTCATTCCGGATGAAAGTGCCACGCAGGAATGACCGCCCTCGATTTCGGCGAGTGCCTCCTCTAATTTCTGGCGCGTCGGATTTCCTAATCTAGAATACACGAACCCGCCGACAGCTTGACCCGAGTCATCTCGCGCATAGGTCGAGGCCATGTGTATGGGTGGCGCGATAGCTCCCGAGCTTGGATCAGGATCCGTGCCGATGCGAGCGAGAAGAGTTGCCAGGCTTTTCATTTGATCAACTGTCGAATTGATTGAGGGCATGAATATAGCCATGACTGAAAAACTGCCCTACCTCTATTCCCTCCTTTGGGTCAATAAGAGAGGGTTTATGACTGGGATTTAAAACTGGGGACAACCTTTTCGAAAAAGAACGATCTGTTCTGTAACTATGGTACATAGGTGCCGTAGTGCACAGTGCGTCTTCCGATGAGTGGTTAAGGGGATGCTAGCAATGGGCAGTTCGCTGCAAATCGCTGGCGTCCCCTGACCATTTTATGCAAGTTTGGATTTTACAGGTGACTTTTCGGCGGGATCGAACTAAGTTCTGGGTATGCGAACTCGTACAGCCAAACCACTATCCGAACTCCTGGCGCAGGTCATCAAATCGATGGGCATCGAAGGACCGTTTGCCCGTGGCCACATCATTGCCACCTGGGAGAACATCACGAGTCCTCAGATGAAACAGCACATTGAAAGGTGCTGGGTAAAGGGGAATCGGCTTTATGTTCGGGTTGACTCCTCGTCCTGGCGCCATGAACTGCAATTACAACGTGAAGAGTGGAAGGCACGTCTGAACAAAGAACTTGGATCAGATCTGATCAGGGAAATTATCTTCAGATGAAGCCCACTATTTGGGCAGGATACCATGAAGATCGCGGAATTCGTCCTGGAGCATGTCCATTGTCTCCACATCCAATCGTTTCCCGTTTCTGAACGCCAGCTGCCTCATGAGTCCTCCGGACTTGAACCCAACCGTTTCGTAGAGACGTCGAGCGCCTTCGTTGACAGAATCCACCATCAGGACGATTACGTGCAGGTCGATTATGTTGAATGCGTAATCGAGTAGCAACAGGAGGGCTTCTTTTCCATAACCTTTGCCTCGCGCTTCTGGATTGAATATGGCCAGATCATCAACCCAAGCATGGCGGCTCATCCATGAGACCGAACCGAGGGTCGCGATTCCAATGAGTTCTCCTGTGGTTCGCTCTTCAATTCCAAAAAAGAATCCGCTTCGAGCATTAAAAGCTTCTTCTTTGGACTGAATCAACTGTACAACTTCCTGAAGAGACGTCGGAAAAGGCGATGCGAGATGTTGGCGCATTTCCCAATCATTCCAGAATCGAAAAAAAACGGTAGCATCTGAAGCCGAGAGACGGCGAAGACTAACTTTGGAACCGTGAAGCATATTAAGTTAGTCCTCGTCTCGGTTTACTGTATTTGGCGAAAAAGCGGGAAGACAGACGGCGATATACTCCGCACCTCCTTCAAACGGACTTGAATATCTGATCCACTCTCCAGGTTCACAGTGAATGGCCTGGCCGGCCGCCACATCGAAAGCCCCGAATTCGGATTCGACTCTCAAACAGCCGCCCAAAACGACCGTGTATTCGTCAAATTCGGGGCGCTGCCCCGGCTCAGTCCATCCCTGAGGGCTGTTCATGTGTGCGATGCTGAGTGCTGAATCGTCCGAATTTACTGCTCCAAAATATTCCTCTATTCTTTTGGGCGGAATGCCTTCTGCTTCGATTATTTGAGGTCGGTCTATTCGTCTGGGCATCGATTTCGATTGCTATTAATGTTTGGTCTGAGGCCCCTTATAAGCCGATGGATGATTCGCGTTCTCCTGTGCGTTCATCAATCCATATTTTTGCTCTATAATGTTTCCAATGGGGGCTTGTCGCGAACATCACCTGTACCCGTGCTAACTGGGTTTTCTGAAGACGCGATCATTCCCGAAAACGCAGCCTCTGCTAAATGCGTTGTGAGCAAAATCTAACCCGATCCGGAACGAACCCGGTACATATGTATGTCCAGAAGCCATTTTCCTGATATTCCTTCCATTGCCTTCGAAGGTGTTGAATCTCGCAATCCATTGTCCTTTCGATATTACGATCCCGAGCGCACCGTGGCTGGTAGATCGCTGAGAGAGCACCTCCGTTTTGCCTGCGCATACTGGCACTCATTTGGTAATACGGGTCAGGATCCATTCGGCGCCGGAACAAGGGTTTTCCCCTGGGAGGGTGGCCCGGATGCCGTCTCAAATGCTCGGACGAAAATGGATGCTGCGTTTGAGTTCATGCAGAAACTGGGGCTGGACTACTTTTGCTTTCACGACTTCGACCTCGTTGAGGAGGGCGCATCACTGACGGAATCGGAGCAGCGACTCCAGTCCATTTCAGATCATGCTCTCGAGCATATGTCCGAAACCGGAATCAAAGTATTGTGGGGTACGGCGAATCTGTTTAGCAATCCTCGCTACATGAACGGAGCCGCGACAAACCCAGATTTTTCAGTCGTAGCATTTGCCGGTGCACAAGTGAAAATGGCGCTCGATACGACGATCAAGCTCGGAGGAGAAAATTATGTGTTCTGGGGAGGTCGGGAAGGGTACATGTCCCTACTCAATACCGATATGAAGCGAGAGTTGGAGCACATGGGTACATTTTTAAGGGCCGCTAGGGATTACGCGAGAAGCCAGGGATTCAATGGCCAGTTTTTTATTGAACCAAAACCGTGCGAGCCGAGCAAACACCAGTACGATTATGATGCTGCCACAGTAATCGGGTTTTTGCGCTCTCAGGGCCTAGACCAAGATTTCAAACTCAACATTGAGGTGAACCACGCCACACTCGCGGGCCACACCTTTCAACACGAATTACAGGTTGCGGCAGACGCGGGAATGCTTGGAAGTGTTGATGCGAATCGTGGGGATTATCAGAACGGCTGGGATACCGATCAATTCCCGAACAACCTGTATGAACTGACAGAAGCGATGTTGGTATGGCTTAGGGCCGGCGGGCTTCAGGGAGGAGGCGTAAACTTCGATGCTAAGGTCCGCAGAAACTCCCCCGAATACTCGGATCTGTTTCATGCTCACGTGGGCGGAATGGACCTGTTCGCGAAGGCACTGATCACCGCGGACCGGGTAATGCAAGAATCCCCCATAGAAGAGTTGAGGACCCAGAGATACGCTAGTTTCGATTCAGGAGAAGGAGCCGCATTTCGACGAGGTGAAACTGATCTTCAAGGTCTTCACCGAATTGCGTCATCCAGCGGTGAACCTGCCGTAAAAAGTGGAAGACAGGAGTTGATCGAGAATTACCTCAACATGTATCAATAAGTTTTTTCGACTACCAGAATATCAGATATAAGGCTGCTGTAATTCCCAGAATGCCGAATGACAGCCCATTGAAGAGTGTGTCGGTTGAAGTCTGGGTACTTCTCAGGTCGATTGCGTTTTCGTGATTGTTGCCTTTTCCTTCAAACCATGATATGGCGACAATGAGGATGACTGAGATAAGAAACACGTAACCCATTCTATTCAGAAACGGAATAGTGGGGGCCATTATTTTCATTCCAGCTGAAAGCGGAATGCTAAGTACGGCCGATACAAGGGCAGCGTTTGGCGTCGCTTTTTTCCAGAACAGACCCATCACAAAAATTGCTAGAACTCCCGGCGAGATAAAGCCTGTGTATTCCTGGATGTATTGGAACGCCTGATCGAGCGCCGCGAGCTGAGGTGCCATTATCGCGCCGATAATAATTGCAGTGAGTCCAACGAGGCGCCCAACGCTTACGAGCTTCGTTTCGGAAGCCTCGGTATCGATCAGGTTTTTGTAGAGGTCCATTGTGAATATCGTGGCCGTCGAATTCATCATGGATGCCAGAGATGAGACAATGGCAGCGGCCAGGGCGGCGAAAGCCAATCCTCTAAGGCCCGGGCCGACGTAGTTTGCGAGCAGCCAGGGATAGGCCTGGTCGCCTCTTTCGATCTGGGCGTCCAAAGCGAATGCGACGATTCCCGGGATTACGACGATGAGCGGAAGCAATAATTTGAGGTAGCCGGCGAACGCCAGTCCTCGACGGGCTTCTTTCAGGCTTTTCGCCGCTAATGCGCGCTGAATGATGTACTGATTACATCCCCAGTAGAAGAGGTTCGCTACCCACATTCCTCCAAGAAGGACTCCGAGTCCGGGCAGCAAATTGTAAGCGTCTTTGGTTACATTTTCTCCGCCAATGAAATCGGTGTACATCAGTTCGCCTTCAAACAAGACCATGTTGAAGTGGCCGGGCACTTCTTTCATCAGCTTGAAGAATCCAGCGATCGAACCTTCACCCGCTCCATAAGCGTCGAGCGCGAGATAGGTTGTGAGTAATCCACCGCCAACGAGTACGACCACTTGAACCACGTCCGTCCAGGCAACGGCCTTCAGTCCTCCATACAAGCTGTAGATCGTTGCAAAAGCCGCTAATCCGATCACACCAGTCCACAAGGGAACACCCATGATTCCTTCGAGGGCGAGGGCACCCAGATAGAGAACGCTGGTCAGGTTGACGAATACGTATACGAGCAGCCAGAAAATCGCGAGCAATGTTCGAACGCGCGAATCGTATCTCTTCTCCAGAAATTGGGGCATTGTGAAAATGCCTTTTTCCAGATATATCGGAAGGAAAAAATAGGCAACAACCAAGAGCGTAACGGCTGCCATCCATTCATACGAAGCGATCGCCAGCCCCAATCTGAATCCCGATCCCGACATACCGATAAACTGTTCGGCAGATATGTTACTCGCGATCAGCGAAGCTCCTATCGCCCACCAGGGCAACGACTTACTGGCTAGAAAATAGTCGCTGGTGTCTTTCTTGTGCCCTTCTTTTTCACGGGATACCCAAAGACCGAGTCCAATTATGACGGCTCCGTAGAGAACAAATACGACGTAATCCAGGGTTGAAAACAGCATCGGTATCAGGCGAGTGGGGATATAGTGGGCTCTGGCCCTCGAAATGTAAACAACCCAGATCACACTTCCCGAACCAACGCCTCAATTTGGAGTCACTCGATCACGGAAATCAATGACTTCTTTCTGAAGCTCCCCTCTAGTATGGATGGCCGAAAAAGAGAGATAGGTGTTGAGCGTTCCATTCCTCGTAATAGATTCCGATGCTTCCGAAGAAGCCCTGTCCATTCTCGACATTCGACATTGCGTCTGGCTGAGCCAGGACATTGGGGTCGAATTCCCCGCCCGGTGGATTCCAGTTGTCATCCAGCACGCGAACCTGAAAACCGATCGAGTTGAGGCCCCATTCATCCGTGGGTCCCAACCAACCGATACTTCGGGACCAGGCGACATCCTGTTCAACCCAATACTGATCGTCGGATATATTCATCCGAACCTTCCAACCTCCTTCGGGAAGTTGTTCGCCCGTGCGATCGTAGGGTACAAAAAGTCGCTGATCCGCCCCATTGGCTCCCCAGAAATAGATCGCCTGTATACTCCAGGGTGAATCAATCTCCGGGAATACGACATCCTGATATACCAGAGTAGAATCGTTTGCATACACTTCCGGCCCTTTCTGGATGTGGAAGGAGTCATCAATCTTCGGGACCTGAGTGGTGGCGGTCGCCATTTTTCCATCTGATCGAACTACTTCCAGAAGATACTCTCTTCCCGGGTTGACGATAAAATTGGCGTAGAAGACGTGTCCGTAGGTGCCATCTTCTAATGGAGAAAACTCATGCTCCCACTTAGTCCGCGTTCCGGAATAGAGATCGGTCGTGAAGACCTGGGCATCGATGGTACCCTGCGGCTCGTGCTCGGCAAGAATATTCTCTGCGAAGCGCGAAATAGGGACCACGCGTATTGTATGCCTGGTTTCTAATTGGTCCAGATAACCGTAAACGGTAAAATATCGTTCGTCGTTATCGAAGGGATCGATCGTGGTGCTGTCACAAGCGGACAGCGATATGAGGCCTACGACTGCGATAAGCAGACGCGAGATGGAGCGATGCATAAACAGAAAATGTCTGTGGTGAGGAAACGCTCGGGTGGGGTCTCGCGCTTAGGACGTGCGGAAAATCGGCAATCCAAAACGAGAATTCAGCGTCGTAGTCTTACGTGGTTCAGTCTTCAATCTGGATGGTCGTTCCTGGACGCTGAACTGACTACGCGAACCACAAAAAAAGAGGCGGCGCTCTTAGAGCGCCGCCTCTTTTTCGAAAAACGTACTGGGAGATACGCTATTCTGAATATCGGCCAAAAATGGCGCTTGTATTGTGGCCACCGAATCCGAAGGCATTCGACATTACAATATCAACATTTCGTTTCACCGGCTCATTGAACGTGTAGTTCAGATCGCAAGCCGGATCTGGATGCTCGAAGTTGATTGTGGGAGGGATAATCTGATGGGTGATCGCTCCGATTGCTGCGATGGCCTCAACGGCTCCGGCAGCTCCCAGCAAATGCCCCGTCATACTCTTCGTAGACGAGACGTTCATCTGGTACGCGTGCTCGCCGAAAACCTGCTTGATGGCGTTCGTCTCAGCAATATCACCAAGGCCAGTCGAGGTGCCGTGCATGTTCAGATAGTCGATTGAGGTGACATCAAGATCAGCATCTCGTAGAGCTGACTTCATCGCAATCTTCGCACCAATCCCATCGGGATCTGGTGCGGTGATGTGATACGCATCACCACTCATTCCTACTCCGAGGATCTCGGCGTAGATGTGAGCTCCACGCGCTTTGGCGTGCTCCAACTCTTCCACGTAGAGCGCACCTGCTCCTTCGCCGAGTACAAAACCGTCACGCGTCGCATCAAAAGGACGCGAAGCTCGCTTCATATCGTCATTTCGAGTTGAAAGAGCCTTCAGGGCGTTGAATCCACCAACTCCGAGATTGGAGACGCTCGCTTCGCTACCACCAGTTATCGCAGCGTCCATGTGCCCCAGCTGGATCAACATATACGCATCGCCGATGTTGTTATTACCGGTAGCGCAGGCTGAGACACACGAATAGTTCGGACCTCTGAGGCCATACTTGATCGAGATCTGTCCTGGTGCGATATCGGGAATCATCATCGGGATAAAGAACGGTGACATTCTTCGAGGACCGCCTGATATCAGGTTTGCTGCAGAATCGAAAAGAGCCTGAAGCCCGCCGATTCCTGATCCATAAATAACGCCGATTCGCTCCTGTTCTTCCGTGGTAAGACTGTCTGTGTCTATACCAGCATCCTTGAGCGCCTGACCGGCCGCAACAATTGCATATTGACAAAAAGGATCCATTCGACGCGCAGATTTGCGGTCGAGGTAATCGTGGATGTCAAAATTCTTAAGTTCGCACGCGAACTTGGTCGTGAACGGTTCGGTGTCGAAATAGGAGATGGGGGCCGCGCCACTTTCTCCGCGCATCATCGCGTCCCAGAACGAATCTGGATCGTTTCCGATGGGGGTGAGGGCTCCCAATCCTGTGACGACAACTCTTCGAAGAGTTCGACTCATGCCAATCGTCTGATAATTCGGAAGTTAAAAGCTAACGTCTGAATCTTGCGTGTGCAGGATTCAGCCTAAGCAGACTTCTCGGTGATGTAGGTGACAGCATCGCCAACGGTGGCGATTTTCTCTGCGTCCTCGTCTGGAATCGTGAGGTCGAATTCTTTTTCGAATTCCATGATGAGCTCTACCGTGTCAAGGGAGTCTGCGCCCAGATCGTTGGTGAATGATGCATCGTCTGCAATATCAGCTTCATCAACGCCCAACTTTTCAACGATAATCGACTGTACCTTGGCTGCGATATCGGACATAACCTGTTCTCCTGAAAGTGAAAATTAATTTCGGTTTCCCTCCTGAGAGATGGGAAACCGCTTACATGCTTCAAAATACGACTCATAGAGCGATAATAGGGCATGGAATCACGAAAACTACGCCTCCCCGAAAGCAGAAGCAATTTGCATGTTCGCACTTGTTCTAACCTTCTAATTTGACTTCCATATCTTACAGAATCTTCCGCAACTTGTCCGCGTTTCATCGGACTTGAAAAATCAAATTATTGCCGTATGTCATTCCTGTTTTCCTCCGAGTCTGTGTCCGAAGGACACCCGGATAAAGTATCCGATCAGATTTCAGACGCCGTCCTTGACGCCATGCTCACTGAAGACCCTAACAGTAGAGTCGCAGTCGAGACGCTTGTTACAACCGGCCTCGTAATTTTGTCGGGCGAGGTAACGACAAACGCGTACGTGGACGTTCAGGAGATTGCGCGGCAAGTTATTCGCGACATCGGTTACACCGACCCTGCTCTTCGATTCGACGCGGATTCGTGTGGCGTTCTTTCAACCATTCACGAACAGAGCGCAGATATCGCTCAAGGCGTGGATGATGACAAGGGAATGCACGTGGAGCAAGGAGCAGGAGATCAGGGAATGATGTTCGGATATGCATCTCGTGAGACAGAGGAGCTTATGCCGATGGCCCTGAGTTTCTCGCACTCGCTCATGAGAGAGTTGGCTTCAATCCGCAAGAACACGGAGCTCATGCCGTACTTGCGTCCCGATTCGAAGGGTCAGGTGACGGTCGAATATGAGGACGATGGGAAAACGGTCAAACGTATCCACACGGTTGTAGTGTCGACACAGCATGGTCCCGATATTGAGGTGCATCAAATAAAGAGTGATGTCCGCGAACATCTTATTCCCAGGGTCATCCCAGCCGAATTGATGGATGACAATCTGATTCTGCACGTGAATCCCACCGGCAAGTTCATAATCGGTGGTCCTCATGGCGACACGGGACTGACCGGCCGTAAGATTATTGTCGACACGTATGGCGGAAAGGGAGCACACGGTGGTGGCGCTTTTTCAGGCAAAGACCCATCCAAGGTGGACAGAAGCGCGGCTTACGCCGTTCGCCACGTCGCGAAAAATCTGGTTGCGGCAGATATGGCTGACGAAGTGCTGGTACAGGTCGCCTACGCGATTGGTGTTGCGAATCCGATTTCGATTCATGTTGATTCATACGGAACAGGAAAAATTCCTGATTTCCGGCTGGTGAAGGTTGTGGA
>Ga0315336_1002520_pt1 | contig 27627 bp, 27 predicted proteins | sample ASW5metaG_FD_204512 | JGI IMG/M metagenome (GOLD analysis project Ga0315336, IMG submission 204512) | Ammonia-oxidizing marine archaeal communities from Monterey Bay, California, United States - ASW #5 | ecosystem: Environmental > Aquatic > Marine > Intertidal zone | place: USA: California... | reverse complement strand
TCGCTGCAATTCGAGCACTTCCTTCGTATCGTCCCGACTCTCGTTCTTGGAATAGTAATCGATGTTGAGGTCGTACTCGTACACCTGTGCCGCGTCGTTACAGAGGGTGAGCACCTGCGCCTCGAAGAAGGTGGGGGCGATCTCCAGGGACTCCTCGAGAGCCTGCTGCGCCATCCTTTCCGAAAGCTGAAAGGCAGCGACTCGCTCGCCGACGATCTGGTCCCCCTCGAGCCGGTACATCGTGGGTGTGTAGTAGGTGCTGGCAAAGGGATTCCTGTGCGAGTACAGGTAGTATCTGTAAGCGTTGTTGAGGAAATGTTCTTTTGCCGTCAGGGACTTACCGTGGCCATTCAGCTCGGCAACAATGGCGGCGATCGACTGCGAGGCAGCGGCCCTTACGTCCGATGAAGAGTCCAATTCCACCATTGCCTGGAGCGTCGCCAGCGATACAAAGTGCCGGAGTCGGGGGGAGCCGAGAAGGCTGGCAACGTTCCTTCGCACGGTCACGTCGGGATACTTACGCGCGACCTGCAGGATGGGTACGGCATCCAGCCCGATCTGCCTGCCAATCCACAGCATGGCGGCGGTCCGCCGCGACAAGTCGGTGTCGGAGAGGCTGGGCACCAGGTAAGGAACCACATTGCGCCCGAAGGTCGCCGTGTACTGAATCATCTTGGTGAGTTGCTCTTGCCCTCGGCTCTGGAGGACATCCTCGACCGCTCGCCGGATTGCTTCCGCGTCGTTCAACTTGATCTTGAAGCTTTTCGTCGAGGCTTTCAGAATCTGCCGGCCGATGCCCGCCACGCGCGCATCCTGCGAAAGGACCATCCTGTACACCTCAGCGGCCGTGGCTCTCTCGACGAAATCGAGGATGGCGTCGTTCGTCGGATTCAGCGCAAACGCCTTCTCGAACGCTGCCACCGCGTTGTTGAAATCTCCCTCCTCGAAACTGTAAAGCCCTTGATCAAGCAGAGACTTGACGTCCCCCAGCTCGGTGTCGTCACCGTCCGCGTTCTCACCGACGGCCAGAGGGCAGTACATCATCGGAATCGTGGCGGCGAGACACGCCGTGAGACTCCAACACAGCGCGGTCCTTCTCAGCTTACGTATAGGAGTGAGGATACCCATAACCTCGAGACCTTTCTTGGTTGACGTGCATTCTCTCTGCGGTCTTCTCTCTTACTTGCTTGTACTTGCTTATACTTACTGAATTGACAAATTTCCGAAACTACCGCGAAACTGCGGCCGTACGGCTAAATGGCAGGTGCACGGCAATAGCAAAGCGACCCGCCGCGCTCCGCTCCTGGCGGAGGTAACCCTCGGTCCATCTTTCGCTTGCGCGATCAGCAGAGACTTTACGCAGGATCGGAAACCTGAATTATACGGCTCCGAGAAGATGGGTGTCAAGTAAAGCTGGTATACTCTGCGCATGGTCCGCATCGCCTTCTTCCAGCCCTTTTCCGGCGCGAGCGGCGACATGGCCCTCGGGGCCATGGTGGATGCGGGGCTGTCCCCCAAGGAGCTCGGAGAGGGGCTCCGCTCCTTGAACGTGAGCGGTTGGAAGCTAGAAATAAGTAAAGTGGTTAGGGGAGCGTTCGAGTCCACCCGACTGAGGGTGATCCTTGAATCCTCCCCGCACCAGGATCAGCACCACCACCATCATCACGAACACGGACACGAACACACCCACCAGCACGACGGGCGAGGTGCTCCAAGCAGATCCTGACGCCTTTTTTCTCGGCTTAGGAGATGATCTCTTTGAAGCCTTTGACGCAATTGTCGGCTTCTTCTTCCAGCGAGATTTTGAGCATCACTCGCCGTCAAGATGAGCCGTCCGGCCACCATCGTTTGTCACCGGAAACAGCCATTGCGGCCGGTAGATGTCGGTATCGCTGCTCTTTCTCGCAACCACATGCACGTGCTGCCCGAAGGAGCAAGCTCCGTTGTCCGAATTTCGTCGCAGGAAACGGAGTCCTTGTTGAAAGAGCCGGGATTTCCATGAGAACGGTTCGGTCTTCAGGAAGCTTGTCACATCGACCTCGCGACAACCCATCTGCTCGCACAGTTCCTTCACCTCACGAGGACTGTAGAGCCTCCAATGCGTGGCGAAGGGAATATGCGGCTGAAGTTTCAGGCCTAAGGCATTGTCCCCGAACAATTGTGCCACGGTGTAGTAGTGCCAGAGTGCGTTGGGAGTCGTGATTGAGAAACAGCCGCCTGGCTTCAACGACCTGATACTCTGCCAGATCATGAATGGCGGATCTTGGCGGAGGTGTTCCAGAATTTCCCACGCCAGAACGAGATCAAACTCATTCTGTAACTCACCCGGCAGCTCTTCCGCCTCGATGTCCAATGCGTACAGTTCCGCCTGGTAACTACCTTGACCATTAGGCGCGTCTATGGTCCGGTTTTCAAACCGTGGAATGTCTTTCTCCGGGGCACGAACGCAGACAACACGCGAGGCCCCAAGCATCCCACGAAGAAACGGAACTTCCGCACCCCATGAGCCTATGCAGAGACAGGTAAAGCCGCTTGCAAGGTCGGGCAGGTTGGAAAACGAAAAGCCCAGCCGATCAGCATGATTTGAGTAGTAGCGGGAACTTGGAAACCAGCGTGAGACCTCATTTTTGTCGCATGATATCATCGTCATCGAGACCTGTGTCTCAGGAACTGTGAGTCAATTGATTCCCCAATTTTCAGCAGCCAGGCTCTCTCGACAAAATGGAGGATGGCGTCGTTCGTCGGATTCAACGCAAACGCCTTCTCGCACGCGACCACCGCGTTGTTGAAATCTCCCTCCTCGAAACTGTAAAGCCCCTGATCAAGCAGAGACTTGACATCCCCCTGATCCACCTCGCAACCGTCCGCGTTCTGACCGACGGCCGGAGGGCAGTAGGTCATCGGAATCGTGAGGGCGAGACACGCCGTGACGCTCCAATACAGCGCGGTAAGACTCAGCTTACATATAGGAGTGAGGATACCCATAACCTCGAGACCTTTCTTGGTTGACGTGCATTCTCTCTGCGGTCTTCTCTCTTACTTGCTTATACTTGCTGAATTGACAATTTCCGAAACTACCGCGAAACTACAGCCGTATGGCTAACTGGCATGCTGCGCGGCAAAAGCAAAGCAACCCGTCGCGCTCGATTTCTAGCGGAGGTAACCCTCGGCCATCTTTCGCTTGCGCGATCCGGCCAGGACCCGAGCAGAGACTTTACGCAGGATCGAAAACCTGAATTATACGGCTCCGAGAAGATGGGGGTCAAGTAAAGCTGGTATACTCTGCGCATGGTCCGCATTGCCTTCTTCCAGCCCTTTTCCGGCGCGAGCGGCGACATGGCCCTCGGGGCCATGGTGGATGCGGGGCTGTCCCCCAAGGAGCTCGAAGAGGGGCTCCGTTCCTTGAACGTGAGCGGTTGGAAGCTGGAAATACGTAAAGTCGTTAGGGGAGCGTTCGAGTCCACCCGACTGAGGGTGATCCTTGAATCCTCCCCGCACCAGGATCAGCACCACCATCATCACCATCACGAACACGGGCACGAACACACCCACGGGCACGAACACGCCCACCAGCACGACGGGCACAGCTCCACGGACCCGGGTCCCCACGCCCACGACACCGGCGCTTCCGAAAGTCGCAACTTGTTCAAAATCCTCGATCTCATCAGGAAAAGCGCCCTTCCGGAAGACGTCAAAGAGTCCTCTTCCCAGGTCTTCCAGCGCCTCGGGGAAGCGGAGGCGAAGATGCACGGCATTCCTGTCGACCGCGTCCATTTTCACGAGGTCGGGGCCGTGGACTCGATTGTGGACATCGTGGGGACCTGCCTCGGACTTCACCTCCTCGGTGTCGACGAGGTCCACTCGAGCCCTATCGTCGTGGGCACGGGGTTCGTTCGTGCGGCACATGGGAAGATTCCTCTTCCCTCGCCGGCAACCCTCGAGTTGCTACGAGGCTTCCCCATCGAGCAAATCGACAGCAAGGCGGAGCTGACAACCCCCACCGGTGCCGCCCTACTTACCACGCTGTCGAGAAGCTTCGGATCCCTGCCCCCCATGCGAGTGGTCGCCGCCGGCTATGGAGCCGGTGACGACAGGCCCGGTCCGGTGCCGAACATGCTACGCCTGGTTCTCGGCGAGGCGGAGAGGGAAACGATGAAGGGGGATCGAGTAGTTGTCCTCGAGACGAACATCGACGACATGAGTCCTGAATGGACGGGGCATCTCATGGAGCGGCTCTTTGAGGCCGGGGCTCTGGATGTCACGGCGACAGCGGTCTTGATGAAAAAATCCAGGCCAGCTCAAGAGATCAAGGTGGTCGCACCCCTCTCGGGAGAGGCCAGGATCCTCCAGACCCTCTTCCGCGAAAGCACCACCTTCGGCCTGCGGCGCACCGAAACAAACCGTGTCGTTCTCGAGCGAGAGATGCGCACCGTCGAGACGCCGTGGGGTCCCGTGAAGGTCAAGGTGGGACGACTCGGAGCGGAGGTCATCACGACTTCTCCGGAGTACGAGGACCTTCGCGCCGCGTCGGCGAAGGCAGGACTTCCGCTAAAGGAAGTGCACCGAAGAGTCCTGGAGTTGTTCGATAGGGAGTGATAGAAGTCTTCAGTGTTCGGTGTTCAGTGTTCGGGAAAGAGAACGAACGAAAAAGTCAGAGAGGAATTCTGTAAGACCGAAGCCGGCGCAGTTCCATGACAGAATCCGAGGGAGACCTCGCATCGGAAGCCCTGAACACCGAACACCGTTCAACTCAGCAGCTCCGCCTGATACTTCTTCAGCTGGTTCTTCAAGCGGAATATGATCCTCGAGTGCAGCTGGCAGACGCGAGACTCCGAGAGGCTGAGGGTAGCCCCGATTTCGCGCATCGTCAGGTCCTCGTAATAGTAAAGAATCATGATAAGGCGCTCTTTGCGACTAAGTCCCTTGGTGATGAACTCAGTAATTTCTTTGCGCTTGAGTGCATCTTCGGGATCCACCTGTTTCTTATTCTCGAGGAGGTCGATTTTGCGCAAGGTTTTCGAGCCTTGATCCTCCTTTGCCTTGTCCGTCAGACTGACGATTGTAATCGCGCTCGCTTCCCGCAATAACTCCTCGTACTCGGGCAGCGACATCTCCAGACGTTCGGCCATCTCCATGTCGGTCGGTGTCCGGCCCAGTTCCATCTCCAGCGCCTTCCAGGCCGCTTCGACACGGTTTGCCTTGTTACGAACGATACGAGGCACCCAGTCCAGAGAGCGCAGCTCGTCGAGAATCGCTCCGCGGATGCGCGTCGTGCAGTAGGTTTCGAACTTGACACCGCGGCTCAGATCAAAGCCCTCGATCGCATCCATGAGACCGAAGATACCAGCGCTGGTAAGGTCGTCGAGCTCGATATTCTGCGGTAGCTTCGCGAGCAATCTTTCCGCAATGTAGCGCACGAGCGGCAGGTACTTCTCGATCAAGACGTTGCGAAGGTCTTTTTCGCCGGTCTTCTTGAAATCCTGCCAGACCTCCTCAATGTTGGTATAGTCTTTCTTTTTTCGCACAGCGGTCCTCTTGCCGCCTCCCGCCTCCGCAGCAGCCGTCGTCCCGCTGTTGGCCTGACGGTTCATCATCCCTGCGCGGCGTAACGCAACGCGCCGGGGTGCTTTCTTCCCTTGTTTTTCTCCGCTCACCGCGGTACCTCCTTTTTAAGCTATCAGCTGTCCACTGTCAGAAGGCCCCTTCAACTCAACACTCCCTGAATCGCATTCGCGAATCGTTTGAAGAATCCGGAAGAACGCAACTCCGGTTCTTCGCCCAGAATCCTTTCCGCCAGTGCCTGAACACAGTCGCTGGCTGGTGACCGCCTGTACTCAAGAAAGAACGGCTTCTTTTTTCGCACTGCCGACCGCACAAGATCGTCAAGCAAGACGTAGCCCAGGCAGTCGACTTCGATCCTCAAAAATCTCCGCGATACCGTGCGAATCCTCTCGCAGACCCTCGCGGCCTCCGCTCGATGATTCGCAAGATTCACCACGAGTCGGACGCGGCCGAATCCCTTCTGCCGGGAAATGGCCTTCACAACGGCGTATCCGTCTGTGATCGCTGTCGGTTCCGGCGTTGTCACCACGATCACTTCATCCGCCGCGGAGGCAACCTGGACGACGTTCCTCGAAATCCCAGCCGCCGTGTCAATCAGGATAAAGTCGGCGTGAGCTTCCAGATCGCGAAAGCTTCTAATGAGGAAGTCACGCTCTGTTTTCTCGAGGTCCGACAGGTGCCGCACGCCTGCCGTTCCTGGCAGAAGATAAAAGCCTCCAGGAACCCTGGTCAGCGCCTGAAGTGGTTGCACCTCGCCGGACAGCACGTGTCCGAGGTGCAGACTGGGTTGCACCCCGCAGATGACGTCCGCGTTTGCAAGGCCGATGTCCACGTCGACAAGAATCACCTTTTTTCCTAGCTCCGTGAGAGCCAGGGCAAGGTTGACGGAGAGGTTCGTCTTGCCCACTCCACCCTTGCCACTTGCGACGGCGATGACACGAGCGCGCTGCTCGTCTCCTCTAACCAGGGCTCTGAGATGCTCTGCTTGGTCCATTGGCTGTCCGTCGCGCTACAATGCGTTGGCCTTCAATACGAGGTCTGCGAGCCGCTCCGGATCGCTGGTCACTATGTCGTCCGGCACGTTCTGCCCATCCGTTACAAACGACACCGGACGGCCGATCGACACGAGTGCGTTCACCAGCGAGCCGAAGGAAATCGTTTCGTCAACCTTGGTGAGAATCACTTTCTGAAAGCCGATACCGGAAAACCGGTTGGCGGTGCTCAGTATGGTCTTACCGTGCGTCGTCGTGCTCAGGACCAGGTGCACCTCGGCCTCGGGTAGGACCGAGAGAAATTCGCGCAACTCGGTCATCTTGAGCTCGTCCCGAGGGCTCCGCCCCGCCGAATCGATAAACACCATGTCGGTCTTTTTGGCGCGGAACTCCTCGACAGCCTCCTCCAGCTCGCGTGGGTTCGTTGCCACCAGGAGCGGCAAGCCTATAATCTCGGCATACTTCTCCAGTTGGTCCACCGCGGCGATCCTGAAGGTGTCAAGCGTGATGAGACCGACTCGGCGCTTTTCGTTGATCTTTGCTCTTGCGGCAAGCTTGGCGATCGTGGTCGTCTTTCCAACTCCGGTGGGACCGACAAGAACAATCGTCCGAGGCAGGGTGCCTTCATCAAGTGGCGGGTTGGCCACAAAGAGCTTCATCAGCTGAGATCCAACCACGGCCCTGGCCCTCGACGGATCGGGATAACCCCTCGGCAGGCGGAGGTTGGCGATTTCTCCTACGATGAGGTCGGCCACCCGCGCATCCACCTCCCGGGAGATCAAGGTCTCGTAGCACTCTCTGAGAAACGGGTGCGTGTGCCCGGGACGCTTGTCTCGTGCGAGAAGATCCTGGAGATCACGGCCGATTTTATCAATCGTTTTCGAGAACGCTTGATAGTCGTCCGGGCTTTGTGTCGGGGCTTTCGGGCTCGGCGCGGACGTGGGAGGCCCCTTCTTCGAAGAAGCGGCCGTTGGGGAAGGAGCCTTCGAGGAGGCGGCGGGCGCCCTCTTCCGGCCCTTCACCTTGCCAGCTGACGCTGCGGGCTCGGGAATTCGCGAGCGATAAGAGTTTTCCCTCTTGATGTTCTCGATACGCGAACGGGTGTCAGCCACATAAACTTCAACGAATTCCTGGCCACCCACGCCAAGGACTCCGCCGCGTTTGAACGTCCGCGTGCTGACGATCATCGCGTCGCGTCCGAGCGTGGCATGAACCTTTTCGAGGGCCTCGTTCATGCTCGGAGCCTCGACTCGAGTTAAGCGAAAATTCATTGACAGTACCTACGCTCTTGACTTGCTTTCCGAGGGTAAGCTCCCGACACCAGGAGCATGCCTGTTGGCGCCTGGCGCCTGCTCGAGCCCAACTGTTCCGCATTCCTCCAACCGGTAATCGTTCGTCACTTCTTCATATCCCAGCACAACCAGCTGCGGCACCCGTTCCGCTATCAGTGCGCGAAGGTGAGCTCGTATGGCCCCCGAACAAACGAGCACTCGCGGAGCGTTCCTTGGTGGGAAGCGGCTGACGGTGCCAGCAACACTATCGATAAGGTCTTCAACCATTTCTGGCTCCATTGCCAGTCGCGAACCTCGGTCGGCACGTTCCACCGAGGATTGCAGAAATTCCTCAAGCGCCGGATCCAAAAGTAGTGCGTGTAGCGTGCCCTTCCTGTCCGCCAGTGAGGCACAGATGGTGCGCGCCAGTGCTCGCCGCGTGTACTCAGTCAACGTGGCTGCGTCCCGCGTACGGTCACCATGATCAGCAAGAGTCTCCAGGATGGTCTCCAGATCTCGGATGCTTACCTGCTCCCTGAGCAAGTTCTGGAGTATCTTGTGAATCTCCCCCATCTTCACCGTCCCGGGGATCAGCTCGTCAACGAGGGCCGGCGCACGTTTACGCAGATCGGAAATCAGCCGCGACACCTCTTCCCGACTCAAGACCTCGGCCGCGTTCCCACGAATTACGCTGTCCAGGTGGTTCGTAATGATCTCGGAGGTCCCGCAAAGACGATAGCCGGCGCTTGCAGCCAAGGAGCACTGCGACTCGTCCACCCAGATGCCTGCATGGCCGGTCAAGGGATCCAGGCCGTCGGTTCCCTTGAGCCCTTCGATGCGATCTCCTTCGGCGGTCGCCAGGTAACGATCGGGTTTCACGCGCCAGTGCCCCACGCGATTCCCGCGGAGCCTGATCGAGTACTCGGCGGGATGCAGCCGGGTGTTGTCCAGCACCTTTACGGCGGGGACGACGAGGCCGAGATCCACGGCGATTTTTTCTCGCATTCTCACCAGGCGCGCCATCAGGTCTCCCCCGCGAGCCTCGTCGACGAGGCCGATGAGGCGAAAGCCGATCTCGAGCTCGATGGGCTCGAGAACCAGCAGGGAGCGCGCCTTCTGCTGGGGCGACTGAGTGACGAACGCGGCGCTCTCACTGTCGACCTCGGGTGCAGTTTCGACTTCGCCGGTTCGGTTTCGTATGGCGAGGCCCACGCTTGCACAAACGGCCGCGCCGCTAAGGAGAAACAGCGGCGGCACGCCACTCGGAAGCAGGAGAACGAGAAAGATCGCGGTTGCGAAGAAGATCCGGTCACTGGCGAAAAGCTGGCGCCCCAGCTCACGACCCAGGTTTTCGTTCCCAGCGCTTTTCGTCACCAGGAGAGCGGTGGCGACAGACACCATCAGACCCGGGATCTGGGTCACGAGGCCGTCGCCCACGGTCAGCCTGGTAAACAGGCTCGCAGCTTTTGAGACGTCCATGCCGTAAGAGATCGTCCCGATGAAAAATCCGCCGAAGATGCTGGTGAGGAGGATGAAGATCCCGGCAACCGCTTCCCCACGCACGAACTTACTGGCGCCATCCATGGATCCATAAAACTCGGCCTCGTCGCCGACTTGCTTGCGCTGGACTCTGGCCTCCTCGTCGGTCAGAACGCCCGCGGCAAGCTCACTGTCAATGCTGAGTTGTTTGCCCGGCATGGCATCGAGCGTGAAACGCGCGGCCACCTCAGAGATTCGGGTCGTCCCCTTGGTGATCACGACGAACTGCACGACGACGATGATCGTAAAGATAGCGAATCCCACTACCAGGTTGGAACCAGCGACAAACTCAGCGAAGGACTGGACGACCTGACCAGCAGCCGCATGTCCATGCTTCTCGGCGTTGCCCAAGATCAAACGGGTGGTGGCGACGTTCAGGGCCAGGCGAAAGAATGTCACAACCAGAAGAAGGGACGGAAAAGCATTGAAATCGAGAGGACGCGCCACATTCGCCGCGGTCATGAGGATGATGAGCGAACCGGCGATGTTAACTATGAGGAGGGCGTCCATGAGGGCCCGTGGCAGCGGAACGAGGATGACGAAGAGGGCGCCCAGGATTCCGCCGGCTAGAATCGCGTCGGAGCTCCAGCGGAGGGACCCCAACGAGTCCTTATCCTTCAGGGTCTGGGCCATGTGGGCCGCCTCCATCGCCATCTATCCCTCCTCACCGCCAATGGGAAACTGGGTCAAGACGCGCCGCCGACGCCTCTTCAGATCTGGGTTCCCCTCGATTCGTAAGATCTCCTCGAGCACCTCGACTCGTGTCATCCGCAGCTCTCGCCAGTGAATCCACCGCTGGAACAGGTAGTCGAGAAAGCCAAACCCTACGAGCAAGAGCGAAATCTTGATGCCGAGGCTGGCATACTCGTTACCGAACCTGGCCCAGGTGCTCTTCAGGGAAAATCCTTCGGCCCCTAGCTCCGTTCTGGAAGTAGCGACGGAAGCGAACGAGCTGAGCCCGCCGTAGAGAGCCCAGGACACCAAACAGACTTTCGCCATGGCGAAGACGCCTCGGGCACAGCTGCGCAGCCGGAAGAGCTTGCGAAATCCATCGAAGGGGTTCAGACGGGTGATATCGGGCCCGAGCGCGGCAAAGCGAAAGGTGCCACCCCCCTGCAGCACCCCGGATGCGGTGGCCACGAGAAACGTTGCGGCCGCCAGGGGCAAGAGCGCGACAGAGAGTTGCAAGCCAGAAACGGCGAGCAGGTGGGCCAGACGCTCAGGTGTGAGCACGCTAGCCCCTTGCGCCAACCCTTCCAGGTGACTCTGGCTCATTTCACAGACGACCCGAAAAAAATCTCCTCCAGAAAACTTGATAACCACGAAAACTCCCAGGAGCGCGAAGGAGGCAATCAGGTCACGGCTGCGCGGCACGTCACCCCGCCTTTTCGCCTCCTCCAGCTGGTGCGGGGTAGGTTCCTCAGTCTTTTGTTCAGCATTCCACTCGGACATCAGACTCCGCCAGGCATATAGCCACTTATCCAGCCGCCACTCATAGAGAAAGGCTCTTCACCAGCACCCTCGCGTCCTCGAATGCCACGACAAACAGGTTCTGAGAGAGCTGCGAAATAAACGGTAGGGAGAGCAACACCACAAGGAGCCCGACGGCGGCCCTCACCGTGAAACCGAAGGCGAAAAAGTCGAGCTCCGGAAGTACCCGAGCCAGCGCGCCCTGCGCCAGCGAGGTCAACAGCAGGACGGCCATCAGGGGAAACGCCATGAGGAGCGCGCTTTCGAAAAGAAAGAGTCCTGTCGACACAAGGAGAGCTCCGAGAGCGGGAACGGCTCCGTCGTACGCGAACGATCCTGGGGGAAGCCACAGGAAGCTCTCTGTCACCCCACGCAGGAAGGCACGGTGCAGATCCAGCGAGAGGAAGATGAAAACTGCGAAGCTGCCGTAAAAACCTTGCAGGATCGACTGGCCATTCCCCGCCGAGAGGGGATCCAGCACCCCGCCGAGGGAAAGCCCGATCTGGTCCGAGAGAAACTGGGCAGCCCCCCGGATCGCTCCCATCACGAGAAGGGAAGCCCATCCCAGGCACAGACCCACGAGTGCCTCGCCGGCAAGGATGAGGAGAACGTTGAGCGGATCGCTGAGCTGGAGGGTATCTTGGCTTTGCACACGCAGTAGAACGGCCGGAAGGCAGAGCAGGTAGAGTACGATGAACGCCACGCGGAACCTGAAAGGCAGGAGCCGACTCGAAAAGAAGGGAATCGCTACAACGAGTCCGGCGACCCTCGCCAAGCAAGGAAGGTATGAGATTACTAAGTCGCTCAACTCCGCACGCTCTGCCGTTTATCTCCATATTTGACGATCAATACTCCTCGCCCATCGCAAACACCTTCCTCAGAGAAGGGACGCTTGACCCAGATCCCCCAGCACCTCCTGCATGTAGCTCGTGATCAGCGTCAGGAGTCTCGGCAACAGCAGAAAAAGTGCGGCAGCCATCGCGAGAGCTTTCGGTATGAAGGAGAGCGTCTGCTCCTGGATCTGTGTGACGGCCTGAAAAATGCTCACAAGAAGCCCCATGAACATTCCCACCAGGAGGACCGGCAGGGACAGCTCCATGGCCACGAGCAGGGCCCTCTGGGCGATTGCCGTACCGACGTCTGCACTCTCCATACGTCGTCCCCTTATGAAATGAAGCACTCAAGTGGCTAGCTGAATCCCCTGGATGAGCTGGCCAACGATAAGGTTCCAACCATCTACTAGCACGAACACCAATATCTTCAGCGGCAGAGAGACCATCATGGGCGGCAACATGAACATCCCCATGGAGATCAGTACGGCCGACACCGTGAGGTCGATGATCAGGAATGGCAAATAGAGCAGGAACCCCATCTGGAACGCGAGCTTGAGCTCGCTCAAGACGAAAGCGGGCAAGACGATCAAAAAACTCAGGTCCTCCACCGTTGCCTCTTCCGTTTCCTCGTCTGTAGTGTTTTCCGCGTCGTTCCGGTCTGCGTCCTCCGGGTAACGGCTGCCCCGCCTCGTATCGCTCGCCTCTTCTCCACTAGCAGCGAGCTCGACGAACAGGCGGAGATCGGCTTTCAGGGTGTGCGTAAGCATGAACTGCTTGATCGGAATCGCGGCTTTCGCGATCGCCTCCTCGGGAGTCTTCAACTCGCCCCGCGTAAGAGGAACGTAGGCTTCCGAGTGCACTCTTTTCCAAACGGGGAGCATGATGAGGGTCGTCAGAATCAGTGTGAGGCCCGCGAGGATCTGGTTGGAGGGAAGATCCGGCGTTCCGAGGGCGCGACGGAGGAACGACAGCACGATGAGGATCCTCGGAAAGCAGGTCGTCAGAAGAATGATGGAGGGAACAACGCTGATGACGGTGATGAGGATGAAGGCTCTGATAGGCACGGCGATGCTCTTCGGGTCCATTCCCGTCAGAGCGCGTAACAGCTCCGTCGTGCTACCTCCGTCCTCGGCACGGAGCGAGCTCATAGCGGACAAAGCAAGCCCGCAACCAAGTGCAACGCGCCATAAATGGGTTCCTGAAGGCGACGGTGCGGCGCGCTGCACTTCGACGGGGCAACGCCGCCCCCCTAATCCCTCCGCAAGCACCGCGCGACCAGAGTCTGCGCATTCCGTACCAGATTTTTTACGCGCGGTACCAAGGATTCGAGAAACCCAGTTCATTGCTTCGCTTCCCCTTGAGGCTCCTCTCCTGCGAAGTCCTCGCGGACTCCCCTCAGAAGACCCCGGAGGCGGTCTACTTGCTGTCTGTACGGAACGAGATCCGAATCCTTGATGGTCCGCGCCCGCGCAACGGCCTCGTGGTCCTCGGGACGAGCCGAAAAACCCGGCTCGCGAGCCGAAGTCTCGGCCGACGAATCGTCAAGGATTCCAAGCGATGTCATACGGTCCCCGCTCAACCCGACAACCAGCCGGCGGTTGGAAATTCGCAACACGATAACCGCGTGCCGCGGGGAGATCGCCGTACGTCCGACGACCTGAATCCCTTCACTTCCCTCGAGCCGAGCCGTTCCCCTCGCCCGCCTGCGATAAAAGACTACGACCCCAAAAATGAAGAGCCCCAAGCCCACTGCCCACAGGCTCAGTCGCACGACAGGATTTTCCGCAACACCGGCGGAAACCAGCTCGCGCGACTTCTGCAGAGCTCCTCGAGCGGAGTTCTCCGGAGTAGAAGCAACGCGGCGGCGTCCAAGCTGGTCCGGAGCGGCCAGTCCGCCGGTCTCGGCCTTCTCGTCCGGGGCGGCCGCCCCGAGGATTTCTGAGAGCGGCTGATTCTGTTTCACCCGCTCGCCGTCAGCGACAACTTGCTGCGAGTGGAACAGGAACGAGGTGCCGAGAACCATCTTGAGTACTACAAACCGCATCTATTCCTCCTGGTCCTCCGCTCGATGCGTAAAAACTTCGGTGACCCGCACACAGAAGCAATCGTTCACTACGAGCACCTCGCCACGGGCGACAAGAAGGTCGTGAACATAGATCTCTACCGGGTCGTCGGCAAGCTTGTCGAGATCCACCACCGAACCCGGGCCCAGCTGGAGCGCATCTTTTAAAGGCAACTGCACGCTCCCGAGCTCTACTCTAACTTTGAGATGAACTCCTTTGAGAATATCAGCACGCGGCCTGCGCCAGTCGTTGGCAGCGCCCGTACCGACGGCTCCGACCTCCTCGAAGGCGGGGGCGACTTCCCTCCCCAACGCGGCCTCCACCGGCGGTCCCTCAGCCCGCTCGAGCAGAGCGTCGAGCGTTTCTTTATCTGACTGCTGGCTCTCCATCGTTCTTTCCCTCTTTTTTCCCGTTCCCGATTTCCTTGACATGCCTGCTCTTGCTCGCGGGGCTACTCCCCTGCCGCCTCCCCTAGCCGGATTCTCTCGCGGAGCCGGCGTGAGGCGAGAAGATCGGCGGTAAACTCCTCGGTGCGCCGTACAACCTGGGCCTGCCGCTCCGCCTTGCGGCGATTACGCAGGCTGGCTGCCGCATCCCTCCGGCTACGGGCCTCTCGATAGTCCGAAAGAAGAACCGCTGCCTGGAGGCTCAACGCTTCGAGCTGCCGCCCTCGTTCCAGCGCAATCTTCATGAGAGCATCCAGCAACAGACGCTCGCGCAGGACGTGTCCACTCCGGCGGCGGAGGACAGTGCCCCGACGTTTCTTCAGGTTTTCGATCTCACCTTTGAGTCTCTGAATCTCCATCTGCTTGAAGTGAAGTCTCCCTTGGGCCTGACGGTCCTCCACCTCGCGGAGACGATAGAGAGCGTCTGCCGCGCGGATCGGTCGGCTTGCGTCCGGAAATCCGCTCACGATTTACCTCCTCCCCGGCCCGCGACAACGCTCTTGGCTTCCTCGGTTTCTTCCGGCGAGAGCAAACCCTGCAACCCCTTAACGGTAGAGGCGAAATCGCTGGTCTCGCTCTTGTCTTGCTGCAGGAAGGCCTCGATCCGGGGAAACATCTGGACGGATTCATCGATGGACGGATCGGCCCCGGAAACGTAAGCCCCGAGACGGATGAGGTCCTCGACCTGCCGGTAGCGGGATAGATGAGCCTTGACCTCAACCGCAGCCTCGAGGTGCTCCACCTCCACAACGCTCGGCTGCACCCGGCTCAAGCTGGAGAGTGGATCGATGGCGGGGAAAAAGCCCCGCTCCGCCGCCTCTCGGGCCAGCCACAGGTTGCCGTCCAAAACGCTTCGTGCACAGTCCGCGATCGGGTCGTGACGATCGTCTCCTTCAACAAGCACGCTGTAGAAACCTGTGATGCTACCGCTCGCCCCGGGCCCCGCACGCTCGAGGAGGCGGGGCAAGAGCGCCAGCACCGACGGCGGGTAACCCCGGGTCGTCGGCGGTTCGCCACAGGAAAGTCCTATCTCTCGTTGGGCAGTGGCTACGCGCGTAAGAGAATCCATCAGGAGGAGGACGTCGTGACCTTCGTCGCGGAAGTATTCCGCGATCGCGGTGGCGACCAGGGCGGCCTGGATACGCTTCAGGGCGGGCTCCTCACTGGTCGCGGCTACCACCACGGCACGCCGGAGCCCACCGGGCCCCAGGTTGCGCTCGACAAACTCACGTACCTCGCGACTCCTCTCGCCGATGAGTCCAATGACCACCACGGACGCGTCCGTATTGCGCGCGATCATTCCGAGAAGGAGGCTCTTGCCAACGCCGCCACCGGCAAAAATTCCCATGCGTTGACCTCGCCCCACCGTAGAAAGCGCGTCAATTGCCTTCACGCCGGTCACGAGCACGCGATCGATCTGTTGCCGGAGGAGTGGATTCCCCGGCTGCCGATGCAGGGGGACATCGACGGTGTGCCCCACGCAGGGCGTTCCGTCAAGCGGCGTTCCCTCCGAGTCGATCACGTGTCCGATGAGTCCGGCGCCCACCCGTACGCAAGCCGTCTTGCCGCGATAGAGGATACGGTCCCCGGCAGAAATCCCACGAATGTCCCCGCAGGGAGCGATGATGGCGTGCTCCTGGCGAAAGCCGACGACCTCGGCCCGGAGCTGCTGGCCATCCCGGCAGTGGATCTCGCAGGAGCCGCCTACGGGAGCGAAAAGCCCGCGACTCTCGGCAGTCAAGCCCAGAACCCGGTGAACCTGCCCCTCTATGACGGCAGGAAAAGCCTCCCGAACGACTTCCCTCAGATGCCTCAAGGGTTCGCTCCTTCCTGCGCCTCGCGCCCCGACACCCTCGGCTCCGTCGACTCCGCCGGTTCTTTGGCACCCTGGCTCCAGGGCTCCTCCACGGCGCCGCTGAGGGCCGACTCGATCAGCGAGAGTTGCGTATCGAGAGTCATGTCGACTGTCCCTGCACCCGAGATAAGTCGGCACCCCCCTCTGCCAACGTCAGGTGCTGCTCGAACCTCGATCGAATCGAAACCCTCGGCCCACCGGGGTTCCGCCTCGAGGGCCTTCTCGACCGCGACGGCATCCTCCGGGTGGACCTGGACCCCCAGGACACCACGACGGAAGATCAGCTCGATGGCTCTTTCCACATTGCGTTCCGAGATGTCGGGGGCGGCGCGAAGCTCTCGCTTGACGAGCTTCTGAGCGATTTCTACGGAAAGCTTGAGGAGGTCACTACGGGCAGCACGAAGGATGGCCTCCTTTTCGTCACGGATTTCGACAGCGGCGCTTGCGAGAGCCTGGGCCGCTCCGGAGATTTCCTCCTCGATGCGGCCCGATGCCTCCTTGTGCCCTTCGCGCTCACCGTCGCGCCGGCCTTCCTCCAGTCCTAGCCGATAGCCTTCGTCCCTACCGCGTGCAAAACCCTCACGAAAGCCGGCCGCGCGGCCCTCTTTCTCGAGCCGCAGAGCCCTCTCCTTTGCCTCGCTCTCGGCTCGCTTGCGTACAGCGGAAACTTCATCCTCAGCGACGGCCAGGCGGCGGCTGGCCTCCGTCTCCGCCTCCTCCCAGCGTTGCAGAATCCGGTCCTCGAGCTCTCGCTCCAGGACCGTAAGTCCCGATACCCGCTTCCTGGTCTCGCGCAAGAGGATACCAGCGACTTCTTCGGTTTGGCTCGTTCCAGACTGCCTGTCCCCCAACCGCGAAGGCCCCATGCTCGAAGACGTGCTGCTAGAACACACGCTGTGCGAAGACACCTTGGCGGGTCGGATCCATCGCCCTCTGCCCGGCACCTTCTTTTCGCCGGCCTGCGTTATCGCACTCTCTCCGCGCTTCCTCGATTTCATTTCAGGGGCCCATGATCTAAGCCCGGATTATTCATGATCCACCTGCTACGAGCACGTATGCATCCCGTCTGGACTGCGTTACCGGATCGACTTCGATCCTCAACGGGTGAAACACCCGCCTCCGGTCGAAGCCGATCCAGTGCCTTGCCAGCCGGGCGCCTACGCACTCTCGCTACGGTGTTCATGAATAATCCGGGCTGCGGGGTCAATAAACGATCCTGTTCTCTTCACGTCCTCGACCCGAAATGTAAAGCTGACCCGACTCCTCGAGTCGGAAGACCGTCTCGAGAATGTCACGGCGAGCCTCCTCGACGTGGGCAAAGCGGACCGGTCCGAGGAGCTCGATCTCATCTCGCAGCGCTTCCACGCGTCGACGCGGAAGGTTGCTGAAAATCTTGTCTTTCAATTCGTCCGCAGACGTCTTCAGCGCGAGCGCCAGCCGGTGCGTATCGGTTTCCTTCAGGACGGCCTGTAAGGCCTTCGTGTCCAGCTGCACGACGTCTTCAAATACGAACAGCTGCTTGTCAATCTCGTCAGCGAGCTGGGGCCGTCCCTGGCGCAGATCGTCCAGGAACGCGCCGCCGTCACCCCCGGCCGCTCGGAGAATCTGCGCCACTCGTTTGACGCCCCCAGCGTCTCCAAGCGACTCGAACCGCGCGACATCCAGATGTTTTCTGAGGGTGCGCTCGAGCTTCTCGAGAGCTCCAGAGTTGGCCCCCTCGAGACCGGCAATGCGTTCGAGAATGTCGCGCCTCAGGGCTGCGGGGAACTTCTCGAGCACCTCCGCTGTTTTGGAGGGGCTCATGTGAGCAAAAACGAGCGCAAGCGTCTGTGGGTGCTCGTCCTCGAGACACGCGACCAAGGTTTCGATCTCCATACTCTCCAGAAAGGAGAACGGAAAGTGCTGGCGATGAGACGAGAGTAGGTGCGTGATCCTCTTCGCTTTGTCGTGCGGGAAGGATCGCTCCACGAGGCGCACCGCATAGTCGAAACCGCCTTCTCGCACCATGCTGTGAAGGTGCTCGAGCTCGCGGAACTCACGGATCACGCCGGAGACCGTTTCCTTGTCGACCACTCCGAGGTTAGCGATCTCGGCGGTGATCTGACCCAGCTCACGGTCCGAGAGGCTACGGAGGAGAACCGAAGCGACCTCCTCTTCCAGGGAAAGGATGAAAACAGCCGCCTTTCTCACCCCGGTGCAAGGTTCCTGGTCGACGGGACTCCCGGGTGGAGGTGCGGGTGGAGATTCGGATAGATAGCCGGTTGCGCGGGTATCCAGGGGTTCTGGGCTGCCCTCGAACAGATTCCCCCCGACAGCCTCGGGTTCGTCGTCCTCCACCCGTGGCGCAGGCATGGAGGTATCGCGGGCGGGCGTGGCACTTTCCTCTGGAGGGGGCGCCACCGTCACCTGGGAGTCCGTCTGGCGGACCTCTTCGTCGCTCATCCTTGCGCTCCGCCTTCCTGAGAGTCGGTCTCGTCTTGAGCCAGCCAGAGCCGCAGCACGGAGCCGGCGATCTCGGGACGCTCTCTCACTGAAGAACCCGTATCATCCACCGTCCCCAGAAGCCCGTCCTGCAGCGTTCCGCCAGCAAAGGCCGCACGAGGATTCGGCGCGTGCGCACGCGGGTCGATCCCGTCCGGCCGTGGAGAGGAGAAGCCGAAGCGACTCGGAAAGGACGTGGATGCCTCGAATGCGCGAGGAGGGGGACCCGCGTCCTCAGAAAGCTCCGGAAGGGTTCCCAGCCTCGAGCGCTGAGTCCGGCTGCGGGCTCGCAGCCGGGCAAAGACAGAAAAGACAAGGGTGAGGATGATCAGGAAACCGGTCAAAGCAAGAGCGGTCCAGATCGGGCTTCGCGTGGCAAGTGCCGCGAACACGGAGAGCTCCGCAGCCTCCGCGGGTGCCGGCGCTGTCTCACCGTCTGGCGATCGCCGCGCAAAGGGAGAAACCACGACCCCGGCACTCACGTTGCCGTAGACGGCGAGGAGTTGGCTCAACCTCTTTTCTTCCTCCGCCACGAAGGCCTTTGTGTCGCTGTTTTTCGGTGGAGCGCCCTGACCCAAAACGCGCTCAACAGCTGCAAGATCGAACTGAACGAGCACCCCCACCCCCTTCAATTCGCCGGAAGGTATGACCGTGGTGGTCTTTTCCCAGCTTTCACAAAGGACCCCTTTGGTGGACTCCCTCAGGGGGAGGGATGGGCTGGAGGCGGTCATGATGCCGCCGGAAAAGCCCTCCTGGTGCCGCTGGACCTCCTTGTCGATCAGCTCCACGAAGGTCCCCCCCCTGTCCGTCTCCTTTTTCTCGCTGCGCAGACGCCTTGGGGAGAGAGAAACCATGACGACCACGGAAAATTCGTCTCCCTCGAAAACCATCGAGTAATGTCCTTCGATTTCTCTGCGGATAAGATTCCGCTGCACGGCGCCCTTCTCCTCGAGCTGTGCCTCGCCAGACCATTCATACCGATGGGCGTGGTTGTCGCTGATCGAGACCTTTGCGGCCTCGAGGTTGAACGCGCCCTTGACCATGTCGCGAATGGCCTCAGCTTCCCCCCGGGCAAGTGCCGTCACGCCGTCCTGGAGTGTCAGCATGACGGACGCGCATCCGCTCGACTCTCGGTCCAACGCGTAACGCCCCGGGCGTGCGTGGGAAATCATGACTTCGACGTTCTTTATCTTGGGAATACAGAGAATCGCCCGTTCCAGCTTCTTCTGGCTCGCCCCGCGCAGCCGCGCCATATACTTTTGGGGGGATTCGGGGAGAAAGCCTCCTCCTGGGTTCAAAAGCGGGTCCGCGTCCTGGCCACGCGACACCTCCACCGGGACCTGCCCGCTTCCGTCCTTCCCTTCGCTCGATCGCGAGCCAGAAAGGAAGGAGCCGGCCAGGGCCAGGATGACGACCGCGGCAACGAGGAACACGGAGATCCTCTCGACTCGCGAGAGCTTCCGGTAAAGCCCGGCGCCGGGGCCCATCCACCCCACCACTCTCTTGAAGAACTCCGTCAAACTCCTCTCTCCCCGGTCGCAGCTAAACTGGGTCGCGTCGTAGCAACCGACCGCCAGAGAGCTGGGCCTCTGTGCCAGGGCAGAAAAAAAGGAAAAGGAAATAAATCTGGAAAGATCCTGGAGGACCAGGATCGATCCCCCCTCTTCTGGTTATTTCCTTTTCCCAGCATTTTCCGCGCCGCGTTCCCCCCGGTTTCCCGTAACCAGAGCTGGCGGGCGAGTCGTCGAGCGAGCTCTCTTCACCTCTCCGAAGCGGTGGGGAAAGACCCTAAATCCTTTCACCGTCACTTCGTTCTCTAAGGGCGACCCTCTGAGAGGCCAACGTCCCTTCAGGCCTCATCAACGGCTCACTCACTCGAGACTTCGGCATGTTATCTGATAGTTTGTAAAATATAAAGTACAAACTTAAGTTTTTTCGGAGCTTGGGCCCGTCCTCACAACTCCTTTTTTTAAAATAAGTTAAGGAAATCGTGTGGAGTAGCAGCGCTATATCGGAGGGTCCTCTGCCCGTTCCCGTGAACGTTCCCGTTCCCCTTCCCGAGGAGAAAGCTTGAGCGCCCGCGCCAGGCCACGACGCAATAGCGCTTTTCCGGAGGATTTATGTCGGCTCGACGGTCCGGAGTCTTCTCGGCTTCCGTTCGGGAACGTGTACGGGTGAAAGAGTTACGCCTCTCGCTTGAGAATCTGGATGATCTGTTTGAGCGTATGCGTATCGCGCAGGTCTTTTATGCGCTCGATCCGCTCGAACACGTTCTCTCCGTAAAGGCGATGGCCTGACTGGGTGCGCTCGTCCTCGGTCAGAAGACCGAGCATCGTGTAGTTGTGGATCGTCTGGCGCGAGAGCCCACTGTGGCGCATGACTTCGCCGATCTTGTAGAGCTTTTTCGGAATCAGCTGTTTCGTTTCGTCTTCCATAGCGGGGAGCTTCTTTGGCTGTTCCCCATTATGATCAGCACTTTCAAGAACGGAACTTTAGTATTTTATAAAGTATAAAATGGGTAGTTATCAGAAGCCCTTCGCGATTATCAGATCCTTTCACGGAGTCTCCCTCCTGGCCCCCTGTTTGAAGGAGTACTGAACGGTGGACAAGAAAGCTCGCAAGAAAATCGACTTGACGAACAAAAAACTTTCCGTCCTTCGCCAGCAGCTTGCGGGCGTAAAGCGGCAGATGGACGAGAAGGAAGAATTGACGCGATTGGAGAGCGAAATCCAGAAGCTGGAAGAGGAGCTTCACCGGCTGAAGACGAAGGGATAGCGAACGAGATGGCTGGATTCCAGGCGCTGTTGAAGCCGGTGGAGGAGCTCCTCGTGAGTGTGGCGGACCTGAGTCCGTTGACGACGCTCGAAGGAGACGACCCCAGGGAGAACACCCTTCTGCTCCTGAAGGCGAAGGTGCTCCCGGAATTCAAAGCGAAGCTCGACCTCCCGCTTTTCGTCGGTGTTCACGGCGGCACCAATGTGGGCAAATCGACGGTCTTCAACGCTCTTGCAGGAAAGCTGCTTTCGCCGTCGCTGGTAGTTGCCTCCACCACCAAGCATCCTCTGGTCTTCTCCCACCAGAGGTGGCGGACCCGTTTCCTCGAAGAGGGCGTTTTTCCCGACTTCGAGTGCAGGGAACTCGTCGATCCGAAGGAGCTCATCGTCGATGCGGAACGAACGGATCTATTTTTCTTTCGCTTCCATGATGACGCGAGCTCGGAGGACGTTGCGATCATAGATTCTCCAGACTTTGACAGTGACCTCAGGTCGAACGCCAAGGATGCCGCACGAATCGCCGCCATAGCCGACGTGGCTCTTTTCGTAACCACAGCGCAAAAATACAAGGATCGCGTGCTCGTAGAGCACCTTCAGCGATTCCTCTCTCTCAAAAAAGAGGTGGTGCTGATCCTTAACATGGTCGAGGAGCCGATCGTGTTCGAGACGATCCTGGATGACCTTCGCGCCTCACTGGGAAAGGCCGCGGAAAACCTCCAAGCGATCCGTTTGCAACCCACACGGGCCAAGCATCCGGAAGAGGAGCTTCGAGCGGAGCTCCAGGACCAGGTCCTCGAGAGGATCTCGCGACTTCCAGGAGGGACGATCAAACAGACAGTCCTCAGAGAAACGATCAGGAGCGTTGTCGAGCAGTCGAGGGGTCTAGTCGCCAGCTATTCCGTAGAGTCCGGATTCAAGCGGGAGATCGAAGCTCTTCTGGGAAACATGCTCGACGCGTGTACTCGAGACTACAGGGCAAGTTTCCAGCTTTCCCTTCCGGAGGAGACGCTGGCCATCCGCAAGGCGATCGGCCTCACGGAGCTGGGGCCTTACCTGCAGCTTCGCCCGGAGGTGGAGAAAGCGAGCAAGGCCCTGAAACTGGTCGGTGCTGCCATTCGCCGCTGGAATGAGACACTGCGCCGAGTCATGATCAGGCTTTCAAGGAGTGACGAGGGCACGATCGACTCCAGCGATACATCGCTGGAGGAGTACGCTCGCTCCCGTAATGTCGCGGACACCGATTCGGTGCTGCGTATCGTGGAGTCCCTGCGCGTGCGGGTCGAGACCTTCGTGCGGGGCCGCGAGGAGACATCAGCCCTCGCACGCCAGCTCGTTCGGACATTTTTCACTCCCGGGTATGCGACCGATTATCCGCAGGCGGTCAGAGAAGCCCACGCGGATGCACTTCGCAAGACCCACGGCACCGGAGAAGAGATCCTCCCGGAAATGGACCGTTTCCTTTCTGAACGTCGCGGCAGAGCGCGCTTCCTCACCTTTCTGGCCATCGCGTTCAAGCTGGCAACAGGCCTGCTCTTTGCCTGGAAACTCCCGCCTCACGATGGAGTCTTCGCGGTGATCAATCCCCTCAAATGGCTTACGTTCGCTGCAGGGTACTTTCTTGCCGCTTACGTCATTGCGCTATGCGTTTGCTGGAAGGTCCGCAAGCACGTCCGTTTCCGGAAAGCCCGAGAGGAAGCTTTCGCGACAACCCTGCGCGGCGTCTACCTGGAACCGCTGCACTGTGCAATGGATGAGTTCTTGACGGAGAAAGAACTCTATCGGATCACTGATATCGCCCGGGAGATCGAAAAACAGATGGAGAAACTGAAAAAAGTCCCCCATGCCGTGGAATAACACACCCGTGAACGTTCCCGTTCCCGAAGGGACTCCGACGACGCTCCGGACCGTCGAAAGGACGTGAATCTACTCGAAAAACGGTATTGCGTCGTGGTGAATCCAGGGCTTGGCCCGGGTACTCGGTCCTGCTACTCGGGAAGGGGAACGGGAACGTGTACGGGATGGAGACCCCACTCACGGAACCGGGTCGAGTCCTCCCTTGCAAAACGGGTGACACCGTAGAAGCCGCCGTACGCCGAGCCACCCTCCCTTCAGCAAACCGTGCCTCTCGACAGCCTCGGCGCAGTACTCGGAGCATGTGGGGTGAAACCGACAAGCAGCAGGGAGGAGTGGCGAGAGGATCGTCTTGTAGGCACGAAGGAGACGTACGCCCCCCCACCGCGGCCACGAGAGAACTGCACGAAAAAAGCCCGTGCGTTTTTCCTTCCTGGTCTCGGTAGTCAGATTCTCCATTCTCACCTTCACTTCCCTCCCTCCGATGCGATCTTCTCCAAGAAGCCTAGATACGCTACAAGATACTCACGGTGCGACCGTGGCGCCCCCCGCGGGATCAGGACGACATCCATGGCATGCGGCAGGCGATCCTTGTGCCGTCTGAAGATGTCACGCAGGATACGTTTGACGCGGATCCGGTGCGTGGCCTTCCCGACACGCCGTGTCACTACCAGCCCCAGCCGAGACAGCTCCCGGTCGCTGCGTTGGAAGTGCACTCGCAGGTAAGCCGTGCGAAAGCAGGTTCCGCGTTCGAAAACCTTCCGGAACTCGTAGGATCGCTGCAGTCTCTCTACCGGACGAAGTCTTTCATCCATTCTTCCAGGATACTTGAAATACGGGCCACGAGCCATTCCGCTTGTTCTTTACTGTGCGCCCTTCCCCGTGCCCTTCCCCCTCCCCTTGCCCCCTCTGGCACACGCTCGAGAGAAGCGCGTTGGCATAGCCCGCCTGGCAAGTGGTCGACGAACCTCCAGTTTTTCGTGATCCAAGCTGGCCGTGCGCTCCCATTGGGGACGGGGAGGGGGAAGGGCAGGGGCGCAGAAGGTCGGTACCGTTTATTTTCAGAGGAATACTTTTTCCATCGACAATCGACCATCGACCATCGAAAATTCCTCCCTTCATGAAAACAAGCCCCAGCAAGTCACCCACGAACCTCCCGTACTATGAGTTTCACCTCAGCCTGCGTTACCTCAGATCTCGTTTCTCGGCGGTGGCGGCGCTGCTTTCCGTTACCTTCGGAGTCGCCGTAATTATCATCGTTCTCAGCATCATGGGGGGATACATCGAAGCGCTCAAGGAGAGCATCCGAGGGCAGGAATCCCACATCATGGTGATGGCCAGGACTGCCTTTTCGGTCAAGAACATCGTAGAGGTTGAGCGATTGATACAAGCCGTAGAGAACGTAGAGGCCACCTCGCCCTTTATCGAGACTCTGGCCATGTACAGAAGTGGGCAGTTCAACCCTTGCCACCTTCGTGCCATCCATCCCAGACAGGAGACACGGGTTTCCAACGTTGGCGAATACGTCCTACGCCCCGCAGAGCTCGATGAGATTCTCGAGAAGCTCGCGATGGACAGCCCGGATAAAGGCTACGGAGGGGCTCTGCAACCGAGCGGCTTGCCTTTGCAACCCACCCGGCTGATCGATGAGGTCCTTCACGCGCCAGAGCGCGAGCCGCTTGGCGGGCAAGAGCTGGAGCACTTTTTCGACCGTGACTTTAGCCGAGAGCTTCTCGAGAACAAAAACCCCTCCATTCTTCCTGCCCTCGAGGGCACGATCCCGCCGGTGGCGATAGTCGGCATCCACATGCTCCTGGATCGCCAGATGTTCCTGGGACAGGTGATCACCATCGTCACCATCAAACCAGAAAGTTCCGAGCCCAAGGAAGAAAGGTTTCTCGTCGCTGGAGCGTTCAAGACCGGAGACTATGACGCCGACTCGAAGGCCATCTATGTGCACGTCGACACATTGAAAAACATGCTGGAGCTCTTCGATCCGGAGGCAAACTCTTACGGCTATAGCGGCATTCGTGTCAAGGTGAAAGACATATCCAGGCTCGACGACACCATCGAAGAAATCCAGACGGTTTCCTTTCGACAACGTCGCGACCTGCGCGTGCTTAGCTGGGAGAACCTCAGGGGTACGCTCCTGACCGCCGTAAAAATCGAAAAGTTCGTCATCTATTTCCTTCTCGTGCTACTCATGTCGTTCACGGGTCTCATGGTTCTTCTCATGCTGCTCCTCACCGTTATCGAAAAAACTCGTGACATGGGTGTCCTCCTCTCACTCGGAGCCACCCCAGGAGGGGTGACGAGGATTTTCCTGACGGGTGGGCTGATGACCTGCGTAGCTGGTACTGTGCTAGGATTGTTACTCGGCTACCTTTTCTGCTGGAACATTAACACGATTCACGATTGGGTCCTTGCGCTGACCGGCCGGGAGCTTTTTGCCGCGAGGATATACCACATGGACCGCATTCCGATCTCGTTTCAGCTCGGCGATGTGCTGCTGAGCATCGCGCCGCCTGTTGTACTGGGCTTTCTCGCGAGTCTCGTGCCCGCCATCTGGGCGTCCCGGCGCGACCCCATCAAGGCAATCCACTATGAATAACGAAGTGATCTACTCCGCGCGGAAAATCATCAAGGAATACCGCTCAAACCGCGTCGTGATCCCCGTCCTCAAGAACATTGATCTCGACATTCACCGCGGAGAAATTCTATCCATCGTAGGGCACTCCGGAGTCGGGAAAAGCACGCTGCTGAATCTGCTCGGGCTGCTGGATGTTCCCACCTCTGGGACCCTGATCTACCACGGACGCGACGAATCGATAGAAGGGTCCGATCTCTCGCAACTCAAGAACAAGACGAAAGCCCGTATCAGAAACCGGGAGTTCGGCTTCGTGTTCCAGTTTTATCATTTACTGCCAGACCTGAACTTGCTCGAGAACGTCCTTCTTCCCTCCATGATCTTTTACCGTCGTTTGGCTTTCAGGGACAAGAGGAGCCAGCTCGAGGCGAAAGCAGAGGAGTTGCTGCAGCGCGTTGGAATCTCGCAGCGCAAGGACTTTTATCCAACACAGCTCTCAGGTGGCGAGAGGCAGCGAGCCGCCATCGCCCGCGCCCTCATGAATGACCCGCAAATCGTCTTCTGCGATGAGCCCACCGGGAATCTCGACACCGTAACGGGCGCAAAGATCCACGAACTCATCATCGAGCTGAACAAGCTGACGAGCGTCAGCTTCATCCTGGTCACGCACGATGAGGCTCTGTCCAATCTGGCACACCGGCGACTCGTTATGCGGGACGGGGTGTTTGTGGAGTGAGGGGGCGTAGCATCCGCACGAGCTCCCTGACACGATCAGGGTCTAGCCCGAGCTCCCGCTTTCCCTCCTTGCATGCGGCGCCACGTACGGCGAGAACATCGGGGCCGAGGGGCAAGAGAGGTCGGAAATCTTCGGCTCGCAAGGACCCGGCCAGCACGGCATTCACCCCGTGCTGGTGCGCCAGATCCACCAGGACTCGGAGATCCTCCATCGAGTAGAAATCCAGCAGGGATCCTGCCCCCTTCTCGAAGGTATCGAGTAGAAAATAAGACAGGCCGCGGTCCATGGCGTACTCGAGAACCTTCCGTGGGTCGGGGGAACGGGCACGCAGGTGGTCCGCGTACGCAACGGCCACGAGCCCGGCCTTGCTGAAGCTGGTACGGGGACGGGGGGCCAGGCACTGCCTCCACTCATCGAGCCCCGCCTGCCAACCGTCACCGCCGTAGCCCGAAAGTCCGAGCTTGTATAGCGAGATCTCTTGCAGCGGAACGAAATCCCCCGGGCGTGGCCGGGTGGCCAGCTCCCCGAGCGCGGCCGTCAGGATCACCGAGGATCCTCGTTCCATGGATTGAATAGCCCCGACAATCTCAGACTGCACCGCGGGGGAGGCGCTGCCGAGCGAGCCTCGCGAGGGCTCCTTGATATCGATATAGGAAGCCCCGCCTTCCCACGCCGCCACAGCTTCTCGCGGGTTTCTCACGCTGACGAGAAGCTGCGGAGCTTTCCATCTGGCAAAACCCTGCGTCTCCAGGACGCGAAGAAATCGTGAGAGCATTCTAATCAGGCCGACCTTTCTTGGTATAATCGTGCAACATTTACGACGGAGCATCAACCATGGCCATCTTACGTGTCAAGGCTGGGCCTCACAAAGGCAAGGTATTCGAGGTCACCGACAAGAACCTTGTAGTCGGTCGTGATGTTACGGACGGCATCCAGGTGATGGACCAGGGGGTGTCTCGCCAGCACGCCGAGATCCTTCGAATCGGTGAGATGTACTTCATTCGCGACCTCGGGAGTCGGAACGGAACCTTCGTCAACGACAAGACCGTCAAAGACGAAATCCTGCGCGTAGGAGACCAGGTCCGAATTGGAAACTCGGTTCTGGTTTTCGAGGACAGGTTCGCCCACCTGAAAGACTCGAAACAGATCATCACGGATGCGCCGCCC
>Ga0315336_1002519_pt1 | contig 27655 bp, 27 predicted proteins | sample ASW5metaG_FD_204512 | JGI IMG/M metagenome (GOLD analysis project Ga0315336, IMG submission 204512) | Ammonia-oxidizing marine archaeal communities from Monterey Bay, California, United States - ASW #5 | ecosystem: Environmental > Aquatic > Marine > Intertidal zone | place: USA: California... | reverse complement strand
GAAAATTGTTGCATCTCTAGGATTTTATGGTGGGTGCGACAGGATTTGAACCTGTGACCCCTGCCGTGTCGAGGCAGTGCTCTACCGCTGAGCTACGCACCCAATAATTTACTATAAAATTAGATATTCTAATTTAAAAATTAATCTATACAAAATAAATCTTTTTAATGAAATCAATTAAATTTAGATCAATTAAGATGTTTTGTAATTATTTAAAAATAGCGGATTTAAAAATAATCACGAGTAAAATAAAATATTGTGTAAAAATCTTCTGATGAAAACGATTAACAATCATCTTTTTAAATCAGCTATGAAAAAATTTGCTACTGGAGTAACAATAGTTACAATTAATAACAATAATATTTTCATAGGAAAAACTGTCAATTCATTTACTTCACTATCTCTAAATCCACCTCTGATATTATTTTCTTTAAATAAACATTCCACACATTTAAAAGAATATTTAGTTGCAAAATTTCTAGGAATTAATATTTTATCAAACAAGCAAAAGGATCTTTCTTACCTTTTTTCCAAAAAGACTCCTGAGTGGGGCTTAACAAAGACTTTTTTAGCCAAAAATAATACTCCAATGATAAAAAATTCAGTAATTAATTTTAATTGTCAAAATTATAAAACTATACTTCAGGGAGATCATATAATTTTCATATGTAAAGTATTAGAATTGAAAAATACTAAATATAAGCCATTAATATATTTAAATTCTCAATATTATTAACTAAATATTTCTATGTCATTTAACATTTTAAGTATTTTCAAATTTGTTTTAACTTTATCATTGATCTTTCTGAGTTTGTTTTTTTTTAATAAAGGAAATGAATTATTAAAATCAATTGATAAAATAAAACTAAAAGTATCGACTCCACCTAAATACGAAAATACTAATAAGAATATTTTAATATTAAATAATAAAGTTAATAAAAAAACTTTACTAACCGAAAATTTTTTAATTAAGGACAATTTAAATGTGAATAAAAAAAATATTTATGATGAAATAATTATAAAAGTAAAAAAAAATGATACTTTTTCAAAAATTATAGATCCTTTTTTTAATGAGAATAAAATAAAAAATAAAATAATAAATAAATTAAGTGAAGAATATAATTTAAGAAAATTGCGTGTAGATCAAAAAATTTACTTTTATAAAAACAAAGAAGGAATTGTTAAAAAAATAATAATGCCAACTGATTTTGCAACAGACTTAGTAATAAATATTTCAGGTGTTAATATTACCTTATTAAAAGAAAATATTGATATTTCAAAAGAAACTCATTCAATAGAATTTATTATATCTTCGTCAGTTTATGAAGATGGAAAAAAAGCAGGCGTTCCTCTAAGTATTTTATCTGATGCAATACGATTATATAGTTTTGATGTTGATTTCCAAAGAGATATACAAAAAAATAATAAATTTTCAATTTCATACGAAGTGCTACTTAATACAAAACGAGAAACTGTTTCTTATGGTAAAATAAAATATATTAATTTAAATTTTCAAAAAAATAATCTTGAGTACTTTATATTTAAAACTAATGATGGATTTTTTGATTATTTTAATAAAGATGGAAAAAACGTTAGAAAATCTATATTAAAAACACCTATTGATGGTGCTCGCTTATCTTCGAGTTTTGGAATAAGAAAACACCCTATACTTGGATTTAATAAACTTCATAAAGGTGTTGATTTCGCAGCTCCTACTGGATCACCTATTTATGCCGGGGGAAACGGTATAATAGAGTACGCAGGTGTAAATGGTGGATACGGTAAATACATACGTATTAGACATAATAGTGAATATAAAACGGCCTATGCCCATCTAAGAGGATTTAAAAAAGGTATTTCAAAAGGAATTAGAGTAAAACAAGGGGAAATAATTGGGTATGTAGGTAGTTCTGGTAAATCAACTGGCCCCCATTTACATTACGAAATCTTATATCAAAATAAACAAATTAATCCTTTAAAAATGAAACTTCCTTCTGGGAAAATATTGCAAGGTAAAGAATTAGAAAAGTTTAAGGATGAAGTAAAAATTATTTACTCGAATTATTTATTTAATCTATACGAATAGCTAGATATTTTTTTTTTTTAACTTAGTTGATTTTTTTTTGATGGGATCTGAAATAAATGGAATTGACTGTATAGATTCACGATCATCATTTTCTTCAGTCTCTGTTTCTGCAGTCTCTGTTTCTGCAGTCTCTGTTTCTTTAGCATTTTGTGTACCATTGTCATTTTCAGAATTGCTTATATCCTGTTCTTTAATTTTATTTGTTGTATCAGTAGTTTTTTCTTCAAAAGATATTTCATTCTCCTCTAATGTTATTCCAAGTTCTATAATTAAACGAGAGTAATGGTCAGTAAATTGATAATAATACTCAGCCTGAATTCTGTCACCAGAAGAAGATGCTTCTTTGGCAAGTTTTAAATATTTGTAATATTGTTGGGTAATGTTGCCTTTGCTACGAGCTTTTCCATTAGAGAAATTATTATTTCTCTTATAGTTTGATCTTCTGTTTGATCTGAACGTTACACGTCCGCTTTTCTTTGTATACATAAAACAGTTTATTTAATATTATTCTTAGGAAAACTATAAACTCAACTCAGTTTTCAATAAAATTTAATTATTTACTTAGTATATAGATAAATTAATTAATCAACATTTATTTTTTTTAATATTAATAATCTATCAAAATTTTGCATATCTTTGATTATATCGATGCAACACATACCCTTTTCCTCAAAAAGATCTATACATTTTGTTTTTTGATCTTTTCCAATTTCAATAAAACTAAGTGAGCTTGGACTCATAATTTTAGGTAACAAACTAGCCAAATTTCTATAATATAGTAAACCATCATATCCACCAAATAAAGCTATTTTTGGATCATATAGTTTAACATCTTTAGAAACATTCTGATAGTCCTTAGCAGTTAGATATGGTGGATTAGAAACTATAACATCATAGTAATTGTGACAATTGATTAGATTGCATTCAAGAAATTTTATTCGATTAAGACAATTTAATTTTTTTGCATTTAAATTTGCAACTTCCAAAGCCTTAGAAGATATGTCTGTCGCTGTAATACTAGCTTTGAAGTATTCTTTTGCTAAAGAAATTGCAAGACATCCTGATCCAGTACCAATATCTAAGATATTTATTTTTTGTTTTTTATTATTATAATGTTGTAAAACTTGTTCTATAATCAATTCTGTCTCAGGTCTTGGATCTAAAACATTTTGATTTACAAAAAAATTATATTTCCAGAAATATTTATTATTAAAAATCTTTGATATGGGCTCGTTCTTAATTCTTCTATTAAAAGCAATATTAAATAAATTACAATTAATTTGATTTAATTGAAAATTGCTAAATATAATTTCCTTATCAATATTTGAGCTTTTGTTTAATAAAACTCTCAATTCTACTTCAGGATAAACAAATTTTTGTTCTTTCAAAATATTTAAATGAACTTTTAAAAAATTACTCATTATTCAATTCAGATATTTTTTTTGATTCTTCTTCAGTTGTTAAAGGAATAACAAACTCATCTAGTTGTCCCTCAAGTATATCGTTAAGATTATATAATGTAAGATTAATTCGATGATCAGAGACCCTTCCTTGAGAAAAATTATAGGTTCTAATCCTTTCCGATCTATCTCCAGAACCAACTTGGGACTTTCTGTTTATTGCTCTTTCCTGTTCTTTCATTTGCCTTTCTTTATCGTAAATTCTAGATCTTAATATTTTAAGTGCTTTAGCTTTATTTTTATGCTGAGATTTTTCATCTTGTTGAGATACAACAATTCCTGTTGGAATGTGGGTAATTCTTACTGCACTATCAGTAGTATTAACTGATTGACCTCCAGGACCACTTGAACGAAATACATCAATTCGTAAATCTTTTTCCTCTATTTTTATGTCCACTTCCTCTGCTTCGGGAAGAACCGCAACGGTTGCTGCTGAAGTATGAACTCTTCCACTATTTTCAGTTAATGGCACACGCTGAACTCTATGTACTCCAGACTCATATTTCAGTTTAGAATAGACATTTTGACCTGAAATATTGCATATAGCCTCTTTGATACCTTTTAGACCTGTTTCTGAAATAGATAGAATCTCAAATTTCCAAGAATTTAGTTCGGAATATTTCTGATACATAGAAAATAAATCTGCTGCGAACAATGAGGCTTCATCTCCTCCTGTTCCTGCACGTATTTCTAAAATAGAATTTTTTTCATCATTTACATCTTTTGGAACAAGAAGTTTCAATAAATTTTGTTCGAGTAACTTAACATTTTTGTTTTTTTCTTTTAGTTCTTCCTCGGCCATTTCACGTATTGAAGTATCTTTATCATTTAATAAAGAATTTAAATTTTCAATATCTTGTTTTATCGAATTAATTCGATTAATTAATTCTACTATTGGCGTTAATTCGGAATATTCCTTATTTAATTTGATTAGTTTATCTGTATCCAGATTGTTTTGATTAGATAAGCTTTTTTCAATATCTTGATGTTTTTTGACAATCATGTCAAACTGATTTTTATAATTATTCATTAATTTAATTTTTGAATTAATTCTTCAAGCGAAAGAGTTTGCTGGAAAGAATCAGTTAAATTTTTTAATGTATATTTATTATTTTTATATTCTTTTTCTCCAATAATAATCACAAATTCAGCTTCTCTATCATGTGCAAAAGCAAGTGACTTTTTCAAATTATATCTAAAATCCCAATAAACAGGTATTTGATTTTCATGCAGTTTATTTAAAACTGTAAAGCCATGATTTTTTAAAGATTCATCAATAACAATAAGATGATTTTTAATTCTATTTTCCCTAGGAGCCTCCATGAGTAACATTAATCGTTCTACTCCTCCTGCCCAACCAACCCCAGGTATGTCGGGCCCACCTAACATTTTAATAAGACCATCGTATCGACCACCACCAATGACAGTGTCCTGTGCACCTAAATTATCATTTTTAAATTCAAAAACAGTATGGCAATAATAATCTAATCCTCTTACTAAAGTATTTTCAATAACAAAAGGTACATTCGCTTTAATAAGTAAAGCCTGCACATCTTCAAATTTTTTCTTTGCGTCACTAGAATATAAATTAGCAATAATGGGTGCATCTTTACATATTTCTAAATCTTGAGGAATTTTTGAGTCCAAAATTCTTAACGGGTTTACATCAATTTTGCTTCGACTATCTTCGGATAAATCACTTTTGTACTTACTGAAGAAAGCAGACAACTTTAATTTAAAGGATTCTAATGTATTGCCATCACCAAGAGAATTAATATGAAGTTTAAATTGTTGATTAGGAAAAATATTTTTTAAAATGTAATTGGCGAGCAAAATTAATTCTGCATCAGCCAAAGTATCATTTATACCTAAAATTTCAAAATTCATTTGATGAAATTGTCGAAATCGACCTTTTTGAGGTCTTTCTCTTCTAAACATAGGGCCAAAACCAAATAACTTTACAGGAAGTTTATTGAGTAAGTTATTTGATATAGCGGCACGAATTATAGGCGTTGTATACTCTGGTCTAAGAGTTAAAGATGAATTGTTTCTATCATTAAAAGAATACATTTCTTTTAAAACAACATCGCTTCTCTCACCTAATGGTTTGCTAAACAAATCAGAGGACTCAAAAATAGGGGTGATTATTTCACTAAAACCAAAAGAATTTGCAGCATCCTTTATTATTTTTTCAATAATATTAAACATCTCCAGATCAGCTCCATAGATGTCATGCGTTCCACGAACAGGTTGAATTTTCATGATAAATTTGCTTTTTGTTTATTTGCTTCTTTGCGTATAATACCTTCAAGATAAGTCGGTAAATTTTTATTTTTAATACGATGATCTTTTTTTCCATTAATATATATCATATGTGTATTATTGCCACCACCCGTGACACCAATTTGAGTCATTGAAGCTTCACCTGGTCCATTCACCACACAACCAATAATTGAAACAGTTATAGGGGTTATTATGTCTTCAAGTGATTTCTCAAGTTTTTTTACTGTTTCTATAACAGGAAATTGTTGGCGAGCACATGAAGGACAAGATATGATTTTTACTCCTCGGTTACGCAAACCTAGACTTTTGAGAATTTCAAATCCAACTTTTACTTCTTCTTCAGGTACTTCAGATAAAGATACTCTAATTGTATCCCCTATGCCATTTAATAATAACTGACCAATTCCAATAGATGATTTAATAGATCCTGTCCTTTTTCCTCCTGCTTCTGTTATACCTACGTGAAAAGGATAATCACAAACATGTGATAATTGTTCATAGGCTTTAATTGTTAAAAAAATATCTGATGCTTTGACGCTTACTTTAAAATTAAAAAAATCATTATCTTCTAGTATTTTTATATTGTGTAAAGCACTTTCAACCAATGCTTCGGGATTTGGTTCGGAATATTTTTCTAAAATTTTTTTTTCTAAACTTCCAGCATTAACACCAACCCTTAATGAACAATTATTATCTTTTGCAGCTTTGATAACATCTTTGATCTTTTCATTTGAACCAATATTTCCAGGATTTATTCTAAGACATGCTGCTCCATTTATAGCAGATTCAATTGCTCTCTTATAATGAAAATGAATATCGGCAATTATTGGTACAGGGCTATCCATACAAATTTTTTTCAAAGCCTTAGTAGAATCTTCATCAGGAACTGAAACACGGACCATATCAGCACCAACATTAACAACACTTTGAATCTGAGCTATTGTAGCTTTAACATCAGATGTTAGTGTGTTTGTCATAGTCTGAACGCTGATAGGAGCATTTCCACCAACTTTAATATTTCCCACGCTAATTAATCTTGATTTACGCCTATCAATTTTTTGATACGGTCGATGCATAAAAAAAATCTAATTATCAAATTTTGAATCAATAATTAATGATTCAATAACTTCTCCAATTTTACCAACTTTTCCTCTTGTTTCACCATCAATTGAAACAATTATATTTCCAGCATTACCCGCTGTTAAATACAAATCATCCAAAAGAGAATAAGAATATTCTGTGTTTTGATACATTAACTTACTGAATATTATTTGATCTTCTGAGTTACGTAACTGTATCCATGTTGGATTCAAAAATTTAAGTGTAACTATATTTTTCAATTCATTTATATTATTAGTATCAGAAAGTGATGCAACAGCGCTAGTTGTAGAATTAACAAATTTATCATCATCTATTATTGATAATTCAATTGATTCAAGTGTTGCAGTTTGTGAAGAAATTAATGAATTTGCAATTCTATTTCTAGCCAATTCTATTTCCATTTCAATTTTTTCTAGATTCATTTGCATATTTTCAGGAATGTCTGGTGTGATTGCATAATCTTGCTGAATATTGACTGATCTTATAAAAAAATAATAAAAACTTACTCCAAGAATAAGAATAGAAAAAAGAGACAAACTTTTGGAAACAGAAAATAAATTTAATGTTTCCATAGGCTTAGGTAGTTTATCTAAGGGTTTATTGTCATATGAAATTTGAATTTTATAATCTTGAATAATTTCTTCTTCATTTAAGCTTAAATATTTTGCATAAGAGCGAATATGTCCCAAAAGATATACTTTATCTATTTCTTCGGAAAAATCATCAGCCTCTATAGCTTTGAGAAGTTTATGAGATATATTTAGATCTTTTGATATCTGTGAAATATTAATCTTTTTTCTTAATCTTGATTTTTTTAAATTATCACCAATAAATTTCATATCTTTTAATAATAAATTTATAAACCTATATTACTTATTATCAAGGTTGTACACAGTGTGAAGGGCTTTAACTGCCAACATAGTGTGTTTTTTTTCAATTAAAACACTGATTTTAATTTCAGAAGTAGAAATCGCTAAAATATTAATTTGATTATCAGCCAAGGTTTTGAACATTTTTGCGGCAACACCAGACTGAGACATCATTCCCATACCGACCACTGAAATCTTTGCAACATTCATATCGTCCATAATATTATTAAAATTTATTTTATGATGATTTTCTTCAATTAATTTTTTTGCAAATTTTGAATCTTTAGTTGGTACTGTAAAAGTTATGTTAGCACTTACACCATCTTGAGAAATGTTTTGAACTATCATATCAACATCAATATTGTTTGTTGCCAAAATACCAAATATATTAGCCGCTATGCCCGGTTGATCGGGAATACCTGAAATAGTAATTTTTGACTCATTATTACTATAAGAAACGCCACTGACTATTTCTTTCTCTATTAATTCATTCTCATTAACAACAAAGGTTCCTTTATTGTTGGAAATAGAAGAAAGAACTTGAAGTTTTAAATTATTTTTCATTGCTAACTCAACTGATCTTGTTTGCAATATTTTTGCTCCCATTGATGACATTTCAAGCATTTCTTCATAAGCCACTTTATCAATTTTTTTTGCCTTATTTACAATATTGGGATCGGAAGTATAAACACCTTCCACATCAGTATAAATATCACATCTCTCAGCGTTCAAAGAAGACGCTATTGCCACAGCGGTAGTATCTGAACCTCCTCTTCCTAATGATGTAATATTTCCTTCAACACTAACACCTTGAAAACCAGCTAGAACCAAAACATCATAATTTTTTAAATGATCATTAATAATTTTATTATTAATATTTAAAATCTTTGCTTTTTCGTGTTGATTATCTGTTATAATTGGAATCTGCCAACCTAATAAAGGAATAGTCTTAATATTCATTTTATTTAAAATCATTGAGAGCAAGCCTATCGTGACTTGTTCGCCTGATGTAATTATCAAATCTGTTTCTCGAGAAGTTTCGTATCCTATTTCATCTATAAAATTTTGAAGCTGATTGGTAACGCCAGCCATAGCAGATAATACAACAACTATTTTGTTCTTTAGGTAATGATTTTTTACTATATCAGCTACATTTCTTATTTTAGCTATACTAGCTACTGACGTGCCCCCAAATTTCATTACTACTATCTTCATTGACTTAACAAACTAATCTATTAATTGAGAGGCTCATATTATTTTTAAATTGAACTAACAAGTTTTATGATTAAAAATTTATCAAAAAATAGCGAATTTAACCATTTTACAGCTCTTGCTAACGATTGGTGGGCACAGAATAGTAAATTTAAAATCCTACATCAAATTATACCTATTAGAATTGAATATATTCTAAGTATAATAAATAGAAAAAAATTAAATAACATTAAGATTTTGGATCTCGGCTGTGGGGGTGGTTTAACTTGTGAACCACTCAGTCGACTTGGAGCTGATGTTACAGGAGTTGATTTTGTTAAAAAAAATATAGAAATTGCAAAAAATCACGCAAAAAAATCAAACTTAAAAATTGAATATTTACATCAAGATTTAGAATTATTAGATATTAATAAAAAATTTAAAGTAGTTCTTGTGCTTGAAGTATTGGAACATATAGAGAAATGGACAAGAATTTTACCAAGAATAAAATCTATTTTGAAGCCAAATGGTTACTTAATCATTTCAACCATTAATAGAACTTTATTATCAAAATTTTTTGCCATTTATATTGCTGAAAATATTTTACAATGGATACCAAAAAAAACACATGCTTATGATAAATTAATAACTCCTGATGAATTATCGGAATCATTGAAGAAAAACAACTTTAGTGTAATTGACATATCTGGAATGATTTATAATCCTATTTCGAAAGATTGGAAATTAAACAAAAAATTAAAAATGATAAATTACTTTTGTAGTGCTCAATTAAATTAGTTTGTTTTTTTTATTGGTGCCCAAGGTAAAGGTTGTACACTTATCTCTTCTTCGGTAAGTTCTTTTGTTTGCTCTAGAGTAGCTTCACCATAAATTGGTCTTTCATCAATTTCACCATATTTCATTTTTTTTGCTTCTTCAGTAAAATTTTCACCAACATAATCATAATTTTCTTCTATAATTTTTTTATATTTATTAATCTTATTAATCATCGCCTTTTTTAATTTAGTATTTTTTTTTGCATTACTTTTCGTAGACAAGTTTGGGAACATCAAAGATTTTTTAATTGTAGAATGATTACAGCTAGGACAATTAATCATTTTATTTTTTTTTTGTTTTTCAAATTCTTGTGAATCATCAAACCAACCTTCAAATTCAACATGGCAAGTTGTACAGATTAAATTAAATATTATCATTAGGTTCTAATATTATATCAATTTATTATTTTTCAACATCCTGATTTTCTTTGGCATTAATTATATCTAAAATTATGCTGTTTTTAGATATTTTTTCAACAACTGAAGTATTTTTACTTAATACTACTCCTGTATTTGTAAACAACGATAAATAAAAAGAATTTGCGTTTATTTGATTATCAAACACACTTATGGATTTAAAACCTCTTACAATAATACTCAAATTATCTCTCTGAATTAAATATTTTGTTTTAGATAAAGATTCTGGATAGATTTGAAGTGAAACTATCAATTCATTATCACCTAAAATCTTTTTAATTTCATGTGCATTATTATGATTTTCACAATTAAATGAAGCTAGATCTAGTTTCCTGATATTATCTATCAATGGATATTTGATTTTTTCTAAGTAATTAATACCTATAATATTTTCATTAATTTGATTACTACAATTAGATATTATATTATCAACTTCTTTTATAAACTTATCCATAGGTAAAGTATTACACTCATTATGAAGTTTGATCAATTAATCAATAAAAAATTCCACATCTTACAACGAGATAAAAGTTTAATTAATAATAATAAATTTATATATGATGAAATTGCGAATAGAATAAACCAGTCGATAGATAGCCTCAATATACCTATGAAAAATTGTTTAGAAATAGGTAATCAAAATAATATAGTTGAAAAATTCTTAATTTCAAAATTTCCAGATTTAAATTTTTTTCTCTCTGATATTTCATTTAAAATCCTCAATGAATCACATTCTCAATTTTTTAAAATATGTTTTGATAATGATCATTGGCCAATTCGTAATAATTATTTTGATTTAATTGTTAGTAATTGTTACTTACATTTATCTAATAACATAAACCTTCTTTTTAATAATATTTATGAATCTCTTAAAAATAATGGTTTTTTTATTGCCACAATTCCTGGAAAAAACACTCTTCAGGAATTAAAAGATTGTATGATGAAAGTTGATTTAGATTTATATAAAGGAGTTTATCAACGCTTTTCAGAATTAAAATCAATTGAAGAAATAAAAATTTTGCTTGAAAAAAATAATTTTAGAATTCCAGTAATTGATACCGACATAATAGAATTAAGATACAAAAAATTTTCAAAACTACTTTCAGATATTCGCTACTTGGGTCATTCCAATATATATGAGGATAGAAAAAAAACATTTGAAATGAAAAATTATTTTAAAAGAGTTGAAGAGTATTATTGGAAAAAATATTCAATTGACAATAAATTAAATTCAAAAATAGAAATTATTTACATTTCTGGATGGAAATATCATTCATCACAGCAGAAGCCACTTAAGCCTGGAAAAGCAAAAATGTTGTTAAAAGATGGAATAAATAATTAAGAACGATAATCTGAATTAATTCTAACGTACTCATGGGTAAAATCAGTTGAATATACTGTACGAGTATATGAACCTAAACCTAGTTCAATATTTATTTTAATAACTTTGTTTTTCATGTATGCATCTAGTTTTTTTATATTTATTTTTGGATATATTTCTCCATTTTTAGCAACAAGAAATTTTCCAAAACTTAATTTAATTTTATTTTGAATAACTTGACTATACGATTTACCAATAGCCATTATAACTCGTCCCCAGTTAGGATCTTGACCTGCTACTGCTGTTTTAACTAATGGTGAATTAGCAACAGAAAATGCCACTGATAGAGCTTGCTCAGAATTTTTTGCTTTCAAAACTGTAATTTCAATCATTTTAGTTATCCCTTCTCCATCACAAACTACTTGTTTAGCTAAATTAAGCATCGTTTCTTGAAGTCCAAAAGATAATTTCTTTAAAAAAATATTATTGTCAATTTTTTTCATCTTTTTGTTATTTAAAGCAAAAAGCATAAGCGTGTCATTTGTAGATGTATCACTATCTACAGTTATGGAATTAAAACTTGTATCAACATGTTGATGTAATAGTTTTTGCAACTGGCTTTTACTAAGGTTAGCATCAATAAAAATGTATGCTAACATAGTTCCCATGTTTGGAGCAATCATTCCTGATCCTTTAGCCAAACCAAAAATAAGTATTTCCTTATTTCTGTACTTAACTTTTTGTATAATTGTTTTTGGATATGTATCAGTAGTCATAATAGCCTTAGCAGCACTCAATAAATTTTTCTTTCGAGAGGAATGAATGATTTCTAATTTATCAATAATTTTTTTGGGATCTAATTGTTCTCCAATAACACCAGTAGATGAAACTAGAATTTGTTCCAAAGAACAATTAAATTTTTTCGAGGCTATTTTAGCATATTGATTTATTGCCTTAATGCCCTTGTTACCTGTATGAGCATTGGCATTACCTGAATTTACAATAAGGACTTTACACAAACCTCTATTATTTTTTTTATCCCAAATAATAGGTGCAGATGGAGTAGAGGTCAGAGAGTAAATAGCAGCTACGGATATTGCTTTATCAAATACAGCTACTAGTAAATCTTCTTTCCTTTTTTTAAAACCTGAATGAAATGTATAAAAATTGACTTTTTTTGGGTTGAAATTTTTTATTTTTTTTGGCTTAAAAACAGAAACGGTATTATTTTTCACAACTAAACTATCTTTCCTTTTTTTATATCTAAATACTTTGTAGAACTATCTTTGACCATATGATATCAGCCCATATCATAAAAATGCTGAATATTGTCAATAAACTATTTGGGTCTTCAAGCAACAGACTTCTAAAATCATATTCCAAAATTGTAAAAGAAATTAATAAATATGAGGAAAGTTTTGCTTCTTTATCTGATCAAGAACTCAAAGATAAGACTCCTTTTTTCAAAAAAATTCTAAAAAATGGAGCTTCGCTTGATGATATATTGGTCGAAGTTTTTGCGGTTGTAAGAGAAGTATCCAAAAGAACGCTTAGTTTAAGGCATTTTGATGTGCAACTTATCGGAGGAATAGTTTTGCACAAAGGAATGATAGCAGAAATGAAAACTGGTGAAGGTAAAACACTGGCTGCGACATTGGCTGCTTATCTTAATACATTGAATGAAAATCCAGTACATATTGTAACTGTTAATGATTATCTAGCTGATAGAGACTCAAAATGGATGGGTGCAATTTACGAATTTCTAAATTTAACTGTTGGTTGCGTAACATCTAAGACTGATTATGAAGACAGAGTAAAACAATACAATTGTGAAGTTGTATACACAACAAATAATGAAATTGGTTTTGACTATCTTCGTGATAATTTGAAAAATAGTTATGAGTCATTATGCTTTAAAAAACAGGGTTTTGCTATTGTTGATGAAGTTGATTCAATATTAATTGATGAAGCACGAACACCTCTTGTTATTTCTGGACAAATAGAAAATTCCATAGAAATTTATCCTAAAATAAATTCTATAGTTAAATTTCTTAAAGAAAATAATTATGAAAAAAATGAGGAAAGCAAATCTATTTTACTTACAAGCAGCGGTATGGAGTTAGTAGAAAAATTATTATTAGAAAATAATTTAATTAAAGGAGGGACATTACAGGATTTAGATAATATGGCATTAAACCATAACATTATACAAGCTTTAAGAGCACATCACCTATTTACAAAAAATATAGATTATATTTTAAAAGATAAAGCAATTGTTATTATTGATGATCTAACAGGTCGTGCGATGGAAGGAAGGAGATATGGTGATGGCCTACATCAAGCAATAGAAGCAAAGGAGGGTTTAGTTGTCCAGAGAGAAAATCAAACCATCGCATCAATTACTTATCAAAATTTCTTTCGAACATATGCAAAATTAAGTGGCATGACTGGAACTGCAACTACAGAAGCTGCAGAATTTGAAGGTATATACGGATTACAAGTTGTCGAAATACCTCCAAATCTTCCAGTTAATCGAAATGATAGAGATGATGAAATTTATATGACTAAAGATGAAAAATATAATGCTGTTTTAAAATTAGTCAAAGAACGTCATCAAAAAAAACAACCTATTTTAATCGGTACCACTTCTGTAGAAAATTCTGAAATCATCTCAAAACTTTTATCAAAAAATAAAATTAATCATATAGTATTAAACGCCAAAGTTCATGATCAAGAAGCTGAAATTATTTTACAGGCTGGTATGCCTGGCAAGGTTACAATATCCACTAACATGGCAGGTCGAGGAGCAGACATTAAATTAGGTGGAGATAATGAACAAAATCCAAAAAATAAAGAAACTGCTATAAACGCAGGTGGTCTTTTGGTTATAGGTACAGAAAGGCATGAAAGTAGACGTATTGATAATCAATTAAGGGGACGTTCTGGTAGACAGGGAGATATAGGAGAAAGTGTTTTTTTTCTTTCTTTAGAAGATGATCTTATGAGAATATTTGGCTCTAAAACACTTGAGAATGTTCTCTCTAAACTTGGCGTCAAAGAAGGAGAGGCAATTACCCATTCCTTAATTACTAAAGCTCTAGAAAGAGCTCAACAAAAAGTTGAAGCTCATAATTATGATATTAGAAAACAAATATTAAAGTTCGATGATATTTTAAATGATCAAAGAAAGATTGTTTATCAAAATAGAAAAGAAATTTTATCTACAGAAGATCAGTCAGAAATAGTTCATGATATGATAACAGATTATGTTGATGAGATAATTTTAGAGACCATTCCTCCTAAAAAATATGCTCATGAATGGAATGCTTCTCTTTTAAAAAATAACATAAATGAATTTTTTGAAATTAATCTTCCTATAGAGAATTGGTTTAATGAAGAAGGCGTTGATGAAGAAGAAATTAAAAAAAGAATTTTGGATCAAGTTAATAAAAAATATCAAGATAAAGAAAGTAGGTATTCGCGTGAGTTAATGAAATTTGCTGAAAAAAGAGTAATGCTTTTTCAAATAGATAAAGATTGGAGAGATCATTTGGCAGCTATGGATACGCTTAGAAGTAGTGTGAATTTAAGGGCAATGGGTGGAAAAGATCCTTTTTATGAATATAAAAAGGAATCTTTTGATTATTTTGATCAAATGCTATCTGAACAAAATCAGAAGGTTTTAAAAACATTATTTAAAATAGAATTAGTTGCTTCAAATCAGAACAACAAGATTGTAAAAAAGATTGATGTTGAAAAAAAACATATATCCAAAAAAATTGGTAGAAATGAACCTTGTCCATGCGGTTCAGGAAAAAAATACAAAGTATGTCATGGAACTTAGTTAGAAGTAATATTTAAAAATTTTTCATTCCTTTTAAAAAGTAGTTCTTTAATTGGATATTTTTTTATTTCATTTATATTTTCTAGTATGTATTTTTTTACAATATCTGATTGCTTATCAACAAACCGGTGAGCGCCTCCAGCTATTTCAGGAATTTTGCTATCAATAATTTTAAATCTTAAGCAATCGTCCGCGGTTAATTTTAAGGCCTCAGCAGCCTTTTGTACATAATCTGAAGTTCTCCATAAAATAGATGCACAACCCTCAGGAGATATCACAGAATATATAGAATTTTCTAGCATTAATATTTTATCTGCTGTAGCAAGTGCAATAGCTCCACCAGAGCCTCCTTCCCCAATTATTATTGATATTATTGGAGTTTTAACTTTGAGACTTGTAGCAATTGATGAGGCAATAGATTCAGATTGACCTCTTTCCTCAGCTTCTTTACCCGGAAAAGCACCTGGAGTATCAATGAAAGTTATAATAGGTAGTTGTAGTTTTTCTGCCAATTTCATTAATCGTTGTGCTTTTCTATAACCTTCCGGTTTTGCCATACCAAAATTATGTTTAATTCTGGTTTCCATAGTACTTCCCTTTTCATTTCCGATAATCATAAATGACAGATTATCTAATTTTCCTAAACCACCAATAATAGCCTGGTCTTCACCAAATTTTTTATCACCTGATAAAGGAATAAAATTTATAAAAATGCGATTAATGTAATCTAGAGTATGAGGTCTATCAGGATGCCTAGCAACTTGAACTTTTTGCCAAGAGTTTAAAGAAGAGTAAATTTTATTAAATAAGATTAATTTTTCTTTATTATATTTTTCCAAAAGATTCTGCGTATCTGGATCATTTTTTTCTTTTAATTTAGATATTTTATTGTCTATTTCTTGTATAATATCTTCAAAATCAAAATATCTATTCATTAAATAATTTTGCTTTCTTGCAATATTTCTAATATTATATTTATAAGTATTTGTTGATTTTTGTATTCTTTCAATCCAACTAAAATTAATCTCAAATGTTCAGGATGAACTTCTATCCATTTTTTTTCATTCAAAGAAACAATTATAGTTATTAACAGCTCTGCATGATTTTCTTTTTTTATATTCTCTCTTATTTTATTAATAATATATCCTGAGGGCATTAATCTTGGATCAATTAAGTTTTTATTCACAATAAAAGGATTTTTATTTTTTTCGTTTAAAACAGAATATATTGTGAATAGAATTTCTTTTCTAGTTGCGTCTTCCTGATTATCTGTGAAGAATCCAAGTTCAATATTTTGAAAACTCTCACTTAAAGCTTCATTAAACGTTTTAATATTATGAGCATTAAATAAATGGTATAAAAGTTTTGTAGATTGAAGCCTATTTAAGTTATTTTCACCTGTATTAAAGTTTTCCGTAAACAATAACCATTTCTCTGCTGATTTTATATCATTATTATAAATATATGCTTTGGCAATTTCTGGACCATATTCAGACAACTCGTTTGATGGTTCTATGGAATCAAGTATTTTACGAGATAAATCATACGATATTAATTTTAAGTGATTTTTTTCAGCAAATTTCCAAAATTCTAAAACTGCTTCTAATCTCGTTATAGGTAAAAGCTGTATATTTGCTAATTGATAATAATATGCCATGCCTATTTCAACTGTGCCATTTAATTCTTTAACAAAGATACTAGGGTTGCTTAATTCCTCATAACTAAAATCAACAGTTTGATAAAGAGCGGATAAACTTTCGGTGCTTAAAAGCTCTTTATTATAAGCTTCATGGGCTGCCATTAAACGTAAAGAAATATCAGTTGAACTACTAAGAATTATAGGCATTGATAAATTTGAAGGGTCAATGTCTAAAAATTTAAAACTCAAAGGGATATTACCCACTCTATGCATTGCGCTATAAAGAAAAATTGAATTTTGATCAAATCTGATGTTAGAAAATTCTATATCATCATTTTTTGAATATATTAAATTATTGTAAATTTTTTGAAAATATTCATCCTTAATAGTTTCTGATTCTTCCAATAAAGTATTTAATAAATTAGCTTCATCTAATTTTTCTTTAAGGAACAAACAAAAAATATCTACCTTTAGTAGAAAATTATTTTCCGGTATTAAATTATTGGCTTTAATCTCATCTCTAAATTCACATGCTTCACTAAGATTATAAGTTGCAAACAAATAATTTAACTCAAAATTACTATAATAATTTATATACTCATGATTGTCATTATTATCAAGTGACTGAATAATTTCATAAGCTTTTTTCCGATTTCCAAATTTTATTAGATTGGTAACTATTAAATTTTCAAATTCACTTTTATTTAAATTTTGAGGAGGCTTACTATTAATATTTAATATTTCTAATAATTCATTACGTAAGTTTATTGATTTTATCGAACCTATATTCTTAAGTAAAAAAATTAAATCCTCCTTTTCTGTTTTTTCCCAAAAGTCAGGGAGGGTTACAATTTCTTCAATTTGAGAATTATCATTCAATAGAATTAAAGCCTCTAATTCAAGTAAAACTTCATTATTCGAAAATAATTCAGTATTTATATCTTCTAAATATATTTCTTCGGCAAGTTCATCAGTTGATTCTGTATCGGCATTGAGTACGTCCAATATAGCTTGATCAATAGGTTTATTATGTAAGTCTATTATTGTGACTTCACTAGCTTTAATAGTTGTCAAAAAAAACAGGCTAAATATAATAATAATAAAATTTTTCATTGTATTTCTAATTTATATTCCTCAGATATCCTCTTAGAAGGGGATGGAATTTGAACGAAATTTAAACTACCAATAATGAAAAATAAAATTATTGCCAGAACGATTAAAAAGTATATTTTTTTCATATTAGATTGTTCATTAAATGATAAAAAGAGCTAAATATAGATTTAAAATTTATTTAAATAATTTTTTTTAATCAGTTAGAATATTGTCAAAAATATGAAACTCGCCAAATTAGCGAAAAAAATCACAGATCTCAGCAAAAATAACATTGCACTAGTAGGTCATATGGGATCAGGGAAATCAGTAATAGGGAAATTAATATCTAATCAACTTAGTTTTAAACATATTGACACTGATACTGAGATAGAAAAGTATGTAGGGAAAAGAATTAACGAAATTTTTAAAATTTATGGAGAGCAGTATTTTAGAAAGCTTGAAGAAAAAATAGTTTTAGAAATTGTTAACAAATCAAAAATAATTCTATCGCTAGGTGGAGGATCTATATTAAATTCCAAAATCAGAAATGCTCTCAAATCTAATTGTCTCACAATATTTTTAGATGTAAATTTTGACATACTTGAAAAGAGGTTAAAAAATTCTAGACATCGCCCTTTACTTAAAAATACTAATATACGAAAAAAAATAACAGAATTAGATATCATTAGAAGAAAATATTATTTATTAGCAGACATAACATTAACAAAACACACTAGTGTGGCTGATACACTCTCTGATTTAAATGAAAAATATTTAGAATATTATGAAAAAAATAATTAACATTAAAAGAATAAATAAAAAATCCACTATTTATGTACAAGAAGGTTCAATAATAAAACATTTGAAAAAGGAGACTAATACCAATAATAAAATTTTTATTGTTGTAGATTCAAAAATAAAAAAAATTATAGACAAAGTTAAACTAAATAAAAATATCTATGTTATTAAAATTAAAGGTTCCGAAAACATAAAATCAATTGATAGCTACTGGAAAACAATATTGATGCTATTAAAATTAAAAGTAGATCGTAACTCAACATTGATTGCTATTGGGGGTGGAACAGTAGGTGATTTAGTTGGATTTATTGCTAGCACTGTTCTCAGAGGTGTGCGTTTTATTTTGATGCCTACAACCCTATTATCTCAGGTAGATAGTTCAATCGGAGGAAAAAATGGGATTAATACTAGTTTCGGTAAAAATTTAGTAGGTACTTTTTTACAACCAGATAAAGTTGTAATTGATCCCTCTGTGTTGAAATCTCTCAGTCTTCGAGAAATTAAATCTGGTTATGCAGAAATATTAAAATATGCATTAATAAATAATAAATCTTTTTATTTTTGGCTGAATAAAAACTATGATAAAATTTTAAATTTAAATAAACCATTTATAAATAAAGCTATAACAAAGAGTATTTATATAAAATCTAAATATATCCAGCTTGATGAAAAAGAAAAATTAATTAATTCTTCTTCACGTGCTATCTTAAACTTTGGGCATACTTTTGGTCATGCGCTAGAAACAATACATATGAGTAAAGGTTATAAAAAAATAACACATGGAGAGGCTATATCTATTGGAATGGCTTTAGCATTAAAAATATCTTATAAAATGAAAAAAATTTCAAATTTAGAATATCGAAACATAATCTCACATTTAGAAAAAGTTGGTTTACCTCATTCAGACAAACTTATTTATAATAAAAAAATAATGACATTAATTATGTCAGACAAAAAGAATTCAAATAATATGATAAATTTAATTCTACTGAAGAAAATTGGAAGAGCATATTTTGAAAGAGGTTTGAATATAAAAAAAATTAAAATCTTTTTAAATTAATTTACTTATGACAATTGCTAATTTATCTCTGCTAATTATAATAATATTACTAATCTTATTATCAGGTTTTTTATCTGGATCTGAGACGGCTATTACTGCTACATCAAAAGCAAGAATAATTTCTAAGATCAAAAAAGGAAGCAAAAAAGCTAGCTATGTAAAAAAAATATTAGATTCCAAAGACTCAGTAATTTCATCTCTGCTGCTTTCAAACAACTTGGTAAACATTCTAGCCTCTGCTTTGGCTACAGCCTTTTTTTATGATCTATTCGGTGTTACTGGAATATTTTACGCTACTCTTTTAATGACTTTTCTACTAGTTATATTTGCTGAAGTACTTCCAAAAACTTATTCTATTAATAGACCTACTAGAACAGCTTTGTTAATTGCCCCAATAATTTATTATATAAATAAATTACTTTACCCCTTTGTTTCTCTAATTAATACAATTGTTAACTTAATGATTAGGCAAAAAAATAATAAAGACTCAAAAATAACTGATGAACAGTCTGAAGAAGAACTAGAAGGAGTAATTGATTTATACAAAACATCCAATCCTGACTATGAGCATGAAAAAGAAATGCTTCAGAGTATCTTAACCCTAAATGATACAACTGTTGAAGAAGTTTTTACACATAGAAAAAATATTTATTCTATCGATGCAGATTTAAAATTAGAAAAAATTATTGAGCTAATTAATTTATCTACATTTACTAGAATACCTTTTTGGCGCAACAATCCTGAAAATATAATTGGACTTCTTAATATTAGATCACTGGATATAGATATAAAAGATTCAAAAAATGATAAAAAGATTATTTTGGATAAATTAAAGGCGCCATGGTTTATACCAGAAACTTCAAATTTATTAGATCAATTAGTTGAATTTAAAAAAAGAAAGGAACATTTATCCTTTGTTATAGATGAGTATGGAGAATTATTAGGTTTAATTACATTGGAAGATATTATTGAAGAAATAGTAGGGGAAATAGTTGATGAGATCGATATTCCTCAAAAAGAATTTAGAATGAATAATCAAGGAAAAATAATTTCAGACGGCAATCAAAATTTAAAAGAATTATATAGGGAATTTGGTATCGATATTCCCAATAGTGAGTCATCAACAATTGGAGGTTATGTAATGGATATTGCTAAAAAAATACCTCTATACGGGGAAGTAATAAATGATGAATACTTTTCTTACAAAATAATCTCTCATTCTAGAAAGCAAATATTACGTTTAGAAATCTCTAAAATCAATTAATTATTTTTATTTCTAGTGCGTGTAACCCAGTTTGATATTCTTTTCTTAATAAATCATTAATTTTTCTATGAATAACTATTTTTGACTCACTTAATTTATTTGGTGATTTCAATACAATAAGAAAGTGTGATTCTTGATTTCCATCAAAATTATTATGCCCTTTATGTCGAGCTGAATTGTCAGAAACTTTAATTTGGTAATTTGAAAAACTTGAGTTTAATATAGTTTCAATTCTTTTTTTACGTTTAATCATATATATTATATATAAACTTTATGACTAAATTTAAACATGATATAGCAAAAAAAAATTTATCTTGGGAAAATCATTCAGTTACTATATGTGATCATCAAAAATGTAATAGTCATGGAACCTATAAAGCTCCAAAATCTAGATTACAATTAAATGAATATTATTTTTTTTGCCTAAAGCATGTAAAAGAATATAATAAATCATGGGATTTTTATAAAGGTCTAAGCGTTGATCAAATTGAACTATCTATGAGAAAGGATACTGTTTGGGATCGTCCTTCTTGGCCTTTAAAAGGAAATCCAAGAAAGGTAATTGATCAGTTAAGAGATTTATTGATAAATGATTATAGTCTTTTTGAAAAAGAAGGAGAAATCCAAGAATTTTTAAAAAATAGGTTGGTTGATGAAAATCTTACTAACGAAGAGCACAAAAGTTTAAAGATATTGAATCTATCAATCCCTATTTCTGTTGATGAAATAAAAAAAAGATATAAAAAACTAGTGAAAATTTTTCATCCTGATGTAAATGACAATAATAAAGAGGCAGAAAAGAAATTTAAAGAAATTAATGAATCATATAAGATTTTATTAAAAAAATTTTTGAAAAATGAATAATATAAAAAAATATTTTGAGTTCAACACTGAGACAACAGAGGAAATTAACACAAAACATGTATTTGGAGTTGATTGTACATTTAAAGTCTTTGGCTTCAAAAAACTTAATAAACATGTACCTTCTCTTGATAAAGCTTACAAATTTGATCCTGAAACAACAAAATCAATTTTAGCTGGTTTTTCAGGTAATAGAAGAGTTCTAATTCAAGGGTATCATGGAACAGGTAAATCAACTCATATTGAGCAGGTTGCTGCAAGATTAAATTGGCCATGTGTTAGAATAAATCTAGATAGTCATATAAGTAGAATTGATTTAATTGGTAGAGACGCAATTGTATTAAAGGATGGAAAACAAGTAACCGAGTTTCAAGATGGAATGCTGCCGTGGGCTTATCAAAATCCAGTTGCAATAGTCTTTGATGAATATGATGCAGGGAGACCTGATGTAATGTTTGTAATTCAGAGAATTCTCGAAGCTGAAGGAAAATTAACTCTTCTTGATCAATCAAGAATAATTAGTCCTAATAAATATTTCAGATTATTTGCAACAGCAAATACAGTTGGATTGGGTGATACTTCAGGATTATATCATGGTACTCAGCAAATTAATCAAGGTCAAATGGATAGATGGAGTATAGTTACAACATTGAATTATTTAAAAAATGAAGATGAAGAAAAAATAGTTCTAAGCAAAATAAATGATTTAAATAATAAAACAGGAATGGAAATAGTTAAAAGCATGGTTAGCACAGCAGATTTAACTAGATCTGGATTTATAAATGGTGATATTTCAACAGTAATGAGCCCAAGAACAGTTATAACATGGGCAGAAAATTATTTATTATTTAATGATTTAGAATACTCATTCAAACTATCTTTTTTAAATAGATGTGATGAATTAGAAAGATCTATTATTCAAGAATATTACCAAAGATCATTTGGGATTGATATGTCTGATGCCAAGGTAGTAAATGTTAGGGAATGAAGAAATAATTGATCAGTTTAAAAAATCTCTCACAGCTACGATTAAATCAATTGGTAAATCTGAAGATATAGAAATTAATTTTGTTAACGACTCCCCATCAATCAATGGTAAAATTATAAATTTATTGGAACCAAATATCAAATCCCTGAAGGAAAATTTAAATTATATACGTGCTGAAGCAGATTCTATAGCTTTAGAATTCCGTCTTCATGCTAAAGAAATTCATCAAAAATATATAGGAAAGAGTGATCTAGCCAACGAAATATTTAATGTTGTTGAGCAATCTCGTTATGAAGCTCAAGGATCTTATATTTTCAAAGGAATTAAATCCAATATTCTTAATAAACATAATTTTGACTTAAATAATACTAAGCATCAAAATGAGGATACAAATGCAATAGTAAATGCATTTAGATATGTAAGTTATTGTGAATTAACTGGTTTAGATTTGGTTGGCAAATACACTATATATCAAAAACTAATTAAAAAAAAACTAGGACATCAATACGATAATTTTTTTAAAAAACTTAAAAAGGAAGTTAATAACCAAGAAGCCTTTGCTAATAATTTGCAAAATATTTTAAATAAATTAGGATATTTAGAAAACACAAGTGAAAGTGGTCAGGAAAATGAAAGTAAGCTTGAAGATAATTTAGAAATTAATAAAGAAAATCAATCAAAAGATCAAAATAATAAAATAGATGCAAGTTCTGATTTGGATCCCTCTTCTACTGAGTCTCAACAATTAACTTCATTTGATGCAAAAGATGATATAGGTGATGAATCTTCTGAGAATAATTTGGATTATTTTCCTATCATTCAATCATTGGATAAATTAGGAAACTACAAATACTTTACCAATAAATATGATGAGATCGTAAATGCTGAAGATCTATGTGACTCAAAGGAATTGGATAGATTGCGATTTTCCTTAGATCAACAAGTATTCGCATTTCAGCCCCTAATTGCTAAAATAGCTAATCGACTACAAAGAAAGCTTTTAGCCCAACAACATAGACAATGGGAATTTAATCTAGAAGAAGGTTATTTGGATACTTCTCGCTTAGCCAGAATTATAGCTAATCCAAACCACAATTTATTTTTTAAAAAAGAGAAAAATATTGAATTTAAAGATACTATAGTTTCACTATTGATTGATAACTCTGGATCAATGCGAGGCAGACCCATTACAGTAGCTGCTTTATGTTCGGATATTTTAGCAAGAACACTTGAAAGATGCCTAATAAAAACAGAAATTTTAGGTTTTACAACAAAGGCTTGGAAAGGAGGTAGGTCAAGGGAGAAATGGATACAGGAAAATAAACCTAATAATCCTGGAAGATTAAATGATTTGAGACATATAGTTTACAAATCAGGAGATATGCCCTGGAGACGTACTAAAAAAAACTTAGGTCTGTTATTGCGTGAAGGTATTTTAAAAGAAAATGTAGATGGTGAAGCTTTAATGTGGGCTTTCAATAGATTGCGGTTGAGACAGGAAAAAAGAAAAATATTAATTGTTATAAGTGATGGCGCTCCTGTTGATGACGCAACACTTTCAGTTAATCCTGGAAACTATCTAGAAAAAAATTTACGAGATTCAATTTCTGAAATTGAAAATAAAACTAATATAGATTTAGTTGCAATAGGTATTGGACATGATGTATCTAGATATTATGCAAGGGCCGTTACTATAATGGATGTAGACCAATTAGGAGAAGTTCTATTAGAAGAATTATCCAATATTTTTACACCTAAGAAAAAACATTCCTAGCTTTCGTACCAAATTTTTTCTGCTTTAAGTAAATTATCTTCATTGATTGCTTTTCTGATATAGCTCATTAGAGCATTCATAAAAAAAATGTTATGGGAAGTAATTAACTGCAAACCTAATAACTCTTCTGATTTAAATAAATGATGTAAATATGAAAGAGAATAATTACTACATGTGGAACAATTACAATTTATATCTATTGGATTCAAATTTTCTTTATAAATAGAATTTTTTATATTTATTTTTCCAAATTTAGTTTTTATTAACGCAGATCCATGACGAGCTAAGCGTGTTGGACTTACACAATCAAATGTATCAATGCCCCATTTAACAAGACTCCATATATCTAATGGTTCACCAATACCCAATAAATGAACGGGATGTTTATTGTTAAGTTTTGATGCAATATATTCTACTATTTGATACATTTGTGCTTTTGATGAACCGAGACTTCCTCCTATAGCAAGACCAAAGAAATTTCCTGAATTAATGTTAAATTCAATACTCTCATCTCGCAAGTCTTCATAAATTCCTCCTTGAATGATTCCATACAGTGATTGAGGTCCAGCAGAACCTTCACATTTATTAAAGTCTTTGTTAATTTCAAATCTATTGGCTGATCGTTTTGACCATCTATGACTTCGATACATTGAATCTGCTGTGTATTTTTTGTCAACATGAAAAGGTGTACATTCATCAAAAACTAATATTAAATCTGCTCCAATGTTACGTTGAATTTTAATAGATTTTTCAGGTGTCAACAAATGAGTAACTCCATCTATATAGGATTTGAATAAAGCACCCTCTTCAGTAACTTTTATTAATAACTTGCTCTTAGGTTTTGGTGTTTTACTTCCTTTTATTTCATCAGCTACTGAACCATGGCCTAGGGAAAAAATTTGAAAACCTCCACTATCAGTAAGCATTGGACCATCCCAATTCATAAATTTATGAAGACCTCCATGTTCTGCAATAATTTTACTGCCAGGCTGAAGCATTAAATGATAAGTGTTAGATAAAATAATTTGTGCATTATTTTCTTTTGCTTGAGTGACGCTGCATGATTTAAGAGCTGCCTTCGTTCCACAAAAAATAAATGCTGGAGTATTAATTTGTCCATGAGGAGTAGTAAGAATTCCTGTTCTTGCTCTTGAAGTTGATGAGTGTTTTGTAATTTGCCAATTAAAACTATTCATTTACATTATTTGGTAAAAAATATTTTGCCAAATATATAAATGGAGTATCAAAAATAGCTATAATTATTCGCAAAATATAAGTTCCTAATATAAAAGTAAAGAATACTGTTTTAAAGTTTAGCGGATCAGGATTGAAGATTATCCACGCAAAAATACTAAAAACGGTATTATCTACTAAAGATGAAAATATTGTGGAAACATTATTTCTTACCCATAATAACTTTTTATTTGTAAGATTGGATATTTTTTCAAAAAACCAAACATCAAAAAATTGACTTGATAAATAAGCAATCATACTAGCTGCAAAAAAAAATGGAAAAGGCATAAATATTCCCAGTAGATTATTTTGTACAGACAATGCCCATGAATATTCATCAGCCACTACAAGAGGATCAAGTGGTGTAAATCCTAATGTAAATAACATAAAAATTGTCATAAGAAGAAAGCCGGTAAATCCAATTAAGATATTTTTCCTTGCATAATTTGCACCATAATATTCAGTTAAAATATCAGTACATAAAAAAGTTGATGAAAATAAAATTGTACCTAGTGCTATGGGGTTGCTAAAGTAGGGGAATTCAACAATTTTTAAAACTTGAATATTAGCTACAATAATAGCAAGAACAGTATAAATATACATCCCTGTCTCTCCAAACATTTTTAATAATAACAATATTGTTGTGAAACAAACAGTTAAGAAGATCAGCCATGTAAACAAAATAGGTGTGGCATTTAGTAAATCTACAAAACCTTTAAAATTAAAAAATAAGAGTTGAAATAATCCTTCAAAAAAATTCAACAGTTAACTCTTAATTAGTTTTTGATATAATTAGTTTTTTCAGTTTAAGAGCTTCTGTAGGAAGTTTTGAATTAGAAGTGTTCAAAAGATACTCATCCAGACCACCTTTTTTCTCAACTGTTCTGATAGTACTAGCTGCTACTTTTAATTGAATTTTTTTTCCAAGTTTTTCACTTAGGAAAGATATATTTTGTATATTAGGTAAAAATCGCCTTTTAGTTCTATTTTTTGCATGACTGACATTATTGCCGCTTTGATACATCTTACCGGTTAATTTACATTTCATAGACATAATACGAGCGGAGTAGTATTTGTAAAAAATATTTTGTCAAGCTCCATATTTTAGTTTTTAAATTCAGAACAGAGAAACGTTGGCTCAATACCTAGGTTTTGTAACTGATTAAGATCAGTTGTCCAATCAGGTAAATTCTTATCAAAATAATTTGAATGAATTCCAGATGTTATCAATACGCTATCTATGCCAAAAACATTTGCTCCTTCAATATCATGGTGAAGCGAATCTCCAATAGCTACTATTTTTGACTTATCAATATTTTGGATTTTTGTTGTCGATTTTTTATAAATTTCAATACTTGGTTTGCCTAAAATCAAGACTTTGCCTCCCATACATTTATATAATTCCGCTATAGTTCCCATACAAATCAAAGGATTATTATAACTGCTTTCGACAGTCTCAAAATCGGGATTGGCGCACACGAATGGTAAATTATTTTGAATGGCTTTTGTAAGCAGCGGAATATAATCAATTGTCTTTA